>OBMK010000271.1_pt1 | contig 50369 bp, 70 predicted proteins | sample 1539081 | NCBI WGS metagenome assembly OBMK01 (sample SAMEA3355528, study PRJEB22509) | marine metagenome | biome: marine; feature: river plume; material: water | place: USA | collected 2010-08-07 | depth 0.5 m | reverse complement strand
CTACCATTTACTACGAACTTCAATTGACCTTTGTCACTTACTTCAGCATACCTGCCAATTACTTCTGGCTTGATTGCTTTGCTATTCTTCTCACCAGCAGTACTCCAAAGTTTAGGACTTAGACTCCAATACCACTCTCTGTCAGTCCAATTAGAATACTCACGTTGTATGTATTCAGCAAACTCATCTGTAATCGGTCTAGTGCCATTTGTTTCCACAGTAACGTTCATAGGCTGATTCTTTCTGCTTTTGAACTCTTCTATAATGTTAATCATGCCAGGCTGTGTGTTCTTAAGCATTGGCTCGCCGCCTGTAAACACCATGTGTGCGTTTTGTTGTGTAACTGGGTGTACAAACTTACCGTGCGGTAGTAGTGCTGTAAGTTCGTCTACAGCCTCCTCTACAGTCTTATCAGTAATAAGATGCTTGTACTTCTTGCTCCATGTATAACTACTATCACAGCCTTTATCAAACACTGGCAAGTCAAATACGTTGTCTATGTTTGTGATATCAATAGTTTCATATGGCAACTCGTATGTTTCAGGGTTAGTCGGATCTTTCTGACCAAAGCCATTACATTGTAAGTTACATAGGAAAAATCTCATCCACAAAGAGGGAATGCCTACATAGGAGCCTTCGCCTTGTGCTGAATAAAATGTTTCGCTATACTTTAATGTCATTTACTTTCCACACGCAAATTCTTGTTGAAGTTTAATATTGTCCATAAACTCCTTCTTTGTGCCTGCGTCATCCTTGAATGCGCCTCTTAATACAGTTGTTTGTGTAAGACTACTGTGTGCTTTTACACCTCTGTTCTCTACACAACCGTGTGTTGCTTGTACATAAACACCTAAGTGTTCGGCACCTGTTGCCTTCTGAATCTCTCTAACGATGTCATTAGCAAGTTCTTCTTGTAGTGTTCCACGCATAGCACACCACTGAGCAATCCTTGTGTATTTGCTTAGTCCAATTAGTTTGTCACTAGCAATAATACCTATGTATGCTACACCTCTAACTATCTGGTGATGATGCGAACACATACTTGTTAGTTCACTTCTCACAACAAGCATACCTTCGTAACGGTCGTCGCTGTCATTAGGGAAAGCAGTTGCGGCTGGCATAGGTTCATACCTACCTGCCATTAGTTCGTTGATATACATCTTTGCTAGACGTTTGCCTGTGCCGTTACTGTTAGGATCATTCTCAGTATCAATCACAAGTCCTTGTAATACTTCTTCAAACTTAGGAGCAAGTTCGTCAATCAGTAGTTGCTTCTCGCCACCATAAATATGTGCTGAAATATTATCTCCTGCCCAAAACCTGTCACCGGCTTCTTGTAGCCTTTGCTTAATTTTATTACTTGTCGACATTTTCTAACTCCTTAATGCTGTCCTTTAGTTGTTCTATTTCCCTTTTAAGATTAAGTTTCTCAATCTTTTCGTTTGCTAATTCTGTATCATCCATATGATGCTCGTAGTCATCAGTAATCTTTTCATCTAACTGTCTGTGTCTTGTTTCTAAGACTTTAAGATGATTGGTTAGACTTATTAATGTACTCATTGTCTTCCCCTAGTATGCCATTTTCCCAATTCTCGCAAACATCATTGGCATAATGTATGCTCTTGTCTCGTACATTAACTGTACCAAATTGTTCGTAGTTTTTCCATAAGTGGACAACAAAACCATTGTCTTCCACTATCTCTGCTTTTTTATGAACTTTCACTTCATGTTCTCCTGTAAATCCGCCACACATTATTTCCACCACTCTTCGTAAGGAAATACTATCCAACGTTCCTGATCGGGTAATACAATGTTAGAAGTAAAGTCAACTTTTTCAAAGTTACTAGACTCTTTATCAAACAATGTAGCATACTTAATATCGCTGTGATAATTAAGCATTGCGTTACTTTCAGTAGAAGCATAATCTGTAATTACGTCATCAATGCCTTGTAAAGTTTTACCTGTGTCATTAATATCATCTACTAATAATATCTTCTTACCTTTATATTTAGATAAAATGTGTCTGAGTGTACCCGAATCTTCGATATTTCCGTCTCTTGTTTGCCAACGGAATGCTTCAAACGGAACTTCAAAGTAATGACTAATCATTACACCAACTGGATAGCCGCCTCTACCAGGACCGATAATTACATCTGGGTGATATGTGTCATGTGCCATCTCTCTAACTAAGTGTCGGCAGTCCTTATTAAGATCTTCCCAACTGTAATATAATTTGCTCATGTGTGTATTATACCATATTTTGTGGCCAATGTCAATCGGAATCTAATAAAATTATCTCATTATTTTCAAAATGATCTAAATCTAATAATTTCATATTGTCATTAACGTTTCTTTTTGTCATTTCTAAAAACATCTCTATTTCGTTAGCAAATGCTTTATCCAATATTGGATTGAGTGATTCTGATTCCTCAATCCTGCCTGTGATTAACTCACACGCATTTCTTAATGATATTGTTAATCCTTCGATCAACATCTCATCAAAACCTTTTAACCTTTTATTAATGTATATAGATCTGTTTAGCATCCGCATATAACATTCAGCAGATATCTCTTGTATCTTAAGTTCTACCCTACACTCTGAGAAGTTTAGATTCTTAAATGTTAAAATATGAAATGGGTCAAAATCTGTATACTTACAGAAAAATTGTATACAGTCGACAATGTCATCATCGTTAACAGGATATAACTGCTTAATCTCTGCTAAGTCGTACCCTGCTCCAATTTGCTTACATACTCCCATCATAGGAACAGCATGTCTATCAGTTACATAAATACCGCGTCTTTTGTTTATCATTTATTTTTAATAGCCTTAGATTTATTCTCTAACCATAGTTGTGAGTGCTCAAACATTTGATCTAAACTAAATTGTGGTTGCCAATTAAGTAACTCTTTGGCTTTATCAGTATTAGCACATAAGTATGAAGGGTCGCCTGCTCGTCTAGGACCGACCTCATAATTAACTTTTTTACCTGTAACATTTTCAACAGAGGAGATCAAATCAAAAATGCTAAACCCAGCACTAGAACCTAAATTAAAGATTCCACTGGTACCGCCATTATTAAGATACTCTACAGCCTTAAGTTTGGCATCAGCAATATCTTGTATATGGCAATAGTCTCTAATACATGTACCGTCTTTGGTATCGTAATCGTCACCGCATATAGTAAACTTAGTACCATTCATCGCACAATCAATTAAGATTGGCATTACATGACTGGCCGGTTCTTGAGTATACCCATTTTGTGAGTCTGGATCAGCACCAGCGGCATTAAAATACCTAGTACTAATATAGTTAAGACCGTATGCTTTATGATAGTCCTCTAGCATTAGTTCCGTCATGTACTTACTTGTTGCGTAAGGACTCATTGGATTTGGTGTTAGATCCTCTGTAAACGGTTCTTGTGTATCTCTTTCTCCATACACACTACTAGAGCCACTAAAAATAAAGTTCTTTACATTATGCTGTACACAGATATCTAGTAATGCCTGTGTGCCCGATACATTATTTTTATAATACTTGCCCGGATTGTCAATACTATCAGGTACAACATGACTGGCCGCTAAATGTACAACCGTATTAGGTTTAAACATTTCTATAATGCCAGCAGTCGACTGTGTAGCAAAGTCATGTGGGAACATAGTATAATCTTTGGCCGCCCATTTTCTTGTTCCGTTATCAATAACTATAACATCATAACCTGCTTGGTCAAATGTTTTAGATACCTGGGCACCAATGAACCCGGAACCGCCTGTGATAACAACTGTTTCTTTATCACTCATTTTTATCTCCTTTTTCTTCGTCTGTAAACAAGCCGCCTCTATCTTCTACTTCGTCGATAGTGTCGTCTAATCCTTGAGCAGGTCGCGACTTCGTCGGCTGTATTACGACTTCTTTGTCTCCCCTCTTCTGTATGAAGGGAATACGTTTAATATTAGGCACTATTTTTCGCTTCTTGAATTTCGTTCCTTCTTGTTTTACAAAGTTTAGAAATTTCCATTAATGCCTTCCTTGCTCTAGTGGCACTTGCTTTAACGCCTGTACCTTCTTTGAACTTTTCGTTCTCGCTTACATATTCTTCGAATAGTGCTTTTAGTTTTATATGTGATTCTGTCATTTTATTCTCCTTTATTTTAATAAATTGTCGAACACGTCACTTATTGCGTCCGTGTCTTCAAAATCTGGACCATCCATATCTTCCAATGGATACTCCATTTCGCAACCGTTTTCATTATCTTCGGCTACTGAAATCTTTATATAACGACCTGGATATTCATCGTTGATCGCTTCGTATAAGTCGTCTGCTATCATTTCGCATGACTTAAAATCAAGTTGAAGAATAGCATCTCTATACTGATTCTCCAACCATCTCTTAAATTGTATGAATTCAATATCTCTATCATCATGAAACACTTCGATCCACACTTTAAAGTGAAACGTATGCCTATGCGGATAGCCTAGGAAACTAACGTCATATTCGTCGCCAGTTGCTAGGTTAGGATCAGTTAATGCTGCAGGATACTTATGTATACCTTCTTTACTAAATGTTACCCAAATACTTCTCATACAATACTCCTTATACTATGTTACTTGCTTGTGGTCCTTTCGCACCTTCAGTAACATCAAATGTTACTTCTTGATTCTCGCTTAGGGTTTTAAATCCGTCACCTGCTATTGCTGTATGATGTACAAATACATCTTTACTGCCATCTTCAGGTGTAATGAATCCAAAACCTTTTGTTACATCAAACCATTTTACTTTTCCTGTCGCCATTCTTTCTTTCTCTCTCTATATTGAAGTATTACCTTCGTTGTTAAATCCTAAAGGTACTTCCTTCAAAACTACATGTCCAATTGGACTATGTTCTTTCATCACCATCCTCCGTCGATGGCTTCCATAATTTCATTCATATGACCTAACAGTTGTGTGATAGGTTCATCATAGTCGCCTATCTCATAGTCGACGTCATCTTGTTCTTTGAACATTTCCTTTACTTGGTCACCGTATTGGATAACCATTTCAAGTTGCTCTTTCATTTCATCTGATATTGCCATTATGCCTCCTTACTATTAAACTCCATATCAACAATTCAATCACAAAGTTAACTTAAAGTTAAAAGTTAATATGTCTTCTTTTTCGTAATCTTCTGTGTGCTCGTTATTGATACTAATACTAAACTTGTCATTAATTTTGTATGCTAATTCTGTTTCTATACGAATATACGTTTCGTTACTTGATTCGTATAGTGCTTTGTTTGTTAAACTTATACGATCAGAAAGTATGTATGAAACCCATATACTATTTCTAAGTATTACTTCTGTGTCATCACCTTCTAAATATGCTATTGTGGATTCGTTGCTTATCTTCCACCTGTCGCTTTTATATAGTTTTCTACCATACCCAAAACCTAAAACAGTTCTATATTCGTAATCTCTAAACTTATCGTAGTCTACTTGTAATACACCTAGCAAATATGTTTTTTCACTAATGTCTTTGTTAAGTTTAAACTGTGAGTAAACACTTTGTTCTTCCTTGGTACTATTCTCTTCGGCATAATAAATATCGCCTTCAACTACATACTGCCAACCATCGAACTCTGCTCTGTGGTCAATATCTAAGTTAAGAGTGACTTCCTCGTCTACATTGAAGAACTCGCCACTGCCACTTAATTCTGTAGATGCGTTTGCCGTAGTAGCCAGCAACATTAATACTGTTCCTAAAATAAAATATATTACTGCTTTTTTAATACTACTCACTGTCTAATACTTCCTGTCTTGTCTTGCCCATTTCCTTTAATTTTTCATCTATGTCAAAGTCATAGTATTCGCCTGTGTACTTTCTAAGTTTACTTCGTTCACTTAGCATAACTGAACTAACCCAGCAACCGTGCATCATTAATACTAGTAATATAAGAATTAAGATTGTACTAATAATTTCACTCATATTTTGCCTTTGCTACTTGTCTTCTGTAATGCTGTCTATCTCTCTGAGTCTCTAACCCTAACCCAGCCATTACTTTAAGTGTTCTTTCTATTGTACCGTCTTGGTAGTCACTTATTTTTCCTAAGTTATAACCATCTAGTTCGTTAGTCTCAATATCGGACATCATTTCCATCAGTCTACCTACTGCGTCATCCATGCTCCATGGAATGTATAAATGCTTGCCGTTGTTAGCAAATACTTCTGGAAAACTTCTATAAGCAGGGTATAGTGTAAGTGTACCAAGTGTGTCTGCTTCACTTACTGTATTGCTTACCCAATCTTGTAACGCACAATTAAACAGCACTTTGCTGTCTGCTAACAAGTTATAGTAATCGTTCTTCTTTAAGCCTGTGTAGATCTTAAAGTTAGCAGTATTGCCTGCTTGTAATTCTAATGCTCTATCAACATACTCTTGATCTGAACTCTTTAGTTCCGGGTGTCCACAAAATATAGCAAACTCTGTAGTAGGATCTATTTTGTAATACCTTTCTGCTAAGTCCATATAAAAGTGTGGTTGCTTCTCGTCATCCCAACGTGCCGCAAAGCCAACTCTATTGGATCTTTCATATAACGGCTGTAGTTCTGGAACTCTACTTTGTACTTCTTCTTTACCAAACGGTAAGCCTGTTACATATATTGGCTTCTTAAAGCCTGCTGTTCTTAGATGTGCTACAAACTCCTCTGAGGCGACACAGATGCCATCAACAAATTCATCTACCATTTGTTCATATCTACGCATCCAGTCAAACATACCTTCCCTAATTAAGAAGTCATCTGGGTCTGTTGTTTGTGCTAAAAATCTAAGGTACACTTTAGGTCTGTATTCGGGTGGTGATTGGTCCATGATGTAAGGTAAGCATTCTAAACCAGGAGTAAACATATCTTCATAAAAGATAACATCATCGCTAGTTATTTCACCGTTCTTCATTTTTTGTACTAAGTTCATTGTTTGACTTAGACTGTAATAACTTCTGCCATGTGCGTCTAACACACTACCTGTAACGATTGCTTTGCTGTTATCTAGTTCTTCGCCTTTGATAATTTCATAGTCAATGTCATGTGCTTTAAAAACACGCTCGTTCCACTCTTGTAATTGTAACGTATATCTTGCTTCATAAGACTCTAGTCCCATGTAAAACAATTTACGCATGTTTATATCAAAAATGCCATCACTCATATAGATTCTCCATTAATAGTTATTATATCATATTTTGTGGCCAAAGTCAACCTCAATCTATGACCTCGTCTTGTGTATATTTTGACCAATCTGTAAATGCCTTTCTTGTTTGTAACTCATGTACACTATGACACCACACTCCAGGATTGGTTGCTTTAAAGTCTTTGTCATCTAGTTTAAGTGTAGCATTATAGCCTAACTGTTTAATGTAAGGCAACTTAACACTAATCATTGGTATAAAAGTGTCATACTCTGTCATACCACATTCTAATACTTGTTCTGTTAAAGTAACGTCAAAGTCTAGTGTAACCCATATATCATCTTTAACAAGATCTGTAACTAGGTTGTCCCAACCCTGCCAGTCCTTCTCAGTTGGTGGATTGAAACTTTGGTTAGCACCTAAGTATATGTGTGGGCAGTTATTATTCAATGCCCTAGCAAGTATTTCTTCTTTGGGTTGATAGCCAACAACAAATAATGTGCGTTGTCCATAAGCAGGAGTATGCTCTACTTCTGTGCCTATGAAAAACCTTGTATCCTCGTGTCCTTCTCTTTCCATTTAATTACCTATCCCAAAATCTTTATGTAATTTTTTAGTTAACTGTTCCATAACAAATGCGTCTTTGTGAAATGCGTTTTTTAATGTAGTTGGATCAAAAAATAAATCCTTTTGATTTCCTTCTTGTTTTTGGAAACCAATATACACAGATAATCTTATTTCGCTTTTATCAACTACCTGTTGTACTTGATGAAATAGTGTACCTGGAAATATAACACATCTATTAAACTTGTGTTCAACTAGTGTTGAATCATCTTCACCTAAATAAAAGCCGCCACCGTCGTCATTAAAATACGGATTACCAAACCAAAGAAATATTAAAATATCTTTAGTAAGGTGATCAACATGTCCTCTAAAAGTATCGCACTCTTGTGTAAAATTAATGTGACTCCTGACGCAATCAGTATATTTAAAATCAGTACCATTAGCATCATTCCACTCATCTACATAAGGCAATATAGTTGTAGACATCTTAAATACATCTTCTAAGTCTGGCTTTTTCATTCCACATGTAAGGTAGAAAAGACTATGACCCTCTGTTTCTGGTTGTGAGTACTCTGTGGCAGTCATTTTAAAACCACTATTCATATAATATCTTAGCCATTCACTACATATTTCTTTGCTGAAAAAATCATCAACAAGTAGTACTGGGTTATTATCTATGACTAGAGACTGCGTTTTCATTAGTAACTAATATAACCCCATTGGACCAATTGGTTTTGAAAGAATGTTGCTTTCTTTGTACTAAACTCCATTGGTGCTTGTATCTTGCCATCTTTCGTTTCTATAATTGTTACGCCATGTTCGTTTACTTCAAAGTTAACGTCATGTCCTTCGTGTGTATAAGTACCACTGTATACTGTATTACTCTCCATCAAAGTCTGCCCTCATTATATCTTCTTGCATGTCCGATTCACTGTCACCTGCTTCGTACTCTTCGGTTTCAAATAAATCACCAAATGTAGATTGTTCCGCACTACCATCTGAGAAACTAATCTCTTTCAAAAATTCTTTGTTATCTTCTAGCATCTGTCTTGCGTTAGTGTTTGCTGGATCTAATACTTCCTCAGCAAAACTTTCAAACATTAGAATGGTGCCTGGCACATAAGGAGAAGTTTCATTACTGACACTACTACCTTTTACCTTCTTCCAGTTCTTCCAATGTGTTGGTGTTCTGTGCTTTTCCATATCAGCAAGTCTGTTTGCTTCTTGTACTGCTGTAATATGGTTGTAAACACTATGACCCATGTAAAGAGCATAACTTAGTGTGTCCCAACTAGTTGTACACTCCTTGCCATTTCTATTTAAGTCTCCGTGTCCTAGTACACATATATCACCTACAGTAAGTCTTTCCATTATAGGGGAATGTGCAAAAGGCATAGGCATCTTAGAACCTTTCATATCTTTGTTATCGAATGCTCTATCCATAAAGTATCCAAATCGCTTTGCTCTAAACTCATTATGTGTGTAAGTTTGACCATATGCTGTATTAACAAAAGGTGATGCCGCATCAAATGAAAGTGTAATGTTAGGATTGTCATGTTTTCTCAACTGTCTTTGAATACTAGTAAGGTGACATGCCCAATTAAGGCGGCCAGTACCTAAGAAGTGAATCCAATCCTTACCTTCAAGTAAGTTATCTTCTCTGAGATCTAATACCCTACTCAACACACTATACATGTGTTTCATATTGATACCAGCGAATGCGTAACCTTCTAAGGCTCTATCAGCATCGCCGTATGCTTCTTGCACAAAACTTTTATTGGAAAAATGCTTTACAGCATCATACCATTCTTTGCTATTTTCTTCATTACTACCACTTAGCACATTTAAGAACTTAGTAGCACCCGGTGTTCTGTTCCTCATGAAGTAGTCTAAATTAAGCAGACTGATATCTAATGTGTCTTTGAATTCAGTTAAACCTGTTCTTTCGCTTAGTTTACCAACTGCCGCGAACGCCGGAACATCAAGTGTCATACTCCAGTCTGCTGTATGCTCTAGCCACCCAAGTATTTTCCTACAGAATTCTGTTCTAGCAGGATCGTTAGGATCTTTAGCATTACTCCAGTCCATTTTAATAACACCAGTAGCAAGTTGGAAACCACCTGAGTCTCCTAGTATCATAGTTTTACTACGATCTCTGCCTTGTACCATTGGTTCACGTTCGTCGCTCTTAACTGGATCTAAGTGAGCATGTCCGCCCGAATATAGACCCCATGGGTAATGCCAGTAACTGTGGTCTGGATCAAGGAAGTTCATACCTTCGGTACCCTTTTCAAAGCCTTCCGGGCAACGCCATTCGCTAGGGTTAGCCGCCATCTTTTGTAATTGTGTTACATAGAAGCCACTAATAGCAGGCAAGTATACTGCCCAATCTTGATGCTTCTTTCCTAGATCTACTGTCATGTCTAACTCTTCGCAGGTAATATGTAAGTGTATGCTCCTAAACCGCTGTCGATAACAATTTGCATTGCTCCAGCATTAGCGAAACTTACAGTACAATTAGCACTATCACTAAGTCTTAGTATGCTTAGTGCTTTATCAATTTCCCATTTCCAGTTACCTGACAACTCGCCTTCAACATTGTTGTTGATTGGCAGTTTACTCTTATCACCGGCACCTTCACCGATACTAAAGAATAACGCACCGTCTTTGGTACTAGGAGAAAACACTGGTTCGAATCCACCAAGCACACCATTAAAGTAACCTAAGTCCTTTAAGTTCTTCTGTGTAGGAACAATAGTAACGTCCCATGGTATATCCTTCATCTTTACAGATTTTAGTTGCTGATTAATAACATCTGCTAACATAAATCTATAACTACCTGTGTGTCCTTCCGCACTAGAGAAGTTAATCTCTACTGGAATATCTTCACCATTTCTTTCCTGCGTTTCTACTGATACGTTACTGCCTTCATCTCCAAATCCTGGAAACTTCAAGTACCCGTCTAGTACGCTCATTCTACTTAGACCAACTGTTTGATCTACAAAGTCTGCTACAGGATTATGTAGTTTACCTTTGACGATTACAGTTTTGTCCGCGTCCATGGCCTCAATAGTAGTAGACTCAGTATCACCACTAATTTTAACCATTTCAATAAAGCCTAAAGCATGTGTATGCCTTAAAATGTCTTTAAATATATCTTTTATCATATGTTGTCACCTCTTTGTATAAAGTAATTATTTAGGTCTTTTAACCTAAAAAGTTTATAAATCCTGGCCGTTTGATACCTAACGACCAAGTTAATCATCAAATTCAAACAAACTATGGAATGTATTAGTAGTATCTGTCGCTGACAAGTCCCACTTTAACACTCCTAGTAAGTTCTCCACCTTCTTATCGACTACTGCTTTTTCCATAGCATCGTCGTCAAAAGGCATATCTTTGAACCAATCTGGTAATTGCATTTCATCTGTAGGATAAGCAATACTGGTATAACCCATATTGTTACTCTTCAGTCTACATACAATTACTTTCATACCATCAGTAATTTTCATACTGTAGGCATCACTATTTGCCAGGAGCATATTATTCCAATTAATACTTGCTCTAACATGTCCTGGTATCATGACTTTTGTGTTTTCTTCTCTCATTCTTTCTAACTTATACAATGTATCGCTTTTATTCATACTAAATGCTTTGTTGTATGCTTCTGTATAATGTGTTAGATTATTGACCCTTTTAGGCATTCCTTTCATCCATGGGTCCATTTCTTTGAAACCTTTCTTAAATTCTCTTACATTTGCTAGTACATCTGTTTCAGTACCGCCATCTAGTGTTTCCTGTAATACATCACTTAGGAAGTCCTGTACAAATTCAGGAGTATCAGATCTTTTAATATCAAGACCCATTACTTTTAGTTTGCCACCCTCTGGTTGCCAACCTTCCAAGTCTAATACATTAATAGCATAACGCTTCTTAGTGATAAACAACCCTGCTCTACCAACTACCTCTCTGCCTGCTTTAAGTATTTCACCTGATGTCTTACCAACATTAAATGCTGTCTTGGCAAACTGCGGAAACGTATCACTTACTGTGTCTGATATAGTATCATACAACGTAATAGCACTATCCATATCAAGTGTTATGCCTTGCTCTTTACTTTGCTTGTCAGCACTAAAATACACAGAGTCAGTATCACCATATACAATAGTGTCGCCTACATGATTGTAATCACCTGTAAGCATTTTGTTTGTTTCAGCACCCATGTGTCTAGTAATTGCTCTACCAGTAAGTGTAGTCGATTGACCAATTCTGTGATCAAAGAATCTACTACCTGGATTACAAATAGCACCATATGTACTGTTAAGTAAAATCTTTCTAACTAACTGTCTCTTGTCCCAAAACGCAATGTCTTCGGGTTCAGTTGCTTGTTTCTTTTTCTTTTGTAGTTCTTGTCTTTCGCTGTACCAACGTTCAAGTAAACCAGGGATAATACCTTGTACGTCTGTTCTGTATATTGTACCATTAGCACTAATACACCAAGGCTCTTTGCTGTTAAACAACATGTTATATACATCGGCACCAGTAACGTTTGCTTCATTGCCATCTTCTAAATCTAGTACCATTGTTCTATTGATATCTTTTTCCATAACAAGTTCGTATTCGTTACTACCAAACTTGCCTGCCCACGCATCAGCAAAAGACTTTTTCTCTAACTGCATCTTAGATTTGATTTCAGAATTAGTAAACTCTTGTCTTAGTTGTCCTACTACTGTTTCAGGAGCCATATTCAATGCTCTAATAACACTAGGATATAGACTGTTAATATCCATTGAGCCTACCCATTCATGAATACCTTTCTGCGGAAACGCCACATAGGCTCCTGCTACTGTATGACCCCATGGGTTATCTGACTCTTTACTACGTTTCCTATCGGGTATTACCATGCCACGTCTGTGTGCTTCGTTAATAATAGCAGAGTCAATTGTTTGTACCGCTCCCATTGTTACTGGAAGTAATACTGTATTCTGGTGAGCAATCTCGCTGGCAAGACTTATAAACTGTAACTTGTCATCAATCTTCTTAAGCAACATTGTATCTTGAATGTTATACTCTAAGAACATCTCAAAGTCATGATTATAAAGTCGATCCAAACTACCTTCATATGGAACTTTCTTTTCGCCTACTTCCATTTCGCCAATGTAGTCTAGTCTATAACTATGGCGTTCTTCGTAATTGTATTTTCTGTACAGTTGTAAGTAATCTAAATGTACACGACCAACTAAATCATATGTCTGTGTGTCCTTGCCATACATGATGTATTCACGTTTACTAACGTTTTTATCCATAAGGCACAAACGTCTAGTTTCGCTTTTACCTAATGTCTTAATAATTCTGTTCACAGTATAAGGAATATCATAACCTTCACTGTTCCAACCAGACAATATGTCTGCGTCTTCGATTAACGACAAGAACGCATCAAGCATACCTGCTTCGTCTTTGAACAGTATAGTATTACCTACCTTGGAAGCAATCTCTTGTGCCTGTGTCCAACTTAATGTCTTAGGCGGAACTGCTATACAAATAACTTGATCAAGCCAATCTAAGTATACACTGATACTAGTAATGGGTGTAAACGCATCTTCAGGTGAACTATACCCTTGCTCAGGATCAAAGTCAACCTCGATATCAAAAAAGCATTTGTGTAAGTCAGGAGCATCTTCGCCTAAGTATTGTTCTGCTAATACTCTATTAACAGGCTTTATGTCACTCTCATATGTTTTTCTATTCTGATACAAGGCAACATTACGTTTAAAGTCTTTCCAGTTGTTTGCTACAACCTTGCTTACAGGATCACCATATACACTTCGCTCTTTGCCTTTAGGATCATCAATGTAAAAGTAATAACGCATAGGATGATCAATGATCTTTCTCTCGCCACTCTTAGTACGTTCTACTACTCGAACAATGCCTTTGCTTTGTTCAAATACCGCATCAACGTAACTCATTTAATTTCCTTGAATATTTTAACATAAATTTGTATTTGCTTGCCTCATTATAAAAACTTGCGTATACCCTTGCTATAGGTGTATAACTAGACTCAAAGTCGACTTCCTTTGTAAACTTTGCTTCTTTGAAACTAAAGAACGGCATCATTGTATCGTGTAGTCGATCTTCAAACGCAAACTCGTAGTCTGCGTCATCAGTCCATTGTGTTTCGAATAATAATGTCTTCTGTTCAATCAGATTCATAGTGTATAGTATAACAGATAGATCTGTTTTGTCAACCTGTTATTTGTTTAATTGGTCCGGATTATAATTGATCTTTACCAACGGCAGTCAATATAGTTTCGAGTGCGTCGAACTTATCGAATTCGTCAGTAAATGATGCCTTATGAGCAACCTTAACGGCCTTCATAAGAACAGCAGGTTTAATGTCCATTTCTTCTGCGATTGCTTTCACAGTTTCACGGAGTCCTACTTGGAGTGAGTCAACCTCGTATAATACTTGGTCACCCTCTTTAATTAATTTATCTAGTCTTGCGACTTCTTCTGCGTTGAATGTTTTGTTAAATGCCATAAATTTGTTTCCTGCATGTATTTATTTTGAGTATGTAGTATAGCATCAAATAGTGGCTAGGTCAAGAACTTTCCTAGGAATTGTTCCCATTCTTGTAAAATAATATCTTTGTTATACAAGTTATTGCTGTTATGAATACATTTTTCTAATGTAGCATCTGTAATACAATCACTGTCAAAGTTATGTACACTAGAACAAATGCTATTAAATTGATTATCATACGGGTCATGTATCTCATCAAATAATTCAAACCCCAAACCTTTCAAATAATCACAGTTACCAACTGGAGCAAAATGTACAAAAGGATGGCCGTATATCATTGGTGTGTAGGTTTTTTCTGTTACAAGGTAATCAAATGTACAATTCTCTTTGCCACCGTATGCTGTTTCTGGTATTACTGTAAAGTAACTATTATTATATACAGTAGTTTTCCACCTATTCATATCATAGAAATATTCATGTGGGTATTCAGTTAGTGTGTATTTTTCTGCTAAGTCTTTAATATGATCCACATTGTTTGGTGTCAGCATTGGAGCATCACCAATAGATATATAGTTGTCATCTATGTTATTATCAATACAGTAGTTTAGGAAGTCCATGCGATACTGCCTGTGAGGTGTACCTAAACATGCTATAAAGTTTTTACTTTTCTCTTTATTAAATTGTGCGGTTATATGCTTGTCGCTGTATACTTTTCTAAAGTCATCAGTACCCAAGTAACCAACATTACTAGTGGCATCTACTCTATTGAGTAACCAAAAGTTTAAGTCCTGATTATGTATAACACCAAAGTTTGAAGTATCTATACCATGATCATTTAACACCTCTTTAAACTCGTTTAGTAATATATCACTGTCATATGCTTCGTCTACATCATCAAAAAGCACTACAGACCCTTGTAGTGCTTTACAATGCTCTATAGTTAGGTATCTTAATTGTGTATACTCTATTACAATTATGTCACAACTACTTACATGATCAATAAGTATTTTATTAATACTGATACGATGGTATTTGTTTATGAATGGTAGGTATTTTTTTAATAAGAATATTGTGTTGGGTTCATAGTGTAAGGCATGTCTATTATAATGATAGCCTTTAAGATGTAAGTTAGGCTCTTGCTCTATAGTTCTTACTTCTCGTCCACCATAGAATTGGTTTTTCTTTACATCATTGCTTAAATTACTAACAGGCGAGAATACACCTATTTTTAGTTCTATCATTAGTACTCAGTACTTGCTTCAAAATCCCAATTTTCTACTTTTAACTCCGCGGCCAGTATGTCCGCTATCTGCGTCCCTTCGTCTGCTGAAATATCTTCTTGGGTAAGTACTTCGTACACTTGTACATCGTCTGATTCATAGTGAACAACTTCTGCTTTAACTTTGTTGCCACCGCCGTCAAAGGATGAAAACACTTTCGTTGGTGTGATACTTTGAACTATGTCAAAGAAATCTACGATGTCGTCGCGGCTTATTTCGTTAACTGTAACGATGCGGACGAAGTGCTTTCTAACCTTATCAACCATTATTATTACTTACCTTTGCTATATGCTTGTGAGCCAAAAAACGCGGCTACGATACCTGCTACTGCTACAAAGTATGTAGCGGCCATATCACCAAGTATAGCACCTGCTGAATCTAACCCTACCAGTAATGCTACTACCACAGCAAATGGATATAACAATAGTCCACCTAATGCGAACCATGTCATACTTCTTTGTGCGTCACGCATAGCATCTGCGTCTTCTAATTCTTTACGTTTAAATTCTAAGTACATTGCCTCTTCGGCTTTTGTTACTTTCCCATCTCCGTTTGTATCAGCCGGATGATGTATCGCTGTGTTGCTTTCTTCTGCCATTATGTTCTCCTACTAACTTATGACTGCTCTGTCTGTTACTCTTCTCCAGTTAGTGCCATCGCTAAATGCCATAACTGGTCCGCCTGTTTCATTGTTTATAAATACCATATGTCCAATGTAGGCTGTAGCATCAGGAACCCCTGATACTGAATATCGTGGAAACTCAACTGGTCCTCCACTGCTTTCAACTACACCGTAATCACTATTAACTAATGCTACGACTGTGTCAGCAACTCCACCATAGTCAACACTATCTGTTGCTGTTGATGTAATTGCTCCGTAATCACTTACGGTTTCAAATAATATTGATGATACAGAACCACCTACTGTTAATTTTGCTTCTGCTTCATCGTATGTAAATGTGCTACTGCCACCAAGTACACCTTCATCATTGTATTGTACATTAGTATTACTACCGCCTGCCGTTACACTTGGTGTGGTAAATGTTACAGCACCCGAACCATCTGTTGTTAAAACTTGATTAGCACTACCGTCTGCTGTCGGTAAAGTATATGCTCCATTAACATCAACTGTTCCTGTTACACTAATACCTGTGGCACTTGTTTCTAACTTAGCACTATTGTCGTGATAAAATGTTTGAGCACCACCTGAACTAAACAAGGCCGATGTTTTACTACCTGCTAAATTAGAAATTGTAAATGTGCCTGATCTTAATTTTATAGATCCTGTACCGGCATCATCTATATAACTATTGCTACCATCGTGATATATCTGTAAGTCATCACCGGCACCAAAGTTTGCTTTATTATTGTCTCCAAACTTGGCACTTGAACTTGTTCCTGTTACAATTAATGTATTTGACTTTACAACATTAGGTACACCATTTGGTTGTATACTTCCTGTTACATTACCTGATAAGTTACCAACCAATGTACCAGCACTAAATGTTTGACCATTAACTGTCCACTCGCCTTCGTCCTCGTCCCAACGAATATACACATTACTTTCCGCACCCCTATTTACAAGGATACCTGCGTTTGCTGTGGCTTGTTGGTTTGATGCTAAGTCGCTGTTTAAGACTATTTCGTTATCGGCTATATTGAGAGTTTCTGTATTAATAATTGACTGTGTACCATTAACTGTTAAGTTACCTGATATCACAACATCAGTACTAAATGTTGATGCTTGGTCTACTCTGGCAAAACTTGTACTATCAACACCATCAACGGTACCTGCGTCGAGCATATTCCATGCTACCGACCCGCCGCTAACTGTTGCTATTTTTAGTAATGTATTACTAGAATCAAACCAAAGGTCGCCTGTCGAGATATTATTAACGTCACTAGGTGCGTCTGCTGTCCCGTATATTCTAGAACCGCGTTTGCCAATTCTAAAACTCGTCTGCGAAGTTCCTTTGGCATTCAAAATGACTGCCATTCGTTACTCTCCAATGTATAACCTGTCTAGCATTAATGCTAGTCTAGACTTACGTCTAGTCAAGTCCATATGGACTTAACTATATTTATCTTTTTTATAAATATAAGTATGACTACAGATTACACTAATTATACAATAGAAAAGATCATGTCATCAACACTTATTGATACGTCAAAACTATGGGTAATGGATATTGAGGACTTTATGCATCCTGAATTATACAAGCAAGTAATAGAACAAATTGCTGACTTTAATAAATGGGGACCACAAGAAATAAAAGGTAGAGTTAATTACTTCCTAGGACCGGATGTACAACACCCAGGAGCATTACAAATAGCAAGAGATAGTGTGTGGAAAAACACACTAGTCAACGATGCTATTTTAAGTAGATTTGGTTTAGAACACGATATTAGCATAGGTGAACCATTGATGTGGAAAGACGACAACACCAATCAAATAAGTGATGTTCATGTAGATAGTCCATCATACTATTATACCTATCAACATTGCTTGGCAACTGACAATGAGTTTGCTCACACAGGCACAAAGTTTTGGGAAGTCGATTGCTCCTATGACGAAGCAATAGATGAAGGACTAGATCCTACATTTGGGGAAGATAATCAAGCAGTAAAATTAGGACACCAAATGCCTTATGTACCTAATAGAGCGTACATATTACCACGTACAAGTAGAGGTTGGCATTCGTGCCCGGATTTAACTATTGAAGCAGACCATATGGTAAGAACAATGGTTTATACTATTGTGACGAAACAAACTTAACTCTATTCAAGTAAGTTTCAGGACCATTCGATTGCTTGCCAATTGTATGATCTTTAATGTAACCAGTTATATCAGCAGTATCACCTTTCTTGATACCAGCCTGGCTTGAAAAGAATTTAATTAGATTGCCATCAGCATCCTTGGATACAAACAAATAACTTTGACTTCTCCAAATATACTTGACATGTAGGAACTCTACAGAAAATGGTGCTCTACTATGTAACTCACCAACATGCTGACTACCTTTAGCAAGTTCCTTTTCTATTTTATTAAACACTTTTTGTTTCTGTCCATTGGTATACACATTTGGTAGGCTGGCAATAATACCAACATCCTTATACTCAACAAACTCTTTACTAATCAAACCTAGAATGGTTTGTTCAAAGTCACTGATGTTTCGCTTGATTGCTTTTAGGCTGAGACCCTTAAAGTACTTGACCATATGATCAACGTTTTCGTAGTCTTCAGGAATAACAATAATTTCTGGATAGTACTTGTCTAAAGTATTATTAGTTGCTTTAGTCTTAAACTTCTCAATTCCCATTGAATGATTAATAATAAACAAATTAGGCAACTTAGTAGCAACCCCTTTGTCGTCAGTCACGACAGTAGCATCTTTTTTGATGTACCCTTTATTAATTCTTGTAACAGCAATAGACAATGTTAAAAGATCTTTTAAATTAAATTGATCTTGAAACCACTTGCGTGTTGTTGACTTAATTGTTTCAACCTTCATTAAGCGACTCCATTTGCCTTACAGTAAGCATCGGCAAGAAAATTAAAATGCTTGTAATGATCTTTGTCATTAATACCAGCATCACTGCCGTTTACACACATATCCATGTACACATCAGCATCAACGAAGTTCCAATTAATAGAACCGTCAGTATTGATGTTGTCTGAATTACTAACTGCTTTGTTAAAAGACTGAGCAAAAATAATTGACATTATACTGCCTCCAACATTGAAAGTGGCACATTGTATCTACCTTGTGGTAAAGTAACAACTGCGTTTTTTACTTTGACTTTCTCAACCACACCCAAAGTACGTTTAGTCTTTTGGACTACATAAACTTTGTCGCCAACACTAATGCTACTTTTAGCATTAAGTACTTTGACTGAATTGATGAATGAACCTAACTCGTTAAGTTCTGCTAGTTCAAAATTACCGTTTTGTACGGCTTGTTTGATTTGGATCATGTTCATAAAAACTCCTACCTTTTTATTTAATATACAACTATTATACCGGATTTCGTGGCAAAGGTCAACCTATTTCGTGATTAATTCGTAGATTTCTTCCCAATTTTTCACTACATTTGCTTGTCCTGTATAGTCCATATTATGCCCATGTTCAAGTAAAACACCGTCTAATCCGGCATCTATGCCCCAATTAACGTTTTCTGGCTTATCTTCTATCCAGTATGCTCCTGGGTATTTGGCACCGTATTCTTTAAGAATTTCATCCTTGTCTGCGCCTGTGTCTAAACACACAACTTCAATAAACGCATCGCCCATTAACTTCTTAAGGTTTCTTTCCCTAAGGTACTTTGCGTATGGGTCTAGGCTAAGACTTGTAATTGCTATAAAGTGATATCTATGCTTTTCATGTAGCAGTTTGACATAGTATTGTGAATCACGCAATGGTGGTAAGAACCCTATTGCGGCACTTTCGTTAAATTGCTTTACAAGTTTGCTACCTGCTTCGTATGTCATTCCGTACCTATCACCGATAGTGTACATATATTGATAACCGTCAACTTTGCTATGACCGTGATGTTCCATCCATATTGAGAAGCCTTCTTCCCAATCAAGTACAACACCGTCTATGTCTGTAAGTATTACTTTCTTCATATTTTCTCCTACTAATTTAATTGTAGTATACACGAATTTCTCCTATTTGTCAAGTTTTTTATATAGTGATATTTCTTTGATTATGTGCTGTAGGAATACTTCCTTATGGTCCTCAGCAAATGATCTAAATTTATTTTTGTGTTCTTCTGTTAACCAATCAGCAGATGGATCTATGTGTAACATATCTACATTATATAAAACCTTTATAAGTGTGCTTACTTGATCTAAATGTACAAAGGCGCATTCTGTTTTAGATGCGAGATGTATGTATGGCTGTATGTGAAAGTCAGCAAAAGGGTGACCTATACAAAATTCTATTAGATTAGCAAATTTATCTTTTGTCATATCATTATAAAATTGTAAGAAATCATCCTTGCCACTTAACTGTAATAGCATTTCACAGCCACTTATAAATCTATCAACAGGGTCTCTAATAATTACATAGTGTTTATCAAAGTCTTTTGAAAATACTTTTCTAATAAACATATAAACATTTACTATTGACATATTCATATTCATACAGGACTCTAACATGTTATAGTAATTTGGTGGTATAGGTGTTTGTGATATAATAGGTGTTAGAAAATTATCTGATTGCCTACTAGTCATGTGGCTGTTAGTTGTAAAAGGGTGTATGGTTTCAGATAAAGATGTGCTACCTACACGACCTGGCGCAAATATTGTTATGCGTTTATCTAAGTCTAATAGTATCATACAACTCTATTTCCTTATCTAGTTTGTCGTTTTTTAATAATGTCGAATACTTGTACGCACAATCTAATCTAAAACGATTTATTTCTAGTTGTGTTTTATCCCATAGTTCAGGATTGGTTTTACGAGTAAAGTCCTCATGAGAAGCATTTTCTACATTAATACCAATAGTCCATAGAGGTACACTTGGTACATGCTTTGCTTGTATATCGTAATGCTCTTTTAACAGATTATTAATTTCATCAATGTGTATTAACGTTGATTGTAAGTTTTTAGTCCTAGTTAAGTAATGCCCTGCGTGATAATCATAGTGTTCAGACTCTTGTGCTAGTACCCAAAGGTCCTCAAGACTAGTATTATTATTGTGATACTCTTTCCATTGATCATTGTAGTACCAGCATATTAATGTTTCAAAGGCACTAATTATTCTATCAACTGGGTTTCTATATAATACATAGTGTGTGAAGTTTGGTTGCTTATATAAATGCCTATACATTAAGTAAGAATCAGCAATCGGTAACGAATAGTAATATTCCTTATTGTCAAACAGTTCCTGCGTTTGCGATGGTATAGTGTTACTGGATATTATCTTTAATCGTTGTGCTCTAAAAAATTGATCAGGTGTTGACGAGAACTGTTGTAGGTTATATGCGAGTGCTGTTGACCCACACTTACCCGGAGCAAACAAACTTATTTGTCTATCGAAATCTATTATCAGCATAAAACTACTTATCAAAAAAAAGCACTCCGAAGAGTGCTTTTCCGTATTGTTTTTGATTAGTCTAAACTATTCAAATGATATTACACATACTTATATTCAACAACACCAACTACGACACCTGCTGTAGGTGTAGCCGCAGTAGATCCATCTGATTGAACGAATTCAACTCGGACTGCCGCGTTTTTAGTTAATGCACTTGCGAATGGTAAATCTACAACATAAGTTCCAACTGCGATGTCATTAGTAGTCGCCGCCGCTAGTGTGTTACCAGTACCAGCATTGTCTTTAACCAACATACCGTCTACTGAACCACCTGCTAACAAAGTTGTAACGTCAAGAATAACTCTACTTGCGTAATAAGTTCTTCCTGATACGTTAGGTATTGTACCTATATCAAAAGTTGCGTCACTGCTGTTTGCTGTGAAACTTGCTCTTTTTGTTAGGCCATCACCACCGTTATTATCAACATAGTCTTTAACTGCCGCTGATGTCGGTACTGTTGTATCGTTATCAGTTGCACTAATTCCTGTTCCTTCTGCTGTGAAACTTGCAATAGTTACAGTTCCATCAGTTAATGAACCAAACTCAACTGCGCCAGTGGCTGTAACTGAACCTGTACCAACGGATGTTAATCCACTTAGTGCTGAGTTCAAGTTAAACGTTACGTCATCCGCTGTATTGGTTGAAGTAATGTTTGTTCCACCTAAAAGTTTAAGTTTGTCAGTCGCTAATGCTACAACGTTATCCGCCGCGTCATCTGACTGAATTGTTAAAGATGTAGTAATTGATGCTTCGCCGGCCGCTGTTAAACGTCCTTGTGCGTCAACTGTGAAAGTTGCTACTGCTGTAGCACTTCCATAACTACCTGCTGTTACGGCTGTATTATCTAGACCTAATGTTACACTACTTGCGCCGGAGGCTGAAGTAATTCCAGTTCCACCTGCGATAGTTAATGTACCACTATCTAAGTCTAAAGTTCTACCAGTTCCATCGTCGCCTGTAAATGCTAAATCATCATCTCTATCCAACGCATCAACGTAGGCTTTTAGGCCTGTGTTCGCTGTTGTAATTGCTGTGTTTAGAGTTGATACTTCGCCGTCTACAAATGCTTTCACAGATTGCTGTGAAGGTAACTTAGTAGCACTATCAGAAGCCATATTGTCTTCGTCGATTAATGCGTTAGTTATTCTAGCATCTGCTCTTGCGTTAGTAAAGTACTGATTAGTACCTTCAGCAACTTCTGAAGTTGTCTGAGCATCAACGTATGCTTTAATAGATTCAGAAGTAGCACCTGTTGTTGCACTTGCTGTACCCATTGAGTCATCATCTAAGAATGCTGTGATTGAAGCACCACTTGCACCTGTGAATGATGAACCTTTAACGTCTGCCGCTTCAAAGTCCGCAACTGAGAAAGTTAAAGCACCAGTACTAGAACCTGTGAAAGTTCCTGTTCCTGCTACTACTTTATCTGCTGATTCGTCCCACCCAATAAATACGTTATCGCTATCACCACGTTCGATAACTAAACCGACGTCGTTTGCTGGTGTACCAGTGGTACCCGTTGCTAATTCTAAAATAGAATCCGCAATAGTTGTATTTGTTGATGAAACAGTTGTTGTACTACCGTTGACTGTTAAGTCACCAGTAATTGTGGCATCACCTGAAATGCTAATTGCACTCGCTGTGATATCATTTGATAAAAGTGTACCCTGTACGTCAACGTTGGCGGATCTTATGTCCTTTAGAGTTGAGCCGTCTGATCCAGTAAATTCATAACGATCGTTCGCTGAACTCCACTTAAATCTGCCGCCACCCTTGCCGAGTTGTACATCATTGGATATACCTTTTAGACCAAAATTCTTTACATCTGCCATTTTGTTCTCTCCTTGGAGTATTAGTCGGGGTTATTCATGCCCCATACAATTTTTACATTGTTCCGGAATAATGTGTGTCACGATGTGTATTGTAACTATATTTATCTATCAGGCCAGGAATAGTGGCCGATACTATATATATTAAATTAGATATATGTTACTTTGACAGTAACATTTCCGGCTGTTGCGCCGTAATGATTGATACGGAAGTTTGTTTCAAATTCTGCTGAATTACTTGAAGGCCATATGTATTCTGGATTACTTAGATAGCCACCCACTGAACTTGGATCGTTGTCATCTGGTCCATGTAGTAAGTCATTGTCTGTGGTAGTACCAACTTCGATTGTGGCATCCTGTGAGCCACCAGTAAATGCTGTGTGTATATCTACACTAACACTTTGTATCTTACCACCGGGTGATACGTTTCCTAAGTCATAGTTTTGACTGTTACCGAACCCGCCAATTGGTGCTGATACGTTCAATGTAAGCGTCTGTGCGTCGGTATTAGCACTATCCTGGTCACTTACCTTAGTCCAGTTACTACCATCGTATAAGTATAATGCCCATTCGCCTACACCGTTATCAATAACGTATGCTTGGTCGCCTGTTGTAGGTGATAGTGAATTTCTTGAACTTATGTCTGCTACGACTGTAACACTAGCACTTCTAATACCCTGTTCAACATTCATTGCTAATGGGAACATGCCATTGTGTACACTGAAGATACCCATATTGTTTTCGAATGCGCCATTGCTATCGAATATATCAATTGGTCCACCGTCTGTTCTAACTAGTTTAAGTTTATTACCTGTACTTGCTGATGTAAAAGTTGGCAGTCCTGAAACATTACTTGATCCTATATAAGGGTTACCATTAGCATCATTGGTGTTTGAATATATATTAATAGCATTACCGTTTGCTTCTGTGATTGTTAGAACAGTACTTGTAAATGTAGCAGTTAAATTAGGAATACTTGCGGCATTTATATCTGTTGCCATGTCTTCTGGAAGACCAACTGCTATACCATAAGCGGACTGCCCTGCGGCATTAGTTGTAAAGTTTACAGTAGTATTACCACTACCGCCATTAAAGATAGCACTAAAATTAGTGTATCCTCCAACTAATCCGTATGCTGTACCAGTAGCACTTGAACTAACACTGGTCGGTGCCGGTGTTTCACTTGCTGTAATACTTGCTCCACTAAGTCCATTAATTTGACTTACTGTTTCAGTTAATGTACTGCTGAATCCTGCGCCGTTAAACGTATGACTTACGCCATTAAATATAATTGCTGTACCGTCTGGTACTGTTGGATTAATTGTTGTACCAATTGTGCTTGTTTGTACAGCATCAGCAATCTTTAAGAACATTATCTTACCAGTATCAACTGTGGTTAAGTCACCATCTGTATCTGCGTAAATAAAGTCTCCTGCTGAACCAGGTATTGCTGGCACAAAGTCTATAATTCTATTATTTGGTGATACCATAAAAGCATCTGGCCCTGGGCCATTTTCGACTACAACACCAAAACTCTTACTTACAAGAGCGGCATTTGCCTTAACAAAATCGCCTGTATCACTTACAGCAATAACATCACCTAAAGAAAAACCATGTGCTGTTTTTTCTAGTAAGTAATTTAATTGCGGATTCAAGTATTGGAATCTACTGTTTACATTAGGATAAAAGTCTGAACTAACAATACCACTTGGCAGTGGATCTAACATAGGGTGACCACTTTCGTTTAAAGTGAATATCACACTTGTACCAGTACCAAATATACCATTACCAGTGTTGCTTTTAAATGTGTTGTAACGTGCTACGTCTTCTACTTCGCATGTTACTGATGTTGAACTTTTGCTTGTTACTGATATGATTTTAAGACATTGTCCTGTACTAGCACCTGCTATCCAGTCACCAACTGTGACATCTAAACCATTAAACTCTCTGTCTTTTCTTGTTAAGTGAGAACCATGTGATTGAGCAGTAACACTAAATGTTATGGTCCATTGATAAAACTTTGGAGAACTACCACCGGAGTACCATCTATCCGATGATCCGTTAGCATGTGCCCATTGAGTTTTACCTGAAATGCTACTAACATTAACACCTAAAACCTTATTTGGTACATTGAGTTCAATTTGACTAGTCTTGTAAGACATAGTATTACTCCGCCATCACAAACGTTATCCACGCATGAGTACTAACTCCAAACGTTTTACTCGCTCCTGTGATGCCTTCAGTTACTTTTAAGTCTACAGTAGAGAAACTTCCAAACGCGGTTGGTGAACCACTACTGCCACCACCATCAATTGTTCTTGTAGTCCAGTCACCACTGATAGCATTGAAGTTATATTTATTAGCAACATGATTATAACCGTATGCCATAATTGCTACTGGTGGATAATCAAATCCTGTAAATTCTATTTCTATCTCAGCACCTGCGGCACTTGTGACTGTTGCTGTATTAATGCCTGCTGTAGTATCTGATATGCTTGATAACGAACCACTGTTGTCATAATTTAATTTTAATCTTTCGTATGTGTTACCACGTGTTACGGAGCCACCGCCACCGCCACCTGATTCACCTTTTTGTCCTTTGTCACCAGCCGATCCAGCACTTCCATCACTACCGTCAGCACCTGCTGGTCCTTGAGCACCTGTGGCTCCTTGGTTACCCTGTGCGCCATTACTACCTGCTACTCCAGGTTCACCTTTGGCTCCATCATTACCTGCTGGTCCTTGTGCTCCGTCTGATCCTGTACTACCACTAGTACCTGCTGGTCCTTGAGCACCTGTGGCACCCTTATCACCAGTTGGTCCAGTTGGTCCGCCTAGTTCACCTTTACTACCTTTTGTTCCTGTTGGGCCTGTTGCGCCTACTGTACCTTGAGCACCTTGTGGTCCAGTGGCACCTACTGTACCTTGAGGACCTAGGTCTCCCTTAGTACCCTGACCACCTTGTGGTCCTGTTGTTCCTTGTGGTCCTAATTCGCCTTTTTGTCCTTTTGATCCGTCATTACCATTTGAACCATTTGATCCATTTGATCCTGCGGCTCCAGTTGCTCCCTTGTCGCCTTGAGCACCTTGCGGTCCTGTATTTCCTTGTGGACCCTGTGGTCCTACTACAGTACTATCTGCTCCTGTTGGTCCTTGAGAACCTGTACTTCCTTGTAATCCTTGAGCACCTGTGGCACCTTTATCTCCAGCAACACCCTGAGGGCCTACTACTGTACTATCAGCACCTGCGGCTCCTGTTGTTCCTTGTGGACCAGTATCACCAGTTGCTCCTTTATCTCCTTGTGGACCTACTACTGTACTATCAGCACCTGTTGTACCTTTTTGACCTTTATCTCCGTTGCTTCCATCTGCGCCTGCTGGTCCTGTATTACCAATGTTACCTTGTGGTCCAGCATTACCTGTTGCTCCAATGTCACCCTTATCACCAGTTGTTCCTGCTGATCCTTGGGCACCTGTTGTTCCTTGTGGGCCTACATCACCTTTAGTACCTTTATCACCGGCGGCTCCTGCCGAACCGGCATCACCTTGAGCACCTTGAGGGCCAGTGCCGCCAACTGCTCCGGTATTACCTTGTAATCCTTGAGCACCTTGAGCACCTTTGTCTCCAGTGGCTCCATTAGGTCCAGTGGCTCCAGTTGCTCCAGCCGATCCTGCTGATCCCGTTGCTCCTGTATTACCAGCCGCTCCTACTTCACCTTTTTGTCCTTTTGCTCCATCACTACCGTCACTACCGTCACTACCTGCGGCTCCTGTGTTACCTTTAACACCTGCTCCACCGCCTCCAGTAGCATCAATAGTAATTACACTACCACTAGCACTTATAGTTGCGTTAGCACCAGCAGTAAATGTTAATGTATCTGCGTCACCACTGGCAACAACACTATTGCTACCTGTAACTGCTACAGTTTTAAATACGTCACTGGCACCGCCGGCACCTGCGCCTGAGTTACTAATAATAACTTTATCGCTGGATTGGTCAGTTGTTAATGTAATACCTGATCCTGCTTCAAATGTTAATGTATCTGAAGTAGAGTCTGCTATAATTGTTTGTTGCCCAGGTACTTGAACATTTTTAAATGCTTCCATTGCCTGTGCTGAGTTAGTAATGGTAACTGTATCACCTGTAACTACTGTATCAATACCTGAACCACCAACAATGTTAAATACATCATCTTTATTACTTGCGGCTGTTGATCCTGTGTCACCTTCTACAGTTTTATAAAATCTTAATGCGTCTACGTTAGCACTTATATGAGTGTTAACTTCGCCTTTAGTATATTTGTCTATCGATGCTTCACTTAATGATGCGTCAATAACTACACTATCACTACCAGCATTTGGTGTGAAACTAATGTTAGCACCACTGGTAAATGTAATTGTATCTTGATTAGTCTCTGCTACAATATAAGTACCATCGAACACCATGTTCTTAAATGTACCTGTTATAGCATCTGATTTTGCTATTTGAATTGTACTATTAGCCGCATATTGATTTAAACTTATACCGTCACCTGCTTCAAATCTAATTGCTGAAGTGGATGTTGCGGCATTAATTGTGTTGGCTGAACCAACAGTATTAATTTGGCTTATAGCATTTTGTAATTGTGCTCCAGCAAGACTAGAATCAATCTCTGCTTTGCTGTAAACATCTAAATTTGTTCTTGCTGTACTAACAGAAGGTAAGTCACTAAGGTTAAGTGTTTTATCTACATAGTTAGACAATTGAGCATAAGATAAACTGTTACCTGATGTGCCAATACGAATGGCATAGTCTGCCGTTCCTTTAAAGTTACTAGCATAAATGTTTAGGTACTTCTTAGATGTGCTACCTATGTCATACGCAATATCAGTATTTGGAATACTTGATGCGTCTTTAGGTATGTAGTTGGCTAAATTAGCACTAAGTTCTGCTGGCGATACGCCATCTGTGCTTACACTTGTCCATGTAATGTTACCACTACCATCTGTTTTTAAAACTTGTCCAGCACTACCATCCGAAGTTGGTAAAGTGAACACGTTAGCAACTGTTAAACTTCTGTTGCTGTTAATCTTTAATGCTGGAGTAGTACTTGAACTACTGCCTGTGTAAAATACAGTACTGTTGGCACTTCTAACTTCTACGTGGCCATCTGCGGTACTTGTACTTAAAAATAAACTGTGTGCTGATTTTACTTCAATGTCAGTGTTATCGTTTGAACCAATAACAAATCTTGTTTTAGCATCGAAGCCAGCAGTTTGTGAATGAATGGGATAGTTACTATTATTATAAACACCGGCATAAGCATCAACGTTAGCATTATCGCCAAAGTTTCTGCCTCTGTACACAAATGAATTTGCGTTAGTGGCCGTTGTTTGTAAAGTAGTTGGTAAACTGTATGCTGTTGTTGATACAGTAATAACGTTGGATGACTCAGTAACTGAAGTAGTACCACTACCTACAATTTTCTTAAATTTAAGTTGGTCGCCGTCCTTAGCAGAAAATACACCAATCCCTGATGCCCCAGTATTTGATGCCCCACTTACAGCCGCGTTAGCATCTGCGGCTAGGCTGTTTTGTGCTACAAATACACCAGTACTTGCTTCATAGACTAGTATCTGATTATCAACAACACCGTCTATATTGAATGTTAAATTGTCACCTGTTACGTTTGGCATAGAATATTCCCATTAAACTCTTTTCTTACTTGAGTATTTATCAAAAATGTGATAAAATTAATTACTCAAAGATACTTGAGAAATAGCACCATAAGATGAATCGTAAGTTGTACCGTCTCCTACAGCAGATCTATCTACAACTGCTCTTAAATAAACGTAATTACCTTTAAATGTATGGATTTCGGTACCGGTAAATGCTGTTGCTTTTGTAATAAGTTTAATATCTCCCCAATCTGCGTCAGCAGGGTCAAGGCTTAAACTTGCTTGTAGTTTTACTGTACCTACAAACTGGCTGTACTTTATGCTTACAGAATGGATCCCATCAGTGTAGCCATAATAACTATCTGATTTTGCCTTTGTACCAGTTTTGCTCATGTCAGAACCGGTGTTTGCTAATATTTCGATGCTTCTTCTCATAGTGTCCTCAAATAGTATTTATCTCATTGAGGCACTATGTGGAAGTTTGTTATACTTGTTCTAGTCGCTCCATAAGGCGTTCAGCACGGTTAGTAACTTGCTTATGCCACCTGCTGTCTCTACCTTCTACTGCGGCAGTTTTCCAATCGCCTTCAACAATACCGGCATGCATCTTTTTAAACTTACTAAGTCTTGTACGACCCATGTTAAACATCATGTTAACCAAGATTTGCTGGACTTCGTCGGGTAAGTCTCCAAACACCCCGTCTTCGTATAGCAATTCACATTCACTGATTGCTGTGTCGAGGTCTTTTTCAAAACACTCTTTTGTTCTTTCTTCAGATATTGGCGTTCCAACTTCTTGTCCGTACTCAGGGTCGGTCTCAAGAACGAGATGCCCGACACCAAAGGTTGGGTAGCCAAGGTGGTCGAGGTAGATTTCATTAACTACTCCTTCGTCTATTTTCAGTTGTTCGAATACTGCTTCTCTATCTAATTTTGTATCTCTAAAAAATCCCATTATGTCTCCGTTGTTTCGCTGTATAGTTTACAGACTTTTAGATCTCTAATTGATGTTTCATTTAGCACCAATTTTATTTTTGCGATATCATGCTTTTCGTTTGTGTACAATATATGTCTAAGCAAACTTCTAGAGTGTGTTACACGATTGACGCCTTGCTTGTATATGCTATTAACTACATTAACAATTTTGTCAGTCTCACTCGCATCAGTTCTCCAATGCCTCATTATATCCATTCTATATCTATATTTACCAAAATATAGTTTCTCCCTACAGTCATAGTCGCCCTTAACAAGGTCTTCCCATATTTCTTTATTATATGGAGCATATACATCTTTAATTATATCTTGAAACTCTGTAGTAAACTTTTGTGCTAACTCGATGTCTCTAAAATATACGTCTAATGCTTTTCTTCTAATGGTTATGTACTCGCCCCATAGTGTGGTATTATCGCTTAACCATTTATGAAGTTCTTGAAAACGAACTGCGTCATGGAACCACTGGTTGCCATGTACTACAATCTTAAATGGGTACTGTCCATAGTATATTTTAGGAACATGTTTAACGTCCAACGATGTATCAATCATTAACTGTAGCCTGAGGCACAAACACTATGCCATCGTCGACATTATAATCTACTGTAATAACACCGGCAGTTGTTTCTTCAAATAGTATTTGTTTACTAAGTGGCTTTTTAACTTCCTCTTCAAACAATCTTTTTAAAGGCCTTGCTCCCATTGTTGGATCATATCCTTTCTCTGCTAAGTATTTTTTAGCAACTGCTGTAAGTTTAATCTTAATTTTAGTATCGTTTGTTTTAAGTAATTCATTTGTATCTTTAACTGTTCTAGTAACAATAGACATAATTTCTTTAGGACCTAGTACATTAAATCTAATGAAAGAGTCAATCCTGTTTCTAAACTCAGGTGTAAAGAATTGCTTAGTTGCTTCAATATCAGCATCACTATGTGTTTTCTCACCAAAGCCAATTTTAGCAGTATCAAGTTTTGCGGCACCTAAGTTACTTGTCATTAGCAATATAACATTAGTAAAGTCTACAGTCTTGCCTGTGGCACCTGTAAGTCTACCATCATCCATTACTTGTAGTAATACTTGTAATACTTCTGGTGCGGCTTTTTCTACTTCGTCCAGCAATAAGATACAATTAGGATTCTTATCTACTTCAGACAGTAGCATACCTTGGCCCATTTCGCCTTCAGCATGTCCTACATATCCTGGAGGAGCACCTATAAGTTTACTAACACTATGCCTTTCCATGTACTCTGACATGTCAAAACGTATTAGTTTTACATCCATTACTTCTGCCAATTGTTTTGCTGTCTCTGTTTTACCGACACCAGTAGGACCAACAAACAAGAAACTACCAATTGGCTTGTTAGTATCTCTTAGTCCTGCTTTACTGACTAGTATGCTTTCTACTAGTTTATCTACTGCTTGATCCTGACCAAACACTTTAGCCTTAATATCTTTGTCAAGAGTCTTATAGCCTTTTGTATCTTCTATATCAATAACATCTGTTTTCATCTTAGCAATTTTAGATACTTGTTTTAATAATGTTTCCATAGTAACTTCTTTGTTCTTTGCTATCTTTGTAACAGCACCTGCTGAATCAATTACATCTAATGCTTTATCAGGGAACAGTTTATTTTTGATATACCTATCACATAACTCAACTGACTTCTCAATTAAATCCTTTGTGTATGTTACACCATGGAAGTCTTCGTAATGACTTTGTAATCCTAAACAAATTTTTGTAGTGTCTTTCAATGACGGCTCTAGTATGTCTAGTCTTTGGAATCTACGCATTAATGCTCGATCCTTTTCAAAGTTAGATGCCCACTCATCAGGAGTGGTAGCACCAACACATAATAATTTACCCTTACCTAGTAAAGGCTTTAACATGTTGGCCGCATCTACATTACTTCCACCGGCACTACCGGCGCCCATTATCATGTGTATCTCATCGATAAACAAAATAGCAGTAGGGTCATTTTCTATTTGTTCTAGTACAGTTTTTAAACGTTCTTCAAAGTCGCCCCTATACTTTGTACCGGCAAGCATTGTAGCAATGTCTAACTGGTAAACTGTTTTATCTAATAGTATGTCTGGTACATCTTTATGCACAATCTTATACGCCATGCCTTCAGCGATAGCAGTTTTACCTACTCCTGGTTCACCAACTAAGCATACGTTATTCTTTTTACGTCTAGCAAGTACTTCAATAACATCTGTTACTTCTTCTGCTCTACCAATCAACGGATCAATAGCATTGTTACCTGCTTCGACATTTAAATTCTTTAGATAATCTACATCTTCAAAGTCACCCTCAGAAGTGCCTGAGGATAAATGTTCAATAAGTCTTTGTCTATCTAATCCATTAATGGCAATAAAATATTGTGCGTGACTTTGCTGTTCATTAGTAATACTAACAAGCACATCAATTGCTGTTATGTTTTCTCTGCCATTAAAAATACTTTGTGCGAACGCTCTTTGAAATACACGCTCAACAGCCATAGTTTTCTTTGGGTCGCCTGTGCTTCCTGCGTCAGACTTAAGATTATTAAATTCATAATCTTCTAAATAACTTTGTAAGTCTACTCTAAGTTGATCTATATCTATCTCCAAAGAGTTAAACACTTTAATAATATTGTCTTCGTCCAAAAGAGCCAACGCAATATGTTCAATTGTAACATATTCGTGTCCGTAATTTATAGCCTGTGTAACTGAATTTCCTAATATTTTATCTATCATAATACTATTTAACTTTTACGTTTCCTCTCCTGTTGGATTTGTTGTAACATTTTTTTATGTTGTTCTGTTACGTCTGATGGTGCCGATACTTTAACTAAAATTAAAAAGTCTCCGACGATACTGTTGTGGGCATTTGTAAATCCTTGCCCTCTTAATTTAAGTCTAGAATCAGGTTGTGTGTTAGGTGGTATGGTAACATTTAATTGTTTTCCTGATATATGTTCTACTGTAACACTAGTTCCAAGTATAGCATTTAAGTAATCAATTTCAATAGCACCTATCAAGTCTGTTCCGTCTCGACCAAATGTTGTGTGCTGTTCAATTATAACTCTGACTCTAAGGTCTCCTGGTGCTAGTGAATGATCCTGTACAGGTGCTTTACCTGAAATATTATAAATGGTACCAGTCTTAATGCCTCTAGGTATTTGTATATCAATAGGACCTGTGCCTACATTTATTTGTCTGCTGTTACCAAAGTACGCATCCTCTAATGATATTATTAATTGTGTTTCAGCATTAAAGTTTTGACTGCGTTGCTGTTGGCGACGTTGATTAAATATATCGCCAAACATATCGCTAAAAGGATTACCTCCAGGCCAATCTTGACCACCGCCTTGCTGTCTAAAAGGACTTGGATTATCATACTCGTACTTCTTATCTGGATCACTTAGTACTTCGTATGCTTTTTGGATGTCTTGAAACTTCTTAGTGTCGCCACCTTTGTCAGGATGATGCTTGGAGGCAAGTTTTCTATATGCCTTCTTTATCTCATCTGGCTTAGTAGTGTGATTAACACCAAGTGTTTCGTAATAATCCATAAATGTATTATACAGGAATTGACAGAATTGTCAAGTTATTCTTTATCAGAAATGTTATCTAAAAACGAACTCAATGAGGACTTAGTTTCTTTCTTTGTTTGCTCGCCTTCATAGTATTTTTTATACTGTTCTAATTGGAATCTTAGGTTTTGTATTTGCTTGTTGTTTAACTGCATGTTGAACTGTAGTTGTTGCCAACCTATATCAGTAAAGCCAAACACTACAGGGTCAATGCCTTCTTCTTCTAACCTAGCAAACACTTCTTTTTGATTTTTGCTTGTGATAACTATAACTTCGATCTTATTCATTGTTTCAACACTAACAGGATCTAAGTTAAGTCTTTCTCTTTCTACTTCAGTTGTAAATATTTCAAGTGGCTTGACGTTCATTGATGAACAGCCTGATACTAATAGTACTAAAAGGATTGGTGTTAATAGTTTCTTCATTAGTTAGCCTCGTAGTTTGGATTTGCTGTAGGTGAACACATTGAGTTATAGCCTGGATCTGTTTTTAATTTAACTGCTACTTCTTGTTCTGTAAGTGGACTACCTTGTGCTATTTCATTACAACGAATCGTCATGTCCCAATCTTTATTTAATATCCTTTCAACACTTATAGGACGTTTGTTGGCTAGGTCGCCTAAATCACGAACTTGTCCATCTGCGTTTGTTTTATTGAATCGTGTTTCTAAGAACCTTCTTTCTTTTTCTAGTTGTTTGTTCTTTCTATCTAATTCAGCATACATCTCCTTCTGTGCGTTGAAATCATCTTCGCGTTGCTTCATTAGTTTCTTTTGTTCTTCAATACCAAATTCGAGTTTGGCATTGTTAGCCTCTGAGATGGCTAAGTTGGCTTGTAGATTTTTAACATATAGAATACCACCGCCTACTGTTCCTAAGGCGATAAGTAGGAAAAATAATTTAATCTTCCACATTGTGCTTCTCGACTAGGTCTAAAACTTGTTGGACAGTTTGTACATCAAAAGTTTCTTCTTCTGGGATAGTTATACTAAGTTGTTCTTCAATTTGCATGATTATATCAACTACGTCTAAATCATCTCCGCCTAGGTCGTTAAGCATATTTGTTTCAGGTAATATTTCCTTTTTGTGACCGAAGTGGCCTTTTAAAATGTCTAAAACTGTGTCGTTCATTATAATTTCTTTAGTAATAGTATTTTATCACTATTCTCTTTTGTTATGGTAAATCTTTGGTCTGAAAAGTTATTAACAGTATAGTCCTTACCTAAACATCTTTCTAAAAAGATATCTTCAGTAGAACGATCTAAGATAGGCTCCTTGGATATATCTTCCATTATACCTTGCTCACCAAAGTTAACGAGTTGATAGTTAAAACTCTTACGTCCGTTATTGATAGTAACCATAGTGTGTTCTTCACTTTCGTCAAGTGTAACATTGGTAATTAAACTTTCTAAGAAAAAGTTTCCTATATTATTATTGTACTCGTTTTTTTCTTCTTTCATTTTATTCTCTTTGAATTCTTCTCTACTAACATACTTATCAGGGTCTGTAATAACAAAGTTTTTCCAACTACTGTCTTCTGCTGTAAATTCATCATCTGAATAATACGGCTTATACTTCCAACCATCTAAGTCCATTATGTTGTTTAAGTCTTTTATAACTGTTTCTGCTAGATCAAAAAAATCCTTTGATCTTTTTACTTCGACGAATACCATATAGTTTCCTTCTTCGTCTGAAGCAGGACTTGACTCTACATCTAAAATATCGTATGGTCCTGTTTCTAAAAAATGTGATAAGTCTTTTGCTGGCTCTTTGTCTTTAACATAAAACCCTAACACAATAACTTCATCGTTGTTGCCCGTCTTAGGCGCAAACTCGTCTATGCTTACTTTAGGTAATACTAAGTCTTGTAATTCGTTATACTTCAAGGTCATTCCCCAAGTCGTCTGCCATTGGATTGAGTTCCATATTATTCGCATCCAATCCGCCTGTTAAGTCTGCTCCAGTATTAGCATCATCTATACTAATATTGTCGTCATTGTCAACTAGATAATCTACATCTAGTTTTTCAACAAACTTGCGTGGTATTTTAAGTTCAACTAACCAAACAGGATCTTCGTTTGTTTTAGTTTTTCTATACACTCTATTCTTTTTGATTTCTATTTCAATATCATCTGGCCCGGTAATTCTTTTTGGGTATTTAAATGTATCTTCAGTAAACTTAACTTTAATATCTTTCTTAGTTAATCTAAGACCGCCTTCTGGATCTGGCATCTCGTCTCTTTCGTACATAAGTGTTACATTTACCCAGTACTTACTAGGTCGTCCTACTTCTACGATCTTTCCTTTTGTCCAGTTCTTATATGCGTATAGGCCTAAATGCTCTAAAAGACCATCTACTTCCATAATCATATCTAATAATCGCTTATCTTGATTGATAAGTCGTATCGTGTTGTTTACATCTTCTGAGGTATAGTTTGCCATACAAGTATTTATCAAAAAGAATAGATCCAAATAAGTTACTTGAACCAATTCTTTAAGTGAGTTGTGAATGTTTTGCGGTTTATAGGTAAATATTTTTGCAATGATTAATAACCATTTAAAAAGTTATACACCCATAAACACCGTAAGGCGAGGAAACTCACTTACGGTTTTTTTATGATTACAAGAAGGAGACAAACATGTCACGTAAAAAACGTAAAGAACGAGAATTCAAGGCGAGCATTCGCCAACTACAAACGGAGGATTTAATATTGAAACTTGACAACAGATACTTGAACAAAACGGCAAATGTAACAGTGATACCTAAGAACATAACCCAGGACACGTTACTAGAATCTTTAGAACATACGGAAACCAGCATAACATTTGCTGTAGGACCAGCAGGCACAGGTAAGACGTATATAACGACAAAGAAAGCCATTCAAGCATTGACGTCAGGCAGAGTTTCAAAACTAATCGTAACTAGACCAGCAGTAAGTGTAGATGAACAACACGGATTTTTACCAGGAACATTACAGGAAAAAATGGCACCTTGGACAAGACCCATCATCGACATTCTCGAAGAACATTTTACACCAAGTCATATCGAAACTATGATTGAATCGAATATTATTGAAATAGCACCATTGGCATACATGCGTGGTAGAACATTTAAGAATGCTTTTATTATCGCAGACGAAATGCAAAATGCGACAGAGGAGCAAATGAAAATGCTATTAACAAGAATAGGAACTAACAGCAAATTAGTTGTAACAGGCGATTTAAATCAACATGATAGAGGCTTTGGTGATAACGGACTAAAGGACTTCTTAAACCGAATTAAAGATAAAGACTCAAATTATATAAAAACAGTTACATTCACAGCAAAGGACATCGAAAGACATCCAGCAGTTGCGGAAGTGTTGAGTTTTTACGACTAAGAATTTTGTATCTGATGTAATATTATGTCACTGATATGACCGACTTGTGAATGTTCAACATCATACAAGTCGGTCATTCTATCCACAGCACTCTTAATAGCAACTAGAGGATCACTCTTACCTTGCTTGATGTGAGTATGTACAAAACCACCTGGCTTGAACTCAGGTTCGTATTGTAGCATCTCGTTTGCTATGGATTGTAAGTCGTGTTCCATATTGATAAATCAAATATCTCATATTTATGTGGAGTATCTAGCATCCATTTGACCAGTTCAGCCATATGTTCAGCAGTCATCATTTCTCTTGCTGGGGGTTTGGCACCGTCTTCAAAGTCTAGTGCCGCCATCTCTGTATCAACGTAACCTGGATTCAAGTTCATGACTCTACATTTTTTATTGAATCCTCCCTTGCCACCAAATGTTATGTGTTCCACAGCATGTTCTAGATGTCTTTTATCAGCAGAGTAAATACTTCCTGAGAAATTATGTTCGTACCTTGCTCTACTGCCTAAGTTAATAATTGTTTTAGGCTTGTCTTTCCACTGTTTGAACACTACTTCAAACAACCTAGACTGATATGTACTTTGGTATGCGTTATTAATTAACACATCGCATGGTACAACTTTCATCGCACACATATTAGTCTGCTCAATACTAAACCCATTGGCTCTGCTTAGTCCTACTATCTCGTGCTCTTGCCCAAGTAAGTCCGCACATGCTTTGCCTATGCCTTTTGTATGTCCTGTGATTGCTATTTTCAATTTAATTTTCCTTACGTTTGAAATACATTATTAAACCATATACACTTATAATAAACCAAAACACTTCTATTACCATGCTGGCTTTATTCATTGTATACAGTAGACTGACAGTAACTAATATAGCAACTATCATATTATTAAAACTATACCAAAATCCTTTAGGATCTATTCTGTCTAACTGTAACATAGCATACGTTACTATTAGTAACGCAACTCCTATATATCCTATTGTATCTGGTAATGTCATGCTGATGCTGTATGTTGTTTTGCTATGTGCTTCATTCTATTGAACACACTCATCATACCAAGTTGTCTTTGCATACTTAATTGTGCGCCTAGTGGTATCTTTTGTATTGCTGATGCGGTAAAGTTTAGCATCTCATTAGGTGTGTAACCACTGAATGCTTCTGTGAGAATAAACAGTAAGCCTTTTACTAATTTACTTTCTGAGTATGCGTAAAACTGTAACGTATTGTCGTTATCCTTAACATAGTGTACCCACACTTCGCTCTGACAACCGGTTACAAAGGTTTCCTTATTGCGTAATTCCTCGTCCTCAATCAACCTTAGATCATTGCCCATTTCAATTATGTATTCGTATTTGTCTATGTCCGTGTCTAATGTTTCTAGTACATCAACATATTCTTCTATTGAACTAATCATCTTAACTTCTTATTTTTGCTCACTGCTTTTTCAAGCAATGATAATTTAATATTCTTACTCTGAGCATAATGTATTAATGCTTCTGTGTCTTTAGGAAAGCAATGGCCACCAAAGCCAAACTCTCCATCTGGTCCGGGCACTTTCATATGACTGTTGCCCATGCGTGGATCTCTAGTTAGCATATCTGTAAACTGTTCCCAACTTACCATACTGCTACTTGCTTGTTGTAGTTTATACAGTTCGTTAAAGAATATTACTTTAGTTGCTAACCAACTATTAATAGTGTACTTGATTAAACTCGCCGTACTTAGGTCTACTTTAAATGTTGGTACGACTCTTACATCACTGTATCTGTTGTATGCTTTTTCAACTGTGTCGCAATCTTTCCACTTGCCTCCGAGCACTTGCATATTAGGATCTATAAAGTCCTGTGCCGCCTTTGCTTCTGTGAGAAACTCTGGATTGTAAACTATTCTTAGTTTGTATGACTTCTTGAATACATGTAAGTAGTCAGGTATAATTGTGCTTTTAACAACTACAATTCCTTTATAGTTATGCGAGTCTAGTTCTTCCAGTACGTCTGTTACTATGCCTACGTCTACACTACCGTCGTCATTGGGCGGTGTAGGAACGCAAACAAAAGTAAGTGGTGGATCAAAGTCATTGACAAGTTTATCAATTGTGTTGTCTGCTGAAATTTTAGGATCCACCACGTACTGCTCTGCTGTAGAGAAGCCACTGCTGACCGCACTACCTACAAAACCTTTACCTATAATACCTAATTTAAACTGTTTATCCATTCCTTCTTGTTCCTAATATACTTGTTTATATGTTTAAAACTGTATACTTTTAATTTATGATTCAACATAGCAAATGTCATACCTTCGTGGTCTTTAACATCTCGCCATACTGACTTGTTATCACCTATGCCCATAGACAGCACACTAGACCATGTAAAGGCATCAACAGCCACGAACACACTATTTGCCATTGCTTTGCTAACAAACTCGTTCTTCCAGTCCTTTGCTTCGCTTTCATTAGTATAGTCTGTTGACCAAGAACCGTCATCGTGTACTTCGTATCCAAACTTATCTGGATTGATATCTAAGTCGGCTAACCATCCTTCGTCCCATACTACAGCCGACTTGGCTTCTGGGTGCTTGGCATGATATATTAATAACTCTGACATCACAAGGTTGTCTATTAATCCTTTGCTAATCATTAAGTTTATCTTGCTTTTTAAATTTTCAAATGTATCGCCTTTAAGTCCTACAATGAAACTACACGAACTCCAAAACTCGGGTATCTGTTTCTTTATTTCTGTAAGTGTCTTAACATACTTTTCAAAGTTGTAGCCTTTCTTTATCTGCTTGGCTCCTTCCGGGGACAACGTTTCAATGCCAAAGTTTAAACTAACAATACCTGCCTGCTTTATCATTTCTATTTGCTCAGGCTTATTCATAATAACATCTAGTCTAGCATACGCAGATATCTTTGGCGTAAAGTCTAATTGCTGTACAACTTTTACAAGTAGTTCTAGTTTCTCATTACTTTCGTTTAGTGTATCGTCTGCGGCAAAGAAGTTTGTTATACCATATTGTTCGTATGCTGTTTTAAATGTATACAACATTGCTTCTTCTGTATTAAGTACAACGTTCTTAGCATTACGCATTGGGTAATTACAAAAACTACAATTAAACTTACAGCCTAGCGATACTTCAAACCCTATTACATCTTTTTCGTTTAGACAATCATCAGGCTGAAACAAATCAAACAGCACAGGCTTTTCTTTATCTAAATCGTAGTTAAGGTTTGTGAATATGTTATTGTCTTTGGTTCTATTGAAACGGGTCATGTCAGTATTGGCAATCCAATCCCTAAGCATTTCATCTGCTCTGCCAATGAATACGCCATCAATGTCTTTATAGAGTTCTATTTGTTTTTCGTTGACTACACGCATACCACCTATAATGATTCGCACGTTACTGTGAGAGGACCTAACTGCTCTAGCAACTCTAAGCATCTGCCCCATAGCACTATCTTCGTCATTGTCCCATGGACTTCGTATAGGTAAACTAATACCAATTACATTGTCATCAGAGTCTTTAAAGAATGAACTTAATAAGTCAACAAGGTCTTCGTCTTTCCAATGTGTGGCATAATCTATGACAGTTGCATCAGCATCATTGTCGTGAAATATACGTTTGATAATATGTGCGCCGAGACTCCTATAGTTGTTATAGTAAGCACCATTATTGGTTTCCGTTAGGATCGCGGCTTTCATATCTACTGAGCATTCATCTCTAGTTCAACTAGTGTAGCACTTAAATTAATTTCTGGATCAGCACACGCAACACTCTTTACCATGCCGTCTCTGATAATAACAATACTTTGATCTTGCTTCAGTGGATCAGTACCCCACAGTTCTAAGTTACGATATAAGAATTTAAAGATATCCTCATACTCTTCAGGCCTTGCTTGATCACAAATAAGTGTTCTTGCTTTCTTATAGTCACCTGCTTTGAATAACTCTACCATGGACAGCATCCAGTCGCTTTGTGCGGCATCACCGTCCTGAGGCTTTTGTAAAACTCCGTCTACTACATTTTGTTGTACCAAGTTGATGCTCTTACGCAAATCTGGATAACTTGCTTGTACATAAGTATCAAGAGTTTCTAAATCTATCTGTACGCCTTCTTCGACACAGATAGTTGCTATCCTGGCAGTAAATTCATTTAAGTCTAGTTTCTCAATATGGAAACCTTGGGACCTACTGTGAAGTGCCGGGATAATTCTTTGTGGGTAGTTACACGTTAGTATAAACCTAGCAGTTGTGTGATACATTTCCATCATACCACGCAACGCCGCCTGCCCATTAGGAGTAATATAGTCTGCTTCATCGAGCAACACATATTTAAACTCACCAAATGGCATAGTACTCACAAAGTTTGTGATTCTATCTCTAATAACATCAATGCCGTTTTCGTTACTAGCATTAATTTCTAAAATGTCAAATTGATCTACTTCTAAACTGTGTAGTAGAACTTTTGCTAAAGTTGTTTTACCTGTACCAGGTGCTCCGCTAAACAGTAAATGGGGTAACGCACCATCAGTAATCCAGCCTTCAATTTGCCTACGTTGATTACCATCTCTAAATACATAACCGTCTACTGTATTTGGTCTGTACTTCTCTACCCATAACTCTTTCATTTAATTACCTCTACTGTTGTAAAGTCGTGAAACTCTTTTGATTGAAAGTTTCTAACCTTTTCTGTTCTTTTTATATTGCCGTTACTGTCTTTAGAATATGTTACTAGCCGTTGTTTAATTACACCGTCAATTGCTTCACGATATAGGCCTTCGCACTTCATATGCCCAGGTGGCTCATATTGTGTGTCTGTTTGCTGTTCGACATATAAGTCGTCGAATAAATTACCTTGCTTCATATATGTTATTATAAACTAAAAGTGTGTTAATGTCAACTACTTTGTGTAACCAAACCATTCAAAATCTTTTGACCAACAGTCAGCAATCTTTTGCTTGTTGTTGTTTGCGTCTAGTAAGTACATAAAATCCTTTGTACTTGTTTTATCATGTGGATGCCTGTGCTCAAATATATTTGCTGTGTGGAACTCTGTTTCTTTTCCTATAATCTCTTTACTTACAGCAGGCCAAAGCATTGGCAAGTCCTCTTGTTTAATAATATGATCAAAGAATTCAATGTTGCTTGGATCATTATCTAATACAGTATGGCACAAAGGTTCATTAACCAATGTAACTTGCCACCATTTGTTTGCTTGTTTGGTATTATGATAGTCGACAAGGCCGTCTAAGAAGTTAGTAAATGCTCCTATGTGGATATCTTTGTCCTCTGTCATTTTGTACAAGGACATATCTAATTGTAGTTCTGGAAATACTTCTGTGGGTGGTTGGTTTTCGTGTGTTAAGTCACTGACATTATATCCTAGGTCAGGCGCATAATGCCAAATGTCTGCTAAGTAACCTGCCACTACTCTTGTGTAAGGGTTACGACAAAATGTTACTTTGGGTCCAGCAAGTATATCATCTTCTATAATATCAAACAGGCTATAGTTTATAAAACTATTATCACCAGATAAGTCCAAGTAGTTGTCTTCACCGATATGCTCACCTAACCAATTGTTCAGACTGTTACTGCCACACCTTCTTGCTTTAACAAAAACAAAAGGTGTTGGACAATCCTTCTTGCCTATTTGTATTTCCATTAAACTTTACGTTTTAATTCTTTGTGTATTTCTTTCTTAGTATGTTCTAGCAACCATTCGTCTTCACCAGCATAAGTTGGTGCCTCTTTGATTGCCTTCTGTGCTTGCCACAGTACTTTATATATCTTTTGCTTACAACCAAAGCCATTGAATCCGTCAATGTTAGGATCATGCATGACACCTTCCCATTGCCATAGTTGTTCTTCTATTGCTCTGTTACCTGTTTTTTCAACGTATGGCATGTGGTTCCTTCCTTTGTTTAAAATATGATCTTACAAAATACTTCCTTACTATTGCTACCATAGTAAAGTTTACTGTAAGGAATACAGAAGTCCAAAAGATAATTTCGGCTTCTGTGGTTAAGTTAGGGAGGAATGTTCTGTTAGCCACCCATAGTAAAAACATGTTAAGGGGAAAGTTAATAACCAGTGCTAGTGCTGTGTCGCTTACTGATTCAACAAGTGCGTCTCTATCTATACTCACACTTCGCCCGGATTAACTTTTTGAGTACCAGTTTGTCTTGCTGAGAACACTCTTTGTTGTTCGTTCAAAGCAGACGTCATTGCCTGTCCCTCAATGTATTCATCGGGTAATTCAGTGCCTGGAAAGTATCCTAGTACACCGTCATGATAATCTACCTTCCAAAACATGAAGTCATGATTTGTTTTTGCTGAAGGATTGATAGTCATTTCAACTTCGTCAGCATCAACACCTAATGTTTCTGCTAACTGATCTCTATATTCGTCAGTGGATAGTTTTAAGTTAGATGTCCATCTACCATGTTTGACTACTACCCAGTAACCTGGTTTTAGTTCGTCTTGGATATCAGGACCTACACTTAACACTTGGAACCATCTTGCTCTAATGCCTGTTTCTTTGGCATCATCGTTCAGTAGGTATATTCCACTTGCTAGACGCTTCTCACCAAAGTCGCCATTTATACATAAAAGGTTGTCACCTATTGCTTTTAATTTACTCATCTTCATTCCAGTCGTCTTCAAATAACGGCACCATTTCAATATCACCATTTGGCAGTTCTACTTCTTTGAAGCCAATTGGTTCTTTACTTTGTGCCTGTGCTTTATTCTTTGCTATTGCTGTTTTAACTGCTACCTCAGGATCTATTTCTGCCTGTTGCTGTTCTACGACTGGTTCCGGGTCTGGTATAATTTTACTTTCTGCTTTGCCTGTCTTTGCTGTTTTAGGCACTGGACCACCTTCAGCAATGCCCGGGTCTGCTGTAATTGGCTGAGTAGACTTTACACTTACTGCGTTGTCTACTGATGAGTCAGAATTTTTATAATGCTCTCTAGCACGTTCGTCTGCTGTCTTAATAACTACGCCTCCTGGGCCTAGCAGATCGCCTTTAGCATTAACACGCATGTTGCCAATTGCTACAGCATCTCCTTGCTGAGCAATAACAGATTCCATGTCTATGACTTTACCTTTGCTTGTTATATGTTTACTCATCTTTTAAAAATTCCTTTATGTCTAAGTTGTATTTGAGGCTGTCTATCTTGTGTATGCCTAGTATGTACAATACATAACTAGCAACACTACTGCCTCTTCCAACACCCCAAACTATGTTGTGTTTTCTCATGGTATCAATAATATATATCAACACCTGTAGTATAGGATATAGGTTTCTGGTTCTATACATCTCTAACTCTATACTTATCCTTTTAATGGCCTCTACGGTGGTATCCTTTGGCAATTTCTTTGATATGTATTCGTCTACGTCTAACGTTTTATAGTGCTCAGGCATAAACCATTTGCGTTGTTGTTCGTTATGAAACGATGTTATAGGTCCTTGTAGTTCTTGTAAAATTTGTAAAGGTTGTAAATCAAGTTCGCTACACAAGAAATTGTATTGCCTAGCATCGTCATCATTACAAAACTCTAAACTGTCTAGTGATTCGCTATTGTATAATAATTCAATACCAACGTTCTCGTCTAGTATTGATCTACTAAATCTGTCAATGTTTATATTATCTTTGGTTTCCATGTTTTCTTTTTAAAGTCTTCTAAATCAATAATCTCGCCAGTTGTTGATGCGCCACCTAACATTGCTTCTCTGAGTTTACTTTCTAACTCTTGTAACGGTTCTGTAACTGCTTCTTGTACTTTTTCAAAATGATTTTCAATGTAATGATTATACTCTTCTTCATCCCTAGCACTACCATCGTATGTGCTTATATCATCTCTGTACCACCATGGTAACTCATGGAATGCCATTTGCCCTTCTATTATCATCTCTGTGATACTAGGTAAGTAATCGTAATTGTTTTCATCATCGTAGTAAGTATAGCAAACTTTACTTCGATTGTCAATGACTTCTACTGCTCCTACAAAACAATCTTTGGTTATTGTAGTAAGTTTCGCATGTAGCATAACACCAAGCGATGCTTCCCCTAGGTCAGGTGACAGTATAACATTGTTATCAAACTCACTAAACAAGTTTAATAGTTGTTCAGATGTCTTTGGACCTACTAAGAATGATTCATTTAATATAGTATCAAATAGAAAGTTAACCTTATGAAAGTTAATAGAATGAGTTATGTTTATATCCTTTGGATCATTCGTTGGCTCATCTGGCGATGCTGTTATCTCAATATTAATTGTGTAGGGTATAGATTCTAAACTAAACAATCCGTCAAACAGATGTATCTTGTTTATAATTATTTCTTTTGTTATTCGTGTGTTACTATTTTTTAGTGTCGTATACATATGATTGTGCCAATAATTTTATTACTGCGAGTCTTCGCATTTCTTCTCTTTCTTCTTCGGGTATTGGGTCCGGGTCTACTTTCATTTCGCCCTCGCCTATTTCAAATATACCTACTCCATCTTCTATGTCCTGTTTAGATGCTTCAATTTGTAAACGTTCCCCGTATTCAAACCTAGCATCATTGATATATTGTTGTAGTTGTTGATAAGCAGGATAGTTTGGATTAGCAGTAAACAACTTCTTTTGTGCTGTCTCTATATGATCAAGTAGTTCATCAGCATTGTATTTGGAAAAGTCACTAAACATTTTTACTCTTTAATAGGAACTCCGCTAAGTATACTTTATCAGAGAATCCGATTGTTTTACCTCTTATTTGTGCTTTGTCTTCTCTAAGTTTTTTCTTCTTAATGAAGGCATAAGCATGTACTTTATTATTTATTGTCGCTGTATACTCAAAGCCATTCCAATATGATAAAAGAATTGTAGTCCGTGTATGTAGGTCAGGATCAATTTTACCAAATATTTTTATTAGTTCTTCGTTGTCCCAAAGACTAGTTGTAAAACTTTTCATAGTTTGCTTGACTTAGTGAGTTAAAGGCATAACGTTGACTAAAGATTATATCAACGGCCGGCAATGCTTCTTTAATACAAAACTCAATAGCATAGTTCTGTGTACGGCCACCTACTGATAATTTATAATTGTTTATAATACTTTCACTAAATCCAACTGGTAGTTTAGCATCTGTTAAGTCTGAATACCCTGTGTCTACAGGAGTATAGTCTTGTAACATTATCTTAGACATCTGCTTTTTAATATCCTTTACACCCACATAGACCGTCTGTATGCGGTTTGTGTCACCATGGACGAACTTTAGCATTGTTCTGCCTTTGTTACTGGTGATTAAAGTGAACTCACTGTTTTCGTCTATGATATCCCAACTCCAGTTCTCTAAATAGAATTGTAATGTCTTTTGTATATCAGTTGTTTCGTACACAATAGCATAGAAGTTTATAAGTTCGCTAGGTGATTGAACATTAGTAACAGGCTGAAAGCACTCACTTAGGTATGCTCCCATGGCCTCTGGACCAGCAACTGTTAACTCCATTCCATTAGGATCTTCTAATTTTTGGAACTCGTCATCCGAATCACTACCAAAGCCTAAACCGTATATACCATCCTGTACTTCTAATGCTGTTTTAACATACATAATAGCACTACCAGAAGAAAACCAACTGGCAACATCGTCCTTGTTATCGCTAATTTTATGAAACCCTAAGGCATTAAAATGGTCTAGTTCGTGTGTGTCGTGCTTAAGAGCACTCCACTGATACTTAAGAAATGTTAGGTCTATCTGTGGTTTGTCCGGCATCCTGCTCTCCTACAGCCGTATCGCATTGCTGACAACAATCAGGGGAACCACATTTGTCATGAAGGACCCCGTCCTTATCGTAGCCTTCGCTATCGACTTTTTTGGGTGTAAATATACTTGGTTTAAATTCTTTTAATCGGTCCATACAGATATTTATCTGTATTTGCTATCGTCTTGTTACTATTTCGTCAATTAAGCCGTATTCTAATGACTCACTAGCAGTCATGAAATTATCACGCTCAATATCTTTATTAATCTCTTCAAACGTCTTGCCCTTACTGTTATGCTCTACATAAATTTCAGTAAGTTCTGTACGCATTCTGCGTATCTCTTGTGCGGCAATTTCGATATCTGATTGCTGTCCACTAGCACCACCTGAAGGCTGATGTATCATGTGCCTTGCTTTAGGTAGCATAAATCTTTTACCAGGAGCACCCGATGAAGCAAGTAAACTGCCCATGCTACATGCTTGTCCCATTACAATAGTTGAAACGTCTGGTTTAATATATTGCATAGTATCGTAAATTGCCATGCCTGCTGTAACAACTCCGCCTGGTGAATTGATATAAAAATTAATTTCGTCAGTGCTACTCTCTGCTTCTAGGAATAACAGTTGGGCACAAATGGCATTGGAAACTTGGTCATCTACTTGTCCGTTTAAAAATACAATTCTTTCTTTTAATAGTCTACTGTAGATATCATAACTACGTTCGCCGCCTGCTACTTTCTCTACTACATATGGTATAAAGTTCATTACCAAATCTCCTTTTCTTTTTGTTGTGGTATAATATTATTTATTTTATTGTCATTCATATTGATGATTTTCTTGTGTACCGTGCTGTGGAAAGCATGTTCTTTGAAGTCATCAAAATTAAGGTTCAGCATTGCTACTGGAATTTCTACTTGTCTCCATGGTAGTACAAATAAGTTATCTTCAACACTTTGTATCTCCATGTTATATTTAATAGCATCAAGTATGTGGCACTTGGTTTTTATTATATCTGTAAACTCATATTGCGGATAAGTTGTATCACAGTTATGGTCAGCACATTGTAAAAAGTTATACAAGTAAGAGCCTACATTCTTTTGTAGTTCTTCATTGTAGTCTATATCATAATGACTAAACAACGACTTAACATGTTGCGGAAACCTTAACATCTCGATACCACCAAAGTGTCCTGACACTAACCAACGTTTAGGTTCTAAAGGAACCTGTGCGAAAGCAAAGCCTGGAAACTTTTCTTTACTACCTACGAATGCTCTAAAGTTAGGACTTTGTTGATCAGGTGTGCTTAGTAATACTTTGCCTTGGTTATCCATTTTAACTTCAATGGGTAACTTATATTTGTTTATAACAGATAGTATTACGCCTGTGTCTAGGCCGCCACTAAAGTGTAACACAATTGGCTTATCAATAGTTTCTAATACATTCTCTAGGTACTCTTTTATAAGCATAGAGATCTTATGTGCGACATGGTCTAAGGAATAATCTTGTTCCAAGTTCCATGCCTTCTTAGGATCACAGTGATTGTGTCTAACTAACTGCATATTTTTTATGCTGTAATCACTATCCACAGGCAAGTTATCAGTTGTTCTGTGTACAGGATGATTGCTTAACACAGATTGATAATTAGATACAATGCCTTGTGTTCTATAATCATCAAACTCTACATTCCAACCTGTGTCAGTTTGTGTTATCTCTGTGTAATTACCTTTGCGTTCGCCTGGTAGTTTATAACCTTTGAAGAATCCGTTATCAGTTTTAGTCCAGCCAACATCTAAAAACAGTCTAGTACCTGCTGATTCACCTTTAAGTATCATAGCAGATGGCCGTTGTATTTGGCCAGGTGTCATAAAACTAAATATCATCGAGGCTGTATTCCCCAATGTTGATACACACCTTGGACACAAACGGCTTGATAGTATGCGTCATTATCAGCACTATGTAAGTTCTGTTGTATTGCTTTACGAGGATCAACTGGCATCATGTTAAAGATAGTTCTACAATCCATTACTTGCCAAAACTGCCAGTTACGGTGATGTTCAAATTGCTTGAACATGTCTTCAAGTATTACCATATCGAACTGCGGACCTTGGCACCAAATTTTATCGACACCAACAAGATACTTGTTTAGTTCGGCCATAAACACACTTAGTTTAATTCTACCATCTTCGCTGAATGCTTCGTCTTGTATTGCTTGATCCTGCTTTGCCCACCATTGTAATGTATCGTCTAACACACTACGTCCTGCGTTACTTTGCTCGTCTATTTCAGGACGCCATAACGTTTTAGCATGTGGATCTGTTAATGTAAATGGGTCAAACTTTACAGCACCTACACTTAACACAACACTATCGGGCTCAGTGCCTAGTGTTTCGATATCAATCATAGCATGTGTGGCCATAGAATACTCCTAAATAAAGTATTATTATACTATAGAATTAAAGGATTGTCAACGATTCTTTTGGCATCCAGGTAATCCAGGACTTTCGTTCGCCCTTGGTAATCTTTTTGACTTCGTGTAATTGGGTACCGCCGTCAAACAAACAACAGAAGCCTCGGTCTTTAGGTAAGCGATAGTCACCTAGCATAAAGTCGCCGCCTTCATAGTCTTCTGGATCTGATAATTGAATAATCATTGTGTATTGCCGTCTGGCTAGTGTTTTAGTATCACCTGCGTCAACATGATTATGTAAGAAGTCTCCCTCTACCATCTTAATTAACTTAGTACCACCGGCATCAAAGTCTTCGTTTATCCAGGGTATATTGTTAAGCATAATAGTTCTCATAGTAGTTGTGCCATCAACTGGGGTGCTAATGTCTATCCAACACTCTGTGCGTAATTGATGTTTTATATTAGGACTTATTATGTTTGTTTCTGGATCGTATGCGTTAGAAACTATCCATTCGTTTCCTTGTTGTAGATTCCACAACATGTCGCATTCTTCTTTGGAAAAAAGTATACCTTGTACTCGCATACTGGTATTTAGTCTTCTAAGTCTAGGTCGTCTATCTTATTTGAAAGGTCTCTAACAGCATCTTCGAATGGCTCTTCAAGTTCATAACAAGCACTCTCCAACGCATGTGCGGCCTGGTATACTGCTTTCTCTTGATACTCTAACTCTGACTCCAAACCAAACTTTTCTGCTAGTGTGCTCATTTCAGTTATAACGTCCATGTGCGTATTAGCATACTTAATTTGTTTTGTTATACTTCTTGCTTGGGTTAACGCATATTGTAACTCAAACAGTTGATCTTCCATTTCTTTTTTATCTTCATAGATACCGTCTTTGACTGTGCCTACTTTGCTTTTCTTCTTTTTCTTTTTCTTTGTTGCTTTGGGTGACCAATAACCACTGTAGCCTGTAAAGAAACCATGCGATGCGGATGTGGATGAAGAGGGAGAAGCGTCGCCGCTTCCTGCAGACCCTCCGCCTCCACTTGAATTTCCATGTGCGCCGCCACCTGAACCATTGCCTGCTCCTGCTCCACCGCCTGAACCTGCTCCTGCTCCTGAACCAGCACCACCTCCAGCACCACCACCGGCA
>OBMK010000270.1_pt1 | contig 50426 bp, 55 predicted proteins | sample 1539081 | NCBI WGS metagenome assembly OBMK01 (sample SAMEA3355528, study PRJEB22509) | marine metagenome | biome: marine; feature: river plume; material: water | place: USA | collected 2010-08-07 | depth 0.5 m | reverse complement strand
CCCCCTTCTCTCTTTTTTTTTCCCTTTTCTCAACCATTCCAACCACTTGACCCGACCACTTTGGGTTCTACCCAGAATGAGCCATTTTCTTGCATAAAGTCTAAATGGACCATTAAGTCCGAAGGACAATAGCTATCGTCGAGTGAGCCAGAATCTTTATGCACGGATTTATATACGTATACCGTGGCATGGTTCTTGCGGTTGTTCTAGGGAGTACTAACTTAGTGAGTAAGGATTCATACTTCTTACTAGCGTAAGTGAACTCTTTATAGAGGGGGGCTTGTGCCCCTCAGTTGGGTAGCTTGTACTAGCTAAGTTACTAGGGGAGGATTGCTGTCAGGGTGGGTAAAGGTTACTAAGGGATGGAGTTGGTACACTGGAGTTCCAACAAGGAGACAGCGATGAAGTGGACTTGGCCAAATGGTGCGGTGTTTGATGTTCAGCCTTTCGGGGAGACGAAGGCAGCGGAGATGACGGAGGGGAAGCACAGTCGGTTCTCGGTCCTTCATCCTGAGCGAGAGGATTGGCCTTTCGGGACCTACATCAGCGTGAACGTGTTGGGGCCGCTTCCACCGGGCGGGGGTCCAAGGGGTTCTCGTGCTCGCGTTGTCCCTGTTGCGGAGTTGAACCCTTGTCCTGCGTCTGTTGCTTTGCAGCCCTTGGCTGCTGACGTGGAGAAAGCATGAGGTTCAAGCGAGGGCAGCGTGTGGAGTGGATGGCTGGCGGGCGGTTGGATCTGCCTGACGCAAATAAGGGCGGCGCGCAGAAGGGTGCGCATCTCTACCGCACTGGAGAAGTGGTCTGGTCTTTTGACGAAGAAGGGGACATCAGCTTGCAGGAGCTTCGCTCCCGAGTTTTCTCAATGACGGGCTTCAAGACCTGGAGGACCGAAGTGTCTGAAAACCCACGAACGGGAGTCTTGGTTCTGACTTGCCGCATTAGTGTAAAGCCCTCTCGGGATCAGCTGACCCCTGAGCTGTGGGCACCAGCTCGTGGCTGGCTTCACGTCTGCTCAGATGAAAACTCCTCCAGGACTTCTACCAAAGGAAAAAGCTGATGAGCAAGTTCAAAGATATGTCGGAGCTGATGAATGTTGTTCCTACTATGAAGCCAGAAGAGTGGATTCCCGAAGGGCTGAAGATGCTGGATTTGGATTCAACACACAAGGCTTGCCACTCTCAGTCGGAGATTGATTTCATCCGGGCTGCTTGCCAAATGGGTACGTCTGCTTGCATCCAGTGGCGCAAAGCAATCAAAAACCGCTTTGAGACGAAAGCTGTGGAAAGCCGCAGCGTCCTTCAGGACCAGCGCAACAGGGAACTTAAAGAAGTTCTGGACAACCTGAACCAACTGAAGGCTGAAGCTGGCCACATGATGTCCAACGCAAGCAACCAACAAGTCCTTCTAAATGCAGTCAGTGCGGAGAGAGACGGGCTTCGCGCTGAGCTGACTGCTTCCAAAAGGGAAAACTACCAGCTCAACAAGCAGCTCTCTGACGCTTCAGTAGACCTTCAACTTGTGGAAGCCAAGCTTGAGAAGCAGGTGGTCGAGCACGAAGTGCTTGTTGAGTATCTGAAGAAGAGGCTGCTCGAGGCTCTTGAGGCCAAAGTCTTTGCCAAGACCAGGCCGACGATGCAGGATTTAACCAAGCGCGCCCATCAGACAGCGGTATCAAAGGGCTGGTGGGATGGCGTAGACGATGCAGACGCCATTGTCCCCGAAAAGCTGTGCCTTATTCATTCCGAAGTGTCTGAAGCGTTGGAGAGCTACCGTAACGGCGAAGATATGCTGTGGATCACAGACACAGGAAAGCCCGAAGGGCTTCTCGCTGAGCTTGCTGACGTTGTCATTCGTTGTGCTGACCTGTCGGAAGCGCTCGGCTTAGACTTGGGGTCTGCGATGTCAACGAAGATGGACTACAACGACACCCGCCCACACCGACATGGAAATAAAAAGTGCTAAGCGAAAGATGAGTAAGCGTAGACGGAGGCAATCGAGCTTCCATCGCCACCCATTCAGGGAGATGACAAGGATGAAGATTATCGTGACAGGGTCCACTGAGTGGGTAGACAAAGAGACATTCGGCCAAGCCATGACTTGGGTGTCGAACATGAAGGAAGGCATTCCGACCGTTCGCCTTGTCCCGGACAGGGGAGCGTCCGCTCTTGCCAAGCGGATGGCTGACCACTTCAAGTGGCCCGTCGAAGAGTTTCAAACGGTTCAGGAGCTTGTCGGGGCCGGAGGAGACCTGGTGGTTGCCTTCCCCTTGCCAGGCTGCATGGATACCTGGGACTGCTTACGCAGAGCGAATGATGCCGGGTTAAACATCCACATCGTGAACCGTGGATGGACCTATGCCCATTGATCTGGACAACATCTTTGATTTAGATCAAGTTTGGTGGGAGAAAGCCTCTAAAGAGGAAGCTCTTCCAAGGGCATTTTCAGAAATCAAGCGCCTACAGGTGGAAATTAACAAGGCTCGCAGTGACTGGCAGCGCCTTCAAAACAACCTTGTTGCGATGCAAAGAGATCGAAACTACTTGGCCGCAGAAGTACGAGATCTAAAGTACGAAGCGCTACTTCACGATGAAAAGTTTTACTGCAAACTCAGGAGCGAAAAATAATGCGTCCTTTTCCGCCGTACAACGAGCCTGTAGTTCTCATTACTGAGGCTGAACTCGCTGCAATTCATCGTGAAATGCACGAGTTCTATCTTCAGCTTAGGTGTCTGGATGAGATTCCATTTTAACCTTGACCGATTCAAGGCCTATAGATAAGCTCCAGAAAGCTTGGCAAGCCTCTGCCAAGTAGGCGAACGCCCCCCCTTTATTTCGCCGAACCCTGAATGCCCTCTGCCTCCCCAGCAGGGGGTGTTCTTGTTCAGGGGGTTGACTTTGGATAGAATGGTCAAAGGAGGTCAACTTGAAGACCCTCAGAACGTCCTTTCTCTCCACGAACAGTCCAGCCAATGCAGCCTCTGCTACCTTGGCCCGCGCCAACTTTGAAGACGCAATAGATCTGCCTGGTTTCTTTTGGCTTTACAGCATTCGGATGGACATCACGTCAATCGCGACTGCGACTCAAGTATCAAAGATGACTATTGGGTTCAAAGACGAGGACAACAGCTACGTCGTTGGGACAAGCACAGCTCCCTTCCTGATAGATGCAGCCACAGCAACAAATGGAACAATCCAACAGACCTTCGACCCGCCTGTGCCAGTGCAGTTTGATGGCGTTCGGCGAGGCGATACGACGGTTACTGGTCTTTGGCTTGGGGTGCAGCTCGATGCTGGCACCGCAAACATAAAAGCAGAACTCACAATCAAGGACCACCAGTGAGTTGGGGCAGCACATGGCCGCCAGCCGCTGTTCCCGCTGCCGGAGGCGGCGGGGGCCTGACTTGGATCAAGCTTCAGCTCACCGACTTCTCTGACGCTCGGGACGCGGGCCCGGTGCTGTCTTCGGCGGCTACCCAAGACAGTAACGGCCTGATCACCTGGCCCTGCAATACGCCGAACACATACGGTGATCTGCGAGAATGCGCGAGCAAGACCATGCCAATCGCCGACCTCGCGACGATCGTGGGGCTGGCCGATGCGAGCACTCTGGTCAACGGCTCCAACGTCATTCACGTCCGCATCAACGCGGACATTACCCAGAAGAACGTGGGCATCATGGTCGCGTATTTGGACAGACCCGCGACTAATCAAGCTTCGACCTATGGTGTCGGCGTTGGCTGCTTTAGAAACACGAGCAGCACCAACCCAAAACTAATTGGTGCGTTGATCCACGAAAGCTCAACAGTGACCAACGGCTCTGGGGCCAGTCTCTTGTCGCGAAACCCGTATTGCACTGGTGTTCTCCAGCATCCAATCGTTGGCGGCACCAATCATTACGGAGGGCACGTAGGAATCTGGGAGTTTGATGACCCGGCCTACGTCAAAGAGGGGGGAATCAGCTACACTCGCGAGATTGCTCAGCCTTTGGACCTACTCCATTTTGGGATCGCGGCATGGTTCAAAGCTTCCGGTGGAACTGCTTCAACCATGACGAGTACGATAGAGGTTGCTGTTCAATCATCTGCTGAATGGTCTCAGGTAGCAACGTGATCCGCCCTACTCCTTCAGAAGTTGATGCTCATATTGTCGCAGCCGGCTTTGGTGGTGACCTTGCGGCCACTACTGTAGTTCTCCTTCGCGATGTACTGCGCCCAACTTTTTTTTCTTCGTGGGCGTGCGTCCGTGACGTGGACGGCGATTGGAACCTGTGGCCTTGCCGCACCGTTCCGACAGACAGCGAGCTGATTAAAGCCAAGCGCCACCGAGACGGTACGGCAATAATCAGCGCAAACAAGCTGAATCGACGTTGTTGGATGACAGGTTTTCACAACCCTGGAAAATATGGCAACCAACGACCGTGCCTCCGCCAGATGGGAACTATTCTGGTACACCGTGACGACGACGGCGACGAAGTACCTGATTGGACAAGAAACAGCCGGGTCTGGGACAACGCCAAGGGCGTGAACTTTCACGACTATCGTGGATCTTCTGCCGGGTGCCCCACAATGCAAGAGCAGGCCATGGTTGACGAACTGCTGCACGTATGCCGACGCCATGGTGCTGAGCGATGGGACTTGCTTTGCATCGAGCCACTATTTGAATCAATGACTTAGGAGACCTTATGTCCATGCCAAAGCTTGAAGCTCGAATCCAAAAGCTTGTTGAGTACCTGAAAGATTCAAAAGTTCAAACCGATGAAGTTCCTGCCATCCTTGATGCTGCGTGGGATCTTGTAGAAGTTACGATCGATGCCGGGATGGACCGCCGTCTTACATTCGCAGAAGTAGGTTCTATCTGGTCTTCCATTACCGCCCTGCGCGCTGTTATAGCTTCTGCCCGAAAGGATTGAGCACATGCCTACAATCGAGATTCGCGCTCGAGAGCTGGAAGTTGCCACTCTTCGCGCTCAGTCCGACGCCGCGATGGCCACTGCTCTTTCCGCCGTGGCCACGATGGTTCAGGACTCGATCACAGCCCGTGCTGTTGAGCACGCACAGCACGCAGAGAAGCTCGATAATCACGGGTCTCTAATCACTGTGCTGACCGCCCAGCTTGAAGCACGCGGGGCGCTTTGGGCTCGCTCGCTGGACTTCCTCAGCGGCAAGGCTTTCTTGGCTGGTTGCGCTGCGGGCGTCATTGCATCGACCGCTGTGTTCGGCCCTTTTGTCTTGGCCAGCATGGCCCCACTCCTTGCAGGATTGCCCACATGATTCCCGCCTGCCCCATCGACTCCGCCTTAGCTGCCCTTGATCTGACGCGACAAGCCAGCGCCGCTTTGTTGGCTGCTATCCAGGCTGAAGTGACAGTCCCAAAGCAGGAACCGGCTAAAAAAGCACAGGCTTAGTTCCGCACAACAGTGCAGTCATCGACATTTGAACCTCGTAGCTTCACGGCTTCGGGGTTTTTTGTTTTGGTGTTCAACACCGGGACTGAGTTGCTCATATGCGTACACCTGAGTAAAGTGGACACTCGGAGGTAAAATGAGCGACTCGACCCCAGGAGCCAAGCTTTACTATGAGGCTGCCGCCAGGCAGGAGAAGCTTATTGATCTCTTTGTCAGTACGCTATTGAGGATGGGGGCTCGTGAAACCGTTGTGGCCAGACCAGACCCCTGGGTAGCCGTATGGTCTGGTGCCCGACAAGAGCTGTATATTTCTGGCGTGGACGTAGACCTGAATGGCAATGCCCTTCAAATCCCGCCAGGTCCATGGCGGCAGGTAATCCGCTCGTGGCCTCGAGCCGGTTTGGCCGTGCTAAAGAGCATTCCCTACCTGTTGGGGCAGGTAGAGCTTGAGACTACAAAGATGACCGAAGATATCAAAACATTGAACGAGGAGGCTCTCGTCGCAATCAGGAACCAGGAGTTGCGAAATGCGGCTGGACCAGAAGACAACACTCGAGCTGAGAACCCTCCTACTGGGGATTCGGAGGGAGCTTTACGAGCGCACTCCACCAAAAGTGACCCCGCAGGTTCAAGCAATATTGGATGATCTCAAAGTCATACCGGTCATGGATGTTGCTGAAAAGCACGGTCGAAGCAAGCAGTTTCTTTACCGGGAATGCAACAGGCATTTTATAGCTCCAATCAAACGAAAAAAGGCCGACCCATGAGGGCCGGCCTTTGCCGTATATGGAGCGCCTCTCAGACGCTTAGGTCAACGCTTGCATCTACGATGCCTTTGGTGATGCTGATTCGGTCTACTTTCATCACTAAATGGATGATGCCATCGACATCCTTCAAGAGCTGGGGGCGATCAACCGAGCCTCTCTTGAACACGCTCCGAGCAGCGGATGTGTTTGCAACGTGGATCACAATAGGTCCGCCCTGGCCGTACACGGTGAGTTCAAGTCCCTTGAACATAGGCTCAACCACCTTTCGTGCTGGCGGCTTTGGAGCGGCTTTAGCAGCCTCCTTTACAACCCCGGACTTTGGGCCCAGCTGTGCAAGTCGTTCTTCCAAATCTCCAAGATGTCCCTTCCGCCCCCTGCCCATCGACTCTTCTTGGTGCCAGGCTTTGAGTTGTGTCTCATCAGAGCAACCAAGAATGGCCTTGGCTGCTGATACCCGGTTGGCTTCGGTAAAGACAAACACCGGAGCGGTTGGTGGGTTCTTGGACCATTCTGGTTCATTGTTCTCTTTCTTCATTTGGATCTCCAATGTTGTCTGTTCAGCATATGGCCATAGGCGTAAGGTGTAAAGTGGACGACATGGTCTTGGTTCACGTTCTCATCCCCACATCTTTACGCCGTATTCTTGAAAATCAAGAAGGTTCTTTATCGTCTACCGTTCGCGCATGTTGTTGGAAGCAGCTTACTGAACGCCGTGGACCACCCCCAAGAGAGCTAACACTCACGCCTGGGCGAACGCTGTCTACGCCAGACCAGATGATGGAATGGCTCTTGGCCAGACAGCCCCTGGTGTCAGACTTTCAAGATGGCGGAGGCGAGCTTGCATTGCCTGTTCGGAAGGCTGTCCGCAAAATCCTTTCAGATACGCAGGCTCGCCGCGTTGAAATGCGCATGACAGGAATGTCTCTTTCTCAGATCGCGGCGCGAGAGAAGTGCACTAAGCAAGCCATTCATACTTCCATCACCAGAGCCAACGAGACCTTGGGCAATAGTCTTCTTTTTGCGAAAGCTCTGGTTGCGGTGGCCGACCCAGACGGCGAGCTTGGAATCAAACCAAAGCTCTTATTGGAGGCTAATTATGGACAAGGAAAAACTTGAGTACGGGTACAGGAAAGCCTTATGTCTTTTTGATGGTGGCGACGTAGATCTGACCACCTTTGCAGGCATTGCTATCGCAAGGACTGCACTTCTGAACGCCGCCCGAGTGCGTCGGCTCAAGACTGCTGACGTGTCGTTGTGTCGCGAAATCTTAAAAGACGCATCATTGGACCTGTCCGTAGTTACCCGGAAGGCTCTGGCCCGAAGCTCAGCCAGAAAAAAGGCTGCTCCAAAAGACAGCCCATTGGGAGGCAAGAGAGAAGACCAAGCTGAGACTCCGCTTCAAGTAGGAGTGTCTCCAGCTGGACCTTTTGCTGCCCACGATGAAAGTCCTCTCAAGAAAGTTCTCAACCAAGCTGTTCAGGATTTTAGATGAGGGTTGTACGACCACATGAAAAGGACTTTTGGGATCCAGAAGTCTTTTGCCAGATGATGAAGATTCGCCCCAAGGCAGGAGGCTTAGTTCCGTTTAAGCTTTGGAGTCATCAGCAGATTTTAGCTAAAGCTATGATCGGCTGCTACGCGGATCAGAAGTGGCTCTGCCATGTGAAGCCCCGGCAAGAAGGGAGTTCAACCTTTTTTACAGCGCTGGCTTACCAGAACGCAGCGTTCCGAACGGGCTGCTATGCGGCGATTCTCGCAAACACAAGTGGCGAGAAGGGAGCAGCAAAAAACCTGGCAAGAATCGCTATGCGGTTTCATCGCACGACTCCTGATGAGATCCGACCCGTCCGAGACACGCAGCTCAAGAATCATCTCCGCTTCCCCAGTCTTGAGAGCGAGCTAACGATTGCTGGCGTGAAAGATGCTGAGCCTCTCCGTGGAGACACGGTCCAGTTCCTTCTTTGTACTGAGGTTTCAGCTCCTCAGTGGCGTGCTCGTGGAGAAGACGCTTTTACCAGCGCGCTGAATGCTGTCCCAGATCAATACGGCATGGTCATTGCCGAGAGCACCCCAAGACATCATGGCGACCAACTACATGAGATTGTTCTTGAGTCCGAGCAGCCAGGTTCTCGGTGGCGCAACATCTTTATCCCATGGACGATGATCGTTGAGTATTCAAAAACCCCACACGTTGGGTGGAATCCTCGAGAGGAGGTCTTGGACTACTCAAACCAGCATGGTCTCAGCGAGAACCAGGCGTATTGGATGGAAACGGTAGGTCTTCCAAAGTGCCGCAACAAGCTACACAAGTTTCGGGCAGAGTATCCGGTCAGCCTTATTGATTGCTTTGGCATGGCGGGCGAACCAATATTCAATGCGGACCAGCTCAGCACTTGGATGAAAGATCTTGATGGGAATACAAACGCTGCCTACGTAGACCACGAGTATGCTCAATGGGAAAAGCCAAAAACAGGGCACTCTTACGTAATTTCAATCGACCCGGCTGGTTCCTGGGCCAAGCGTGACTTCTTTGGATTGGTCGTTTTTGACTTGAGCACATGCTCAGTTGTGGCTGAGTACACTGGGCACACTACTGCTGGTCGAATGACAACCCGTGCAATCAAGCTGGCTGAAGAGTACAACCGAGCAATGATCGTAGTCGAGGCCAACGGCATCGGAGAAGCTGTTCTAAGCCAGCTCTTAGAGGTCTACTCGTATCCATATGTATTTCACCGGGACTCGTCGGACAGCCTTCGGCACGGAGAGACAAAGATTCCGGGATGGTGGAGTTCAACAAAGTCTAAAGCCTCCGCCATCTCCTACCTGCAAGACGTAATAGAAGATGGGAGCATGGCCTGCCCATCTCTTAGAATCCTCCGCCAACTCATGGCCTACCGGGGCCAGTGGGACAAGCTTCGCCGCGACTCTATGGGTGGTCACTTCGACTTGGTAGCTGCCCTGGCTATGGCTGTATGGGTCTACTACCATGAGGTCCAAGCTGGACGTATTCGCGGTCAGCAAGAAAACCCGGCAGACTTGGCAGCTCAAAACTTCCAGTCGGTGCTCGACAAAATCAACAGCCGAGGAGAGATGGAATGGAACAGTCCATGGGGCCAGCACAGCTAAAAGATCCAACCGATGTCTACTCGGACACAAAAAAGTTAGGGCGCAAGCTTGCTTCGCTCGTAATCCAAACCGAAAAAAGCTTCGAGAACCACGTTGGTCCCGAGATGATCCAGAACATGGCGTTCTGGCGTGGCAAGTTTTGGCGTGGAGACGGAGCACCAGCGGGCATGACTATGGGGTCAGCTCAGTATAATGCTGTTCGTAACGAGATTTTCCCAATCTTGGATACCATCACCAGCTCACTGGCTATGGACTTGCCACAAGTCGAAGCCATGAAGCGAACGGTAAACAGTGAAGAACTCCTCAACAGGGAGAACGATCCAACAATCCGAGGCAAGCGCGTGAGCGCTGTCTTGAACAACTTTGCGGAAGAGGACGACCTGGATGAGACGGTATGGGAGCTTGTGCTTCACAGCCTACTCTTCGTCTACGGTGTTGTGAAGACATCTTGGTCTGCCCGACTGGGCCGACCAGTGGTCCGGGTCAAGCTCCCCTGGGAGGTCTACTTTGATCCTAACGCTCGGCACATCCGGGACGCATCATGGGCCTTTGAACGAGTCACCCTGCACTGGGATACCTTCAAAAGTCGGGCCAAGAATGGGGTCTATGACCTACCCGAAGACGCAGTCATTACCCCGGACTGCTTTCCTCGCGGGCTGCTTGAGAAGTCTCCCCAAAACTTTGATCAGTACGCTGAAGACTTGCGTCGGCACGGGCTGAAGGAGTTCGTCTCTATCGTAGAGTGGTGGGACTTCCGCCGTGGAAAGCTCTACCACATACACCCCGAGACCAAGACAGTCCTTATGGAGGTCGATGCTCCATACGGTCGCCCTTACGAGGTGCTTACCTTCCATAGCGGAGTGGGTCGAATCGAAGGGATTCCTTTGTGCTCCCTTCTCGCAAGCAACCAACGGGACGTAAACGAGGCATCTTCTGCCCGCCGCCAGGTAGCCAACCGCATGGTTCCCAGAGACCTGATCGACAGGGCTTTCTTTAAGAATGAGACCGACTGGAGTCGATTCAAGAACGCGAAGATGTGGGAGCCAACTCGAGTGGATGTTCCCAATGGCCGCAACTTGCGAGAAGCCATTCACAGCCAACTCCCAGCTGGGACCACTTTCGACTTTCAAAAACATCTCGATGACAACGTCGAATCCATGCGCAGAACAGCAGGCGAGAGCGATGCTCAACGCGGGCGAGTTCAAAACATTAGGACAGCGGAAGAGGTACAAGCCGTCCAGGCAGGGGTCCAAGGCAGGAATGGAGTCAAGGTCAACCGCATCGAGAAGGTGGTCACTCGTGTCTTCCGACACATTCTGGAAGTCTTTCGTTGGGCCATTGAGCACCCTGAAGCTTCCTCCATTGATATGGAGTCCATCACCTACAAGACGCAAGACGACGTTGGTCCCGGAATCCTTATTGAGGATGTTCTGGCCTATTCGGGAAAGTTCCGACTCTTGCCATTTTCTCCCGCCATGGAAGACAAGAACGCTCGCAGGGCACACTTGGAAAGAATGCTGCCTCACCTGAAGGAGATGGCCAAAGAAGGGATTATCTCCAAGGAGGAGCTGGCCAGAGAGCTTGTGGACGAGTTTGGTCTTCGACCCAGTCTGGTTGTGACTCCACCCCCCGTTGAGCCAGCTCCCGGAATGCCACCCGGAATGCCACCGGGGATGGACCCAACAGGAATGGGTGGCGCACCTCCCTTGCAGCTCGGTGGAGCAATGCCACCCCTTCCGCAACCCCCCGCCATAATGCCTCCAGCACCCATGGTTTGATAAAACATATAGGAGAGCCTCTCATGCTTGAAGAAAAAGAAAAAATCGTAAAGATCGATATTGAAGACCCTGAAGAAGAAGATCTGGATGTCCCCAAGGAAGAAGACTTGGAGGTCTCCGAGGAAGAGGAGGACTCCGAAAAAGATTCAGACGGGTACAAGGATTCAGATTCTTCTGGAGAAGAGGAAGATGTCTACAGCTTCAACGCCGAACTCTCTAAGCCTCAAGTCGAGGAGGGTTTGTGGGAGCGCAACGATACTATCCGGTGGGTCATCGGCAACATCTGCAAATCCGATATGGACCCAGATGAAAAACGGGACAAAACTGGCATTGCGCTTGATGAATACAAAGAATCCATCATGTCCTTCCTTGGAGAGAACGGCTTTGAGAAGAGTTACTGATGCCTCTTCATGGATTCAAGTGTGAGAATGGTCACCGGGTCGAGGAGATATTCTCCCTTAGAGAGGATGTTCCCCTGGCAGTAAAATGCCCTGAGTGCGGCACCAAGGCAGAACGACGCTTTCAAGTCCCTCGCCCTATCGGGGTTAATACCCCTGATCTTGAAAGCGTTAATGCCCGCTTGTTCAGCAAGAAAGAGCGGCTTGATGGTCGAGAAATCCGCACTGAGAAGCAGCTTCGTGCGCGTGAAGCAGAGCTTGGCATTCGGGTAATGTCGGCTTCTGAGCAGCATGAAAGCCAGCAATGGCAACAGCAGGACATTCAAGACATCGGCAGGGCCGGTCGTGAAGGTGGATACGAGGGCGCGCTAAGTCATGTGGATGACACCGAGATCATGGGTGTCACAGGATGGGGCACATCCCGGCTCCGAAAATGGCAGGAGGCCACAGAAAATGCAGTTGCCCACACCCCAAACGGAACTCCCTCCCATGGATGAAGCCCTCCCACTGGATGATTCCTTTAAGGGAGACCCCCTGAGTCAGCTCCAAAGCATGGTTGAGTCAAAGCTCGCAAACATGCCCAAGAAGGCTCCGGGAAAGGTTCCTGAGAGTTTCATTTCTCATCCAAAGTCGAGTGCTGCACCCGGGATGTCTGATGCTGCACCCGGGATGTCTGATGCTGCACCCAGCCTGGGAGCGGCTTCGGATGTAGACATTGAGTCTGGCCTAACTGAGCTGGGCCTCCTCACTTCTGGAGCCCCGATGAGTCCTGATGTTCTTGCTCTATTGCAAGAGCAGTTGGACATGATCGCTCCAGGCTTGTATGACTTGAGTAACGTGGACACTTTGACCGAGGTACTCGATGATATCGGAACGCGAGGAAGCATCTTTGGAGAACTCTCAGCCGCAGCAGGAGCCGATGGAGCCCCTGCTGGAGGACTCCCTCCTGGACTCCCTGGAGGCTCAGGAATCTCCCCCGACCCAGGAGGAGCCCCTATCTCAGGAGGAGCCCCCATCTCAGGAGGAGCCCCTATCTCAGGACTCCCCGGAGGCCCCCTCCTCTAATGAAGAGGAGTCCGACGAGGTAGTTCCTGATGAATCGGAGATCATCTCTGATGAGCCCGAGTCTGAGCCTGAGTCTGAGTCTGAGTCTAAGCCTGAGTCTGAAGAGACTCAAGACGCCGAAGATGCTGCTTCTTCAGAAGATCGGTTCGACTGGGATATTGATGGAATCGAAGCGCTCGACCTTGCTTCCATTCCCTCCGAAGCACGGGAGGCTGTCCTTTCGGTTCTTGGAGACCTGAAGGTTCAAATCTCCGACCGGGTTATGGAAGCCGAATCTGCCAGGGTTAACCTTGATTCTCAGCGAGAGTCATTCAAAAAGATTGAAGAGAGGTTCAGCGGCTTTATTGAGGCTCTTGATGGAGATGAAAAGGAGCGGGCCGACGAGTACAAGCGAATGACTGTCGTGAACCAACTCCTGTCTCAAGATTCAACAAGCATGGCTTGGGACGCTTTTGGCCGCTTGTATGGCCAAAGCTATGAGACCCTCCCGAATATGGCTAAGCAGGAGTTTAACAAGATCGTGAACGGCTGGACCGAAGGGGAGGGTGCCGCTGCTATTGAGCATCCAACCAGTCTTTTCGACCATGGTGGTGAAGGTGCTCACTACCTAAAGCGCCTGGAGGCTGCCTTGAAGGTGGCCTGTCAGCGGGCTGGTGCAACGTCTCCAGAAGCGTTTTCCGGTGGTCGTGCTCCTGCTCGGAACCAAGGAAAAGCCAGGCGACAGGCAGCTGTGGCAGACTCGGAGACTCCTCCTCTCCAGCCCGTTTTGACTGTTGGTGACTCCAGCTACGAAGACATTCTGAACAAGCACGATCACCTGCTGTAGTTGAGCAGAAGGGTCAAGGTGACTGAGCGGCTCCTTCGGGGGCCGCTTTTTTATTGGGAGATTGACGGGCTCTCAAGCTGTGAACAACACTTCCCTGCCGCTGGAGACACACAATGGCCTTGCTGGAATATCTGAACCACACTGTGCCGGATGTCGTGAAGAAGTCCGTAAACAGCTTTTTCTTCCAAGATCCGGCTATGGATGCCATGCGTAAGCGCGGCAACATCAAGCGCAACGGAGGATCTTTGGTTCGCTTTAAGCGGATCAAGAGTGGTCACTCTGACGTGAGTGAGATTTCCGGGGCCAACCTCTCGGTGAATCTGGCCAAGCGCGAGACCTTCGACACCATGACCGGCGATTGGGGGCGATACATCAAGCCCATCGTTATTCCCCACCTGGACATGGACCGGATGGAGAACGCTGCTCAGAAGAAGCAGTTTATCCAGGAGACCTCGCAGGCTTGCATTCAGTCCTTCAAGAACGACGTGGTCAAGCGTTGGTACTTGGGCAACGCTGCAACGGCTGCTGTCACTCCGATGATCGGCTCCCTGAATGGCGGCCTTGCGGCTACTCCTGGAGCCAACGGCACCGCCAATGGCTTCAAGTACGGCGCGCTGGTATTCGACATTCCCGCCACTCAGGACAGCACTGCTGGTCTGACCTACATGAACTTGGACCGTCGTCAGGACTCCGTCCGGGACGAAGACAACTGGCACAACCAGTTCAAGGCCCATGCCGGAATCGGTACTGACTTTCTTGAGACCGTCGAGGAAATCAAGATGGTCGCGGACAGCTACTGTGACGACAACGAGGGCATCTCGATGGGCGTCCTTGGTCATGTTGAGCATGTCCAGCTGGGTAAGGAAATCCGTACCCTGGGCGGCAGGGCTGGTGGTGGTCTGATGTATACCCCCTCCGACCTGGACAAGGGCTTTGCTCAGAAGGCGATCCACGTTGCCGGTGGTGTTGCTTATCACAGCAACCGCTTTATCACTGCTGCCCGCTTGTCGGTCGGTGGTGGCGCAGCGCTTACCGGTGCTTGCTACTTGCTGAACCCCAACACCTTGGAGTTCTGGATCAATGCCGGTCACGACTTCAATGTGACCAAGTTCACCAACCACATGGAGCATGGCAACCAAGCCGCAGACATTGCGTACTGCGTCTTGGAAGCTCAGTACCTTGTGCGCGAGCTTCTCACCCAGGGCTGCACCCGTCAGGCCTGATGCTGGGGGGGCTTTCGCCCCCTGGCTACTCTTCTTTTCCCTCTCCTGGAGAGACTTCAAATGTCCTGGGCACCGAGCAACATCTTCCTCTCCAAGTGTGAGGAAGTCATTCCATACGACACAACCTTGCCGATCAACGGCGCTCCTGGGCTTCCTGGCGAGTTGCGTAAGTGCAACGCCGAGTTGGCCAGCGGGGCCATGGTCCTTCAAACCCGTAAGCTGTGCCTCTTGCAGCTGGCTGCTGGCACGTCTGTTGTCAAGGGCTCGCTCCTGGAGCTGAAAGCCGGCAGCTATTACATCGCTGATGCTTTGGCTGCTGCCAGTGCGACCAAGAACAAGTGCGCTGGCTTTGTCTCGGAGAAAATCAACGAGAACAAGGCTGCCGACCTTGCTCAAGGCGTTTTGCCTACCGCCTACTGGGTGTGGCTGGTTGTTCAAGGTCCGGTCGATGCTATTGCAGACGCCAACCTTGCAATCGAAACCGAGCTGGTTTCCGTGGCAGCATCTGGCGCTGGTCGCCTGGATGACACCGCGATTTCCACTGCTGTGCTTGCCAACGCCGTGGTCGCTATGGCTTTGGAAGCTGTGACTGGTGGTGCTGGCACCTCCTTTGAGGCCAACGCAAAGATCCTCTAAGGTCGCTGCGCTGACGACAAAGCCCTCCTTGGAGTTTACTCCTCGGGGGGCTTTGCTATATTCCAGGTAGAGGTAAACATGAACCGCAAAGAGATCATCGAGACACTGCGCAGCATTGGGGGCTTTCCTGGCCGGGGAACCGTCGAGAATGAGCGAGCGGTTGTGGCGGTTAATCTGGCCCTTAGAATGCTCTGGTCGGACATGCCTGAAGCGCTGCTTAGAGAGGAGTGGCGATTCAAGCTGGAACCGCCCATCAAGACGGGGACTATCTCCGTAGATCCTGTTGATCCTCGAGTGATGGTCTACGACGGGGTTGTGTCCGACCCTTTGGTCTGGCCAAACACAGGCGTTCTTCGTGGCCGGTGGCTTCAGATCAAGCGCGGGGAAGTCTTTTACTACCGCCGCATTCAAGATGTGGTCTTGAAAATAGTGATAGACGCCCCCAACATCTTGTACTTGGTCTTGGACAAGCCGTGGGACAGCCTCACGGACACAGGCTTGTCCTACATGATCTACACCTACCAGTACCCATATCCTGCCGATGTTCAGCGGTTGTGGAGTGCTGAGTACGACCCTGACCGAAGCCAGCGAACTCTCGAGCCTAAGTACAAAGATGAGCTTGATCTCATTCGCCAGCAAGACAACTGGCTAAGCACAGGCATCCCGGAGTATTTTGCTCGTGGGGACTTCTTCCAGCTTCCTGCTCCCCGCTACACCCCGACGGCAGGGACTCCTTATGGCTCACCAAGCAACGGCCAGAAGTGGGGCTGGACATCTACTGGTGTGGAGAAGGATTCGGGAACTTTGTTCTATGAACCAGCCGGCACCTTTAGCTACCGGTGTGTGCACGTGTGGGGAAGAAAGCCTTACGAGGAACAACACCGGGGAGACCGAGGGTCGGGCACAGACGGTGAGCTTCTTGCCTTCTATGAGAGCAGCCCTTCTGGAGAGTCGGAACGAGTCACTACTACCTGGGGTGGGTCGCTGATTCAGCTCCAAAGCCCCAATGTTGATGTAGACGCCGGATATGGCCGAAGGTCGGCATTCAGAAGCTACGAGCACTACGGTGTAGAAAAGTGGTGGTTCCGCGCTCGTCATGCTTCCGAGCCCGTCACATCTGCTGGAAACAACGCGGTTGAAAAGCGAACTACGTCAGACGGGGTCTACTACCTTTGGAAGATCACCGACGGCCACGACACCATTGTAGAAGACAGGGGCGACATGGACCCTGTTGAGCGTGACATGATGCTGCGAGATGTAAATGGCCATACGCACATCATGTTCGACAAGCTCCCGAGCAGCGATGCTCACATCCTGGCTAAAGTGACCAGGCGTCCACCTGTCTTGCTGCACGACAACGATAGCCCCCGCCTTCCAGCTGAGTGCCAAATGCCGTTGATCAACTTGGCCAGCGCATTCATCTTGGGCCGTCGGGACGGAGAGCCTAATCGGGAGGGCGTGTACTGGAACGCCTACCAGTCTGAGCTTGATCGTCTACGTGAGATGTATGGTGCACCAGGTCACGACGAAGGAGCCTATGGTCATGGCTTTGGTGGCTACGGCGGGCTCACGAGGTTCAGTGACATCACCGAGGTGACCTGATGCCTACTTACGATGACCAGATAGCAGCACCCCTCCTGGCCCCCAAGATCATGGCCGAGATCCCGGTCGATTCAGACAGCGAGTATGCCCAGCTGATTATGAACTGGACGCTGGACCCCGCCGGCTTCCTTGAGAGTCACGAACAGTGGATGCCTTTGATCCCCAGAATATGGGATGGGGGCAACAACCCTACTGCTTTTGCGAATGTTAGAGCCATTGGCTTTGCCCTCATGGACGGAGGGTCAGTCCCTGAGATTATCTTCATTACGAAGACGGGAGTGTTTCGCTACGCTCCTTGGACCAGGGCGGCTTCTACGCATGGGCTGGAAGAGTTGTTGGAGTGGAAGTTCCAAGGAGCGTCTTCGTCCAGCACAAGCGTAGTTCCCCAAGAGCTTCAAGATTACCCGGCCCAGATTCGTTCGTCGGGTAATCGAGTTTACTTTACTTTGGGGGACGGCGGATGTGCTTGGGTCTGGGATGGAGACCGCCTTCGCCGCTTTGGGTTTCCTGGACGCCCCGGTGCGCCTGGAGCCCTTGGGCCTTCTCGGAGCGCAACCTCCTTCTCGGATGCAAACGCAGGAGGTTTTAGCTTGCGCGGTCGCATTGGTACAACGGACGCCTCTTTGACCCGTTCGGTCGAGTCTGTGGACGGTGCCGGCATAGAAAGATGGGCCTACGGCTTTGCCAAGCAAGTGGGCGGCGTGCGTGATGGACGCTGGTCGTACTCAGTGGTCTTTGAAAATGTAGACGGTGCTTACTCCGCAGTGTCCGGCCAGGGCGGTTCCTGCACAATGCGGTTCCGGCCAGCTGACCCGGACAACGGGCTGGACATGAGTGAACTGCGTAAGCGCTTTTGGATTCAGAACATCCCAATAGGCCCACCCGGCACCGTAGCTCGAATCCTTCTACGCACACCCAACTTGGACTTTCTTGGTCCAGGAGACTTTGGGGACATGCGGTTTTTGCACCGGCTTCCCAACAACGTGTCTGAAGAGTGGATCGATGACATCCCAGACGGAGAGCTTGGCGGAGTTTGGGCTCAGCGTGAAGTAACCCCACAAGGCTTCCGCTTCTTTGAGTTCTTTGGCGGGTCCATGTGGATGATGCGAACGGACGGCCACCCCTCTCGTGTTTGGTGGTCAGAGCAGGGCGGTCCTCTTGGGCCTCTGCCAGAAAGCATCATGGCCGGCGACTACCGAGATATCTCTCCAAACTCAGGTCCGATTACAGGGAGCATTGTAACCAGACCATCGGCTGGTTCTGGTGGCGCTCTCATGCTTGTTGGAAAATCAGGCTCCATGGACTACGTCGCGGGGCAATGGCCTCAGTGGTCCTTTGGCACCCTGCACTCGTGGGCTGGACTGGCTGGACCTGATCTTATCCAGTCATGCCCGGACGGTTCGGTGATTTGGTACGGGAACAAGACCTTCTGGCGCTTCACTCCACGAAACGGTTCAGTTGTTGACATCGGTATCCCCATCCGAAAACGCCTGCGCCGGGTCAACCAAGGCACTGCACGTCTGGGTCGGAGCTGGGTGGACCGTAGAACCAACCAAGTTCATTTTGCACTTCCCTTGGACGACAGCACGGCCAACAACTTGCAGTTCATCTGGGACTTCATGGCTGAAGGGTGGCGATTGGCAGATTCGGTCACGGTCGAAGCCGCCTTGAGCATTCCGAACGCAGACATGGTTCTTATTGCTGGCTCCTTGGTTCCCGGATCTGGCGGGCTAAACCCTGCTGGACGAAGTCCAACGGTTTGGATTCACGGACGTGGGCATCCAGGAGAGGTCTTCAGCCAAAGAGACTCTACATACATCTCTGGATGGGTAGGCTTGGCTGGTTCTGGCCCAAACCTTGGCTCCCAGAACACATGGATGCACGCGGTTCTTACAATGGAGGAGCGTGGCTCTGGTGAGGCAAGCATTAGCACTTACCTGGACTGGAATATGGACCTTCCAAGCACTGTGGAAACTATCCATGCAGCACATCCCGAGCAGACTGCTCCCGACGGGCTGTCTTTCTGGGGCTCCAGGGGGGCCGTGAGCCCTCTTTACAGTGATTCAGCGCTGTGGAGGAGCCGGAGGACGTACAATGAGCTTGTAGCCCTGTCTGAGGGCCGGCACTCAGTGGCTGCTTTACACATTGTGACGACTGACGCCTTTGCCATCTACACGGGAACCACCATAGGATCTCGCGTAGCTGGCCCTGGTGCCGCGCCATTCAGGTAGGAGTCTTACGGTGAAGTCTATTGCAGCCCCCTTCGGTGTCTCACCGGGAGACACCATCGCACCGGAGGAACTTGCCAGGGACTTCCGAGAAATGTCGGCTTTAGGCCAGAGCCCGACCCATCACCAGTGGAAGGACGACGCCTTCACCTCCGAAAACTTTATGAAGGAGGGTGCCCCGGTCAAGATCTCCGACCAAGTGCAGGGGGCTCGCTTGTATCAAGCGACCTACGTGAACACCGTGGCAACCCCTGACGGGGATGACCCCATCATAAATGACTACGTAAAAGGCACGGCCACCCCGGACCCAAACCTTTTCCAGGTGCCCTTCAACCGAGGCTTAGTTTCCGTGACGGGCACTCGAGTTGACTGGGTTAGTGAGCATCCTGAGCTGGTAATGCTGATGGCAAGCTGGCAGTACATTCGCCGCCATCATGCTCGTTTTGGGGAAAGCTCAAACCTCTCTTACGACGTTCGCTTTCAAGCTCGACTGGCTGTAGATGGGGCAATGATTCCAGGAACTGGTCCTCACATGAATATGGTGCAGACAAGGTACAGGGGTGCTGGATATGCGCGCCGGTCTACTTCTATGACGGCAGTATGGGTTGGGGTCCTCCCAGCAGGGAGTCACTTTGTTGAACTCTTTGCCGGTCAGGCATGGGCGGCAACCAGTGAGCACGATGAAGTCGTAGAGCGAGACGACCCTATGGATTATCGGCAAGATCCACCTGATACCGGCGTCTGCGTTGGCAATCGAGCTATCATTCCTGTTCGATTCCCCTTCGGTTTGAACCTGGGAGCCTGAATGTCCATAAGCCCACCTGATTCTGGCGGCAGCGTAGATGCCGCTAATGTCACTTCGATGCACGAAGCCATGCGTACACTGATCAACGCCGTGCCTACAGCAAGCCTTGGTCGCCACTCTCTCGGCCCTCAACACATGCCGTCGGCTATTCTTGCCCACCTCAGCGTGGATGTGACCAGCGCTGAAACATTGGACTACCCAGTGGGTGGGACAGGGCCTGACAAGGTAGCCCATGAAACAGTGGCCGATGCAGCCAACTGGAAGATCTTGAATTCGTACACGCTCACCAAGGTTGGTGGCTGGGTTCTTCCGCCCTGCAAAGTGTTGTTTATGTTCAACGCGAACATCGCAGAGATGACCCTGAGCGACAATGACAATATGGTCTGGCTCATTCCTGAAATCATGTCAGGCCCTGTGGGTGGCTCCGCAGCAAGCACCATTTCTCTTGACTGGTTGCGAATCCATCACGATGTAGAGCAGGTCGTAAACAAGGACGCAGACTCTGATGCCACCCTTGCCCCTAATGACGCCGAAGAGCCCTACTCCTTCTTCGGGGTGCTCGACAAGACAGGTGAAGCTGGCACATGGAAGCTTGAGTCGATCAGGCTCCGAGGTGCAATAGCCAGAGGCAATGCCTCATCCGCTCACAGCGTCGATCCCGAGGTCACCATTAACCGTGGTTTTGCTGGCTTTATTGCTTTCTATAAGGACTGAGTTCATGCCTACTATTCCCGCAGTTACTTTGGGCACAGGTGTAGACATCGACACCGTGTACGACGGAAATGGAGCTGGCGGGCTTTTTGAGCCTCGAGCAACTCCTGACACTGCTGAGATCCTGAATGGCGGGCTCGATCAGGTCAACTACAGCGGAGGGACGAACAGCATTCCGGCTGAAGCCTTTCAGTCTGGATGCTTCGCTCGCGGTCTCTACACTGGTTTCGACCGCTTTGAGTTTCAGTACATCCGACAACTTGATGGTGATGGCGCAACTCCAGGCGCTACTTTTTCGGGGACCGACGACCAGCGTCTCATTCATGCAGGCTTGAGCCAGCGAGTCTTCATTCCTTGGCCAGCCCTGGTTTTCTATGGCTACCAAGCATTCTTCCAGCACGACGCAACCAGGTGGGAGAATAACGGAGGCGCTAACAATGTTGAGTTTTGGGACGTGCGCGTCCGCGTGTTGAATGAAGTAAAGCAAGGGTTGCTTCAAAAGCTTCCTTTTAACCGCATCTCCTCAGACACCCCCACGACAGGCAACATGCCACCAGAAGCGTCTGAGCATCGGTTCAAGTACCCCACCAAGTTTTCGTTCCACACGATGGACAAAGGCTACTTCCGATTGCAAACATCCGTTTGGGGCCGGGTCTTTGAGCCAGACCGGGCTCAAGCCAAGCTGAAGACTCCTACTGGTGGGGTTTGGATCGTTGCTATTCGCAATGAATCTGACTGAAGCCGAGCCGGATAGGGGTTGACCTTGTCAAGAAAGACAAGGAGAGTCTCATGCCAGCAGTCGCAGCAACAGCAGGAACAATAGCAGCAAAGGCGGCAACTGCCGCAGGAGGTACTACCGCTGCTACCGGGGCAAACGCCGCTCAGGCAATTGGCTCCGCTCTTGCGCCAGTAGCTAAGTCAGCAATCCTGTATAAGGCTGGCAAGCACGAAAAGGCTTACGGAGACTACATCGACGGCCAGGCTGAGATGCTGAACACTGGAACCTCTTTGGGGGAAGGTGTTCGTCAGTCAATGCAAGCTGGCGCACGAGGCTCGATTGAGGCTCAAACCCAAGAGACACAAGCCAACCTCGCTCGAGGCGGGAATGCCAACCTGGCTACAGGCGGGCAGTCTCAACAGGCCCAACTGGGCGCACAGCGTCAGCGTGACGCATCCATGCAGCAGGCTATGGGTCAGATCAACCAGCTCGATGCCCAAGGCATGGCGGCTGCAAGACAGCAATACCAGAACTCGCTAATCCAGGCATCTCGCATGGAACGCCAACGCCGAGAAGCTGCCATGGCGGCTCTTGGTAAGCAGGACGGCAAGACAGACTCTGCAATGAAAGCGCTGGGCACCCATCAACGAGCAGGTGATGCTGCTAATATGGGCCCGGCTGCTGAAAGTCTCACCCCGACCCCGCTGCCTTCATAAGGATTTATAATGTCTGTTCTTTCTTCGACCGGCGCTTTTCTTGAAGGCTACAACGCACCCAAAAAGGGTATGGACCCCGAGCTGTATCACAGTTTGGTCCAGGACTATCTGGCACTGCTTTCCCAGATGGAGGTGGAGGAAACCCGCCTCAAGACTCAGGTGGTCACAAGCTACGCAACAATGACATCGTCCTTGATGTCTGCCCAGGCCAATATTTTGGGAGCGTTAGCTGAAGAGGCCAAGGCTCACGGGATGACCTCCCAGGCAAAAGCTTCGGTTATGTCTGAGATATACAAGCCGTTAGCGAACCTCACCGCCAATGTCATTCTGAGCCAAGCACCAGAAGGCTCGATGGAGGCGGTTCAGGGCAGTGTTGATTTAGCTACAAATAGGACACTTGAGTCTTTCTCCCGAGCCGGGGCTCAGGCTATGTCAGACGCCATAGACGGCGGGAACGAAGGCGGCAAGATCGACTACGATCTCGCCGAAGCCTTGCTCGGCAAACAGCTGACTGACAGCAGCTATAAGCAGATAATAAACACGGCTGGAGCGACGATAAACACCGACGGTCAGGGCTGGACCGCCGTCCAAACGGTTTCATATGCAACGGGCGTTGCGGGCGAAAACTTGAACGTAGCTGTGCAGCTAATGGGCACTATGGTCGCAGGTATGAATGAATACCGAGCAGACGAAGGCAAACCCCTATTGGTGATTAGCGATGAAGACATATCCAGAATGGCGATGGCGTATACAAAGGACGGAAATGACAGGCTCCTGGAGCAAGCTGGTGCCGATGACCCAGAAGTCATGGCCCAGTACGACAACGAAAAGGAAGCTGCCGCTGTTGCGTTTGAAGAGATTAGCAGTAGTGTCGATAAGCTAAACATCTCAGGAATCTCTCCTCAGCTTAAAGCAAGCATTGGGGAGAGCATGGATGGGGTGAATAAGCTGATCCAAGGGGGGCCGGCAGCTTACGGGGAAATGGTCAAGGACATGGATGTTGGTAACAACATGAGCCTTGCCAAACAGCAGATCCAAAACGAACTCTATTATCTGGAACAGGCTTTGAACCCAGATGATCCGCTCACCGTGGCTTACAACAAGATGTCGGCAGTGCCCGGCTTTCATGTGTGGGCAGACACGATGGGTTTCAACACTTCGTTGAGGGCTGCCATCTACGCCGGCAACCACGTTCAAGAAGCAAAAGTCGGACTGGACTTGATTGCTTCAGGAGTAACTGACCCCATAGAGCTGAAGCGAGCTATGCGTGCAGAGGGCGTGCATGTCACAGCAGCGGGCCGTGCCTTGGCCCCCCTTGTTGGACGGAGGACTGGGCTCATTAGCAAGAGCGCCTTGATGGGCCAAAAGCTCCGAGAGAGGCTGGAGGGTAACGAAGGTGGCCTTTTCACCACCATGTATAACCAGATGACAGACGACCAGGACTTGGTAGATGGCAAACATGCGGTGGACTACATGGAGGCTCAAATCGACCTAGAAGACCGCGTCCGAGCAGAGGCTATAGCTAAAGCAGGGGACGATCTCCAAGATGCTGCTTTTCGGAAAGCGGATTCCGAGTCTGATGACGATGCCCCACTCATGGTCTTTGACGAAGAAACTATCACGGCTGATCCTGAGCCCAGCCCTACGGAAGATCCTGGTGCAGATGTTCCTGAACCAAGGCCTACGGGTGGCTCTGGGAACAGACCTACGCCTACACCTACGCCAAGAGACCCTGACGAGATAGTGTTTGGAGACGTTGGAGACGGAGACGTTCACCTTGCAACAGACCCCGTGGGTGGGCGGGGGAACTTCCGAGACATGGAAACTCCAGACGGCATGACTTTCCGTGAGTACGAGGACGGCACGGTCCAAATTGTAAACGGCCAAGGCCTTATTGAAGATGGGGTTTTGCTGGACAGCGACAACCAAAGCGGGCGAGCCTTAGTCAACGAAGCCACCAGGGGCGTCACTACGTCAGCGGGCGTGGCTGGTGGTGAACAGGTCAAGACGGGTGAGAAGTCTGCTGTGTCTACCTGGAAGACACCACCTATGAACGCCCCAGCGGTCCCGACCAACAACCCTCCTGCCGAGCCAGCTCCTGAGCCAGCTCCTGAACCAGCTCCACTGCCTGCACCGATTTTAGCTGAGCCGCCCCCGGTGAAGGCTAAGAAGACTCTGCGTGAACGTGTTCAGGGAAGCCTCAAAGGCATGAGAGAAGGTCGGGTTGGGTCCATTAACGATGTCTCTTCAATGGACAAAGGCAATGCTTCAGCTGGCTACAACCAAGCTGTTCGCAGCTGGCAGGCATAGGGTTTACGCTTCTCCTGTCTTCAATGACAGGAGAGCGAAATGGCTGAAAGCCTCAGTGAATATACTTTACGCAAAGCAAATGAGCGACGAGCAGCCAGGGCTGCTTTGCTGGCCAATCCTGCCCCAAAGTCTGAGCTTGAGGCGGCTCCTGTCCTAAATTTGGAGGCTGAAGAAGCTCCTAAAGAACTTTTTCAAGCTCCTCCAGAAAAACCCGAAGCCAAGCCAGAGTCGAATCCTTTTGACTCTGGCGAAGCTGGTCTTGGGTCTACCACCCCGGCATCCGCAAAGCCGGGGACTGGCCGTATGCGTGCCCCGGTAGATCTGGATATTGCAGGCACTGAAAGAAATGACGCTTTTGGCGACGACCCTCTCGGGAAGAGCCATTCATATGGAGTTGCCACTGCTAAAGATGTAGAGCGAGTGTTTCAGGGCAAGCACAACCAGACAGAGATGAATCTCGCTGCCGGCGCTATGATTTATGGCGATGAAGAAATCCCCACAAAGATGGAGATAGTCAAGGAGCTTGGTGCCGATGTGTGGGAGTCTGCTCCCGCAGTCCTTCTTCCGACTGACACCCCACGACGGGCGTTATGGAACCTCGTCTACGACGTAGGTGCGCTCCTCCCCGAGGACGGGAACCCGGAAGGCACGTCTGAAGGTTCGATGGAAGAACTTGCAGGTGCTGCGATGCAAGTAATGCTGGGGTCGGCTGTAAACTTATCCAAGCTTGGCGTGGATGAAGCCAGCGACCTTATCGAAGCTGGCTCCATCGAAGGATGGATGGGGGAAGGCGCTCTCTCTGACTCAGATAAAGAATCGTTTAATAAGATGGGCAGGGGTCTCTACGACGCTTTCGCGAGCGGAAAGCTTGAGGAGCGAGCCGGACTCGTCCAGGAGCCAATGCTGTGGGGTGAGTCTAAAGACGATCTCTTTGGGGACACTCACGGAGACTACCCACGCGGAGAGCATGTAGTAGACGCGATGATCACCCCCGAAGAGGCTTTCAACTTAGCAAAGACAACCAACAATCCAACCGTGAAGTGGTGGGCCGAAGTGCTTTCTTCGGACAGTGGCCGGTTGATGACAGGATTAGGTCTTGAGATTGGGGTCGATCCCCTCTGGCTGGTGGGTCCGGCCAAAGGGGCTGGAACAATCGCCCACGCCAAGAAGATATACACTATATCCAGGCCTTTGATGGAGGGCGCTGCTGCCCTGGAGAGGGTTGCCCCAGTGATTAAGGGCGCTGATGTGGGGACTGAGTTCCGTCGTACAATGCTCCTTACTGTTGAAGGAGTTGGGACCGCAGAAAAGACGGAGGAAGCCCGTAAGGTCGTGACAACTGGAGTCGAAGCGCTGGAGCTGATGTCCGCAACCGATAAGGCTGGCGCAACCGTTGCTCGTGAGGCAATAGAAGCGGGCGGGGACATGGCTCTATTTCAAGCCCGAACAGTGCGGAAGGCGGAGATCGCTATTGAGGTGGAAAAGGCCACTGCTGCTCGCCTCGCCGGTCGGGATGCGGTGTCCGGGGTCCACTCTCGGAAAGCGGCATCTCTTACAGTAGAAATGGAGAGAATCGACTCTGTAAAAGCAACGTCTATTCTTGCCCGGGAAGTCAAAAGGCTGGAAGCCTCTTCTAAATCATGGGCTAAAGCATCAGAAGATTTACGCAAGGGCTTGCGTTTTGCGAAAAGGAGCACAGCCACGGCTGCAACAGAGAAGGGCATCGTCGCTTGGAGTATTCCCTTTGGAAAAAAGACCCGGTACGTCATTCCGGCAAAAGCCGCAGCCGGGACTACTGGTGGGGTGAGGGGTATTGTCAAGGCTGTTGTAGATACGCTTCCTCCCGGAATCACATCCATTCCCGGTCATGCAGAAGATCTAATCAAGCCATTTTCCAGCTCCGCTTTTAACGAGGAGGTCAAGGCCTTGAAGGCTTCCGGCATGAGCGAAGACGCTGCGCTCTTGCTTATCCCCCGCTCTAAAAAGTTTGCTCACTGGGTTCAGGAGGCAACTGGGAAAGGAGTAGCGTTGCCGTTGATCGCTTGGACAATATTGTCTGAAGCGCTTGGTGGACGATTTCTGCAACCCATGTACGCAAGAATGGAGAGCGCGGCCTCTCATGGAGACATAGGCCTGGCCTTCAGTAAGTTGCCTGTTGTGGGCAGATGGAGGCCCGTAAAGGCGGCACCTCCACAAGTCTGGGAGACTTACCACAATGCGCTCACGTCGGTCTTCAATGAAGGAGAGAAGCTGGAGGCCCTGCTTTTTGCTAGCGTTAAACGGATCCAAGCCCACACTGACACTGCTTACAAGTTTCGCAAGCGCGCAAGCAGCAAAGGCGAAGCCTGGGCATCTGAAAAGCTGGGACGAAAAGTAAGCCCAGAGGAGTTGGCTGAGTGGGGAGACCCTGGGTACTACCCGGAGCATGTCTTAGCCGAAGTGGGATCTCACCGAGAGGCTGGCAGCGGCTTCTTGCGAGACCGGCCAGACCTTGTACCCGCTGTGATGGAAATGGAGCGGTTCATTGACGAGCTGTCGGGAACGCTCAAAGTCGAGCGGCTTGAGCTTGCTAACGCTTCCGCCAATATTGGACGTTTTGCTGAAGGAGACATCCTTAAACGAGACCAGTTCCTGAGTGAAATAGAGAAACTCCGCAAATCCGTAGACATGGACTCCATCAGGGTGGAGGGTCAGGTTGCGGTAGCTGAAGCTGCTGCAACCAAGCGCATTGGTGAGATTAAATCTGCACAAGAATGGCTGGAAGGAGTCACTATTCAGGAGTTGTCCAGAGGAGTCCTTGGCATTCAGTCTGTGAATAGCAAGGGTGAGCCTGGCATCTCGGTGATGTATAACACCCTGCTTCAATCTCTCGATGGGAATGAGGAGATTGCCAACCGCATTGTCATGGCAGCTGTTGCGTATGCGGGAGACATGAAGACCGTTGAGGCTTTGATGCACTTTGCTTTTTCGGGGGAGAGCGCGAGGCTCCTGCACGGCATGAAGGGAGCCAAGCGAATGGAGGCTCTTGGGGTACGGCAGGCAGCGGTTGGCGGCCTAAGTGGCAACCTGACTCCAGCTGAGACCGTAACGAAGGGGCTGGAAGACATCATTCGCGTAATGGATACCGAAGCGTCCGTCCTTGAAGACGTATTCAAATATGGACCCGGCGACAGTCGCGTAGTTATCAACGGTCAAGCTGTGTTTTCAGGCATGAACGCTGAACAGTTTGGCATTCTTATGGATACCCTTGCCAAGCGGTCTATCACCAGGGCTCGGATGAAGGCAGGGCCTGGTGATTGGCATGAGTTTATTCGTTGGTACGAGTTTAAGCTGGACCACTTTGGTGGCTCCAGGCTGGACCCAACTAAGATCAGCATTCCTCCAATGGCTATTTCCCCTGAGCAAGCCAAACTCTGGGGAGAAGCAGCCAAACTCATGGAGAGGGCCGAAGTTTTGGCAAACCTCAAAATGGAAGCCGCCGTTGGTAGAGCCCCGCTCAACCCTCGGGTAAACTTGGCTGACCTGGCCAAAGGCGAGTGGGGCCCCCGCGCTGAGGTTGTTGAGGAGATTGCCACAACTGGCCCTCGCCCAGTGCGAAAGCTGAAGGCTGCCGTGGAAGTGGAGTCTAAAGCTTCTGAACCTGTGTGGACCGTGGCTGAAGAGTATGTTGAGCTTTTTACTGAAAAGCAGAAAGCTCTCATGGATATTTTCATGCGGGAACAACGCAAGGAGCTGTCGCTGACCGAACTCGCTGCTGAGCTTGGGGTCACTGAAGGCATGGTGAACAAGCAACTGAACAACCTGAAAGCCAAAACCGCGAAAGGCGACATCGCCCCACCTATGTCCTTGATGATCGACGGAAAGACAGTGGAGCTGACCAAGGATGCCTACAAGGTGGGGAAGACAGATCGCGTCACGAAGACTGTGACTGGCGTCAAGAACCCTATGCAGCGAGCTGTTCTGGAAGCTCTTGAGGCGGGAGATACAACCTTGCCTGAACTTGTAAAGCGCCTTGGTGGGCTTCCAAAGAGAGATTGGCACAAGGTGAACGAGGCTCTTGGCAGGCTTAACGGGAAGGGATTTATAGCCAGATCGAAAAAAGGTACTCCACCTAAGTGGGGGCTGCTTGCCGAATCCGACGAACTCTTTGAGGCGTCTAAGATAGTCCAAGCTGTCAAGAAGGCAGAAAAAGCTGCGGGCTCTGGAAAGCAAGCAAAGCAGCTTGGGTTGGACATCCCCTCTGCAAAGTCAAGCCGAGAAGCTGCTGCTGACAGTGCAGCCTCCGCAATGGAGGCAACCGCTCCTGAACGCCTGACTGCGGGTGTTTTAGCTGAGCAGACACGGGTTGATGTCGAAGCCCTCAAGGGCCTGACCCCTCTTGGGGGTGGCGATTCTGCTCTCTTGGAGCGTCTGCGGCGAGTTGTGGGCGAAGCTAAAACCCCAGATGAAGCGCAGAAGATGATCTTGGATGCGCTCTCTCCCTTGTTCAAAGGGGATGGCGTCGGGCAAAAGTCTATGTTGGAAAACTATTCTTACGTCTTAGGCCGCGACCTATTCAAAGCTAACAACCTGACAGAAGCACAGAAGGCTATGAGGGATGGCGTCGATATTCTTGAGGCTATGTCCAAACGAATGGCTGCGCGTGTTGGTGCCCAAAACGAGCGGACAGCAAAGCTGCTCCGAGAACAACATGCTGTACTGAAGGCGGCCATGCCTGAAGAGATCAGGCGACTCGGTGAGGCTGCTGACTTGGTTCCTCTCAGAATCCCAGAAGGGCTCACCAAGGCCAGTATGGAAACTGGTGACGGCTACCGTAAGGTGCAGCAATGGGAAGAAAAGATTTGGAGAAAGTGGGCAGAGATCACCAAGGATATGGCACCCAGGGATAAGACGATTGTGTCGTTTGCCGGCTTGCGAAAAGAGAATGAACTCCTGACCCCGCATGAAGTCGAGATACTTACCGCTGCTGGCTACACCCCGATGGGCAAGCGGCTTGGCGCGATGCCTGCCGAACTGGAAAAGACAGCAAACGAACTACGACTTTTGGTAGACCGCTATGAAGATCTTTACGAGGAGATAGGCTTTGTCTTCACTAAAGACCCTACAGCGATGATGAAGCAGTGGGGCGTATTTGGCTATGTACCCCACCTCCAGCAGGCTGAATCTGCAAAGGGCATGGCGGGCGTTCTACAGTCGGTGAAACAGCAGCGAGAACTTATGGCCACCCAGCGTGGGCACAAGTCGGCGACCACGGCGTCTTTGGATACCAGATTTTCATTGGACATGGACGCAAAACAAGCCCGGTCTATCCAGGGGACGATTAGAGAAATCAATGCCATGCGCGACAAGTCCGCGCTGACTTTGGGGTTGGACCCAATGAGCATTCTTGGTCGCTACATGCAAGCCAACAAAGCCATCACCAACAAGCAAATGATAGCCATGTTTGTGGAGGGGGGTGTGTTCACCAAGGTTGGGACCAGGGTGGCCGAAGACGGCAGGACAATGAACCCTCCTGAAGTGGCAGCTTTAGAGGACATGGTCCCCCTGCTTACCTCCAGGTGGAGGGACATTGAGAAAGACATCCTGTTTGGCGGCGGTCGAGCCGAGTGGGAAGAACGCTTTGTAAAGGGGTTGGGCTTATCTCCTGAAAACGTAGGAGCGTGGTTGGCTGATGTAGCTGAAGAAGGCTCGTCCATTTTTGCTACTTGGCAAAAAGATATTCCAAGCATGGGAACAATCAAGGTAGTCGAAGACTTCTACATCTCATTGCGTTCCCGTCAGTTTGCCAAAGGTGATGACCTTGTAGATGTTCCGGCGTTGGTAGAATCTGGAATGCCCTACGAGAAGATTGCTGAAATGCTAAACGCTGAAGCGAAATCTATGGGCATGACTGACCGGAAAGTGAACGACAAAATGCTCAAAGCATTTTTTGGAGCGGAAGACAAGGGCGCTCTATGGGAGCTATACGTTCCCCGTGCGGTCCTCGAGAACATGGAGATGATGTTCAAGCCGACCTACTTGGACGAAGGCATTCCAGGAATGGCCAGGGATACACTCCAAGCGGTAAACACATTTTTCAAGACCCGCATGACGGTGATCAGCATTGCCTTCAGTGTGCGAAACGCCACGTCTAATACCATGACCAACATATTGGACTTGGGTGTGGGCGGCGCACTAAACCCAAGGACCAATCTGGATGCCAGTGTCTTAGCCCAGGCTGCCCATTGGGCAGAGGAGTATGGAAGCATCGAGAAAGCGGCAGACATTCTGTCCAGGGGCTTAGACCCCCTTGAGCTGGCAGCTCTTAGACCGGACAAGGCCTTAGTTGCAAAAGGGCGACACGTTGCTGCTCGCGCAGCCTGGGAGGCCAATCCTATTCGCCTCTACGTAGAACGTGGCATTGATTTTGGCGATGGAGCGAACCGTACCCTGGACGAGGCTCTTGCTGTTCTTCGCGAAAAGGGTGTCATCAGTCAGGCGTTTACTCAGATGTCCGACATCTCGGTAGCTGAGCGCTCTATCTTGTCCGGGATGCTTAATAAAAACGGGCTTACTGACAAGCTGGTTCGCACTGCATCTGCGCTTGAAGATATATTCATCGTAGCTTTCCCGGCTGCTTTGACCGCCTCTTCTGGCGGAATGCCGCTGGTCGTCGGCCTTCCGAAGAAGCTTGGTGGAGAGTATGTTGCTCGATACGTCGAGAACCAGAGTCGCATCACCAACTTTATTGGAAACGTAAAGCGTGGCGGATCGTACACATCGGCGTCAGAGAACGTGCAGAAGCATCTGTTTAACTACGGAGACCTGACTTCCTTTCAAAAGTCTTGGATGCGTCTTTTTGTCCCATTCTTCACTTGGAACCAGAAGAATCTTGAACTCCAGTTCAAGGTTCTGCGGGACTCTCCTTATGCACACGCGACGTACAGCAGGCTGTTTTTGGAAGCCGGTCCTGAAGTGCTTAAAGCAAAGCAATCGGAGAACATGGAAGTTCCTTACATCCCTATAGATAAGAAAAAGATGGCAAGGGATGGCGAGGTCCACAACTTAATGAAAGTCCACCTGCCTTTTACCCAAGCAGAAGATACTTACGTGGTCGGGTTGGGTTTCCCTCAGACGGGAGCGCTGGAAAAGATATCCATGGTTATGGGCATGTTGGCCGGACGGCAGTTTTCAGATATTCGCGTTCACGATGATCGAAATCGAAATACCAGAATCCTGGCAGAGGTCCATGTAGCGCTCAAGGTTGCTGTTGAGTTGGGAATGATGCACCACTCCTACTACGACAAGCCCATTAGCGAGATGAAAAACGCCACCGGTCTTGCTCAAAGCATAATGGTCCTCGGGCTGATTAGCCCTGAGATTAGGGACGTTGTAGCAGACTCTGTAGGGCTCCTGGTGACAACAGATAAAGACGGAGTGCCTACTGCAAACGCACTGCCCAACTATTTGTTTGGGTCGGTCAACCCGTATGCCCGAGTCTTAAATGATGCAGCTGCCAGGGTGGACCAATACGCGGTCGATCACAGTATCGACCCCAGGTTTGCCTCTACTGAAGACATGAAGAAGATACCGTCTTATACACGAACGATTGATGCTTTGTCTGGCCTGAACGTAAAGCAAAGAGATACTGCTAAACAGGAAATTAGATCAGGAATGAGGGTCGATAAGGTAGCCGACAAAATCCTGATCTCACGGGGTGTAGCTCTGGAGACGAAGGGGAATCGAATTGCTGTCGAGTAGAAAGCCCGGTCAAGCGGGAATCAGGTCAGCTCCCTTGACAGGAGCTGGCCTCCCTCTACGGTGATGCGGAGCCTATGCGGGGCTCCAGTCCCAGCGTACTCGCGGACCACCAGGCCACCCTTTTTTGGGGACGTTGCCACGAAAAACCAAGACCATGTGTGGGCCGGGAGGTTGTGGGCCAAGGTTACCGTGAACGTCTTCAAACCGGATGCGTGGGCCAAACCACACTTCGTCGGCCAGGGCGGCCAGTGGACGTTGCCAGGCATCCATGGTCACGCCGACCAGTAAAGCCACGGTAAGACCATGGTCTCGGGACTGCTGATGTGCCCGCTCCACAAAAGCGGCGGTGCCTGGAAAGGCGGTAAGCTCATTGTCCGGGAAAGCAGATCGAGCAGCTTTGACCAGTCCTTTGGCTCCCCAGGGAGGATTGAAGAAGACGTTCTGAATCATTCTGGTTCCGAGAGGACTGGAAACCATTCCCCATTCAGTGGTGAGGCAGTCGTCTTCCATCGTGAGTACACAGGGTGCACACTTAGCTTCATGCTCTCCCGCTGCGTCGAGGTCGAACTGATCAATCCCCAGATCTTTGGCAATAGATTTGACCAGCCAGCGTGGCGTTCGCCACCGCATCTTTTCCAGCACCACGTACCCAGATGGAGACAGTCGGGCCCCGGATGGATCTTCCGTAGCGGAGCCGTGCCTGTGGTGCCCGCTTGGTATGACGCTCATGCTTTCTCCTCTCAATGTCTCAATCATGGAAGTATCAACAGCTTCTCACGAAGCTCTAAAGCCCTGGTTTGCAGCCCAAAGCGCACCCCGTTGTGGGCTTGTCCCAGCTTTGTTTGAACAAAGCGAAGCTCTCCTCGGGTCAAAACCTCGGACACCACGTCTCCAACGGTGCCCCTTCCGAAACGAGCCTTGTCTGCGGCCAGTTGGGTAAGTTGAGCATGGAAAGCTTCAGGAACTTTTGCCAAAGCCCTGGCAAAGCTGCCCCCTTCGTAGAGCTTCGCCATAAAGAAGTTCAGCTCAGGCTCAAACCATTCAGGGTCAGACTCTTCAAACAGGCGGTCCCTTGTGCTTCCCTCCTCCAGGTGGATAGCAAGCCAGCAGAGGTTTGAGCTGACCGGGTCGAGCAGCTTGACGTGAATGGGCCTGGCTACCGGCTTGTCCGACCTTCGCCGTACCTGCCCAGCCAATGCGTGTTGTTGTACGCCCAAGATGCCAGCCGCCAAACGGATAACTTCTTGCTGGTGCACTCCTGTGCAGGCGTGGAGTATCGGGAGCACCGCTTGTGCGGCCTGAGAACGCCCTGAAGGGCTTGGTGGGTAGTCAGCCGACAGAAGACGCAACGCAACAGGTAGGAAGGGCTCAGCGGCTTCTACGGCCCGAGAGAGTGCAGCCTCTCCATTCTCTCTGAGTTCATCCGCTGGGTCCAGGGTGAGTGGAACTTGGTAAACCTCCACCGCTTCAGCCAAAAGGGCGGGCAGGTGTTTGAGCATAGCCTTCACGCCCGCGCTGTCTGGGTCTCCAGCCAGCAACACTCGACCAGCCAGCCGACCAAGCTTCTTCGCGTGAGCTTCCGTCAGGGCTGTCCCACACACGGCGACGGTCTCCCCATGTCCCGCCAAGCGCATGGCGTGGACATCTGTGTAGCCCTCCGTAAGGATGACCTGCTTGCTGGACCGGATATGGTCCAAAGCTTTGTCAATACCGTAGAGTGTGGACCCCTTGTGGTAGAGCGCCGTCTCCGGGGAGTTGATGTACTTGGGGGTTTTGCCATCTTGGTTGCCTGTTAGGTCCCGTCCAGCAAACGCAATGACTCGGCCCATGGAGTCCTTGATGGGGAACATGAGGCGGTCCCTGAACCGATCGTAGATCCTGCCTTGCTCGTTCTGGATCAATACCCCAGCTGATACGGCGGTCTCGAGAGGAATGTAGGTGCGCTTTAGGTGGTTGGTCAGTGAGTCCCACCCTGGCGGCGCAAAGCCTATCCCCCACTCCTGAGCTTGCTCCCGCGTGTACCCACGGTGTTGCAGGTATTTGGCCGCACCACCAAGGTTAGATGTAAACCAAGACTGAACAGCATCCATGACCTGCCTAAGCTGGGCGCGCTGAGCCCGCTGTGGTGCTCGCTCCTCGTCGTCTCCTAAGAGGACGCCAGCGATAGAGGCCACCTCTTCCACGGCTTCGGGAAAGCTGGACCCTGATATTCTACGAACAAAGTCGAGAACATCTCCGTTGGCCCCGCATCCAAAGCAGTGAAAGATGCCCTTGTCGGGCACCACATAGAAGCTGGGCGTCTTCTCCTGGTGGAAGGGACACCGGGCCTGCCACTCGCTGCCGATAGGGCGGAGGGGTAGGTGTTGACTTACGATCTCGGTAATGTCCGCTTTCTCTTTGAGAGAGAGCAGTTGGTCTTGCGTATAGATGAGAGCCTCCTCATTCCTTATTCATTCGCGTCTATTCAACAGGTCAGAAGCAGAATGACGACGCCGACTATGACTGCTTCTATTCCACCTATGACGCCACCTGCCCAAGCCCCGCCCACAAATAAGACCAAGAGCCCAAAAAACAAACAGCCGTTGCTCAACCTGATGTCAATGCCATCGAAGCTCATAGATCACCAGCACTTCGTTTAGCTCTTGCTTTGACTTTGGCTTGAGCTGCTTGATAGTGCTCTACGTGAAGAATCATCACCAACGCTTCATCGCTATATTCGTTGTACTTGAACGATGAGTAAACCAGCCCATCGGTCCACATCCATTCAGGCAATATACCGGACTCCCAGTCATTCCTCTTTGCGCCCTCGCCCCATGCAGCTTGTAGGACCAGGAACAACGCGGCAGCGTCGGAGTACCCCTGAGTCTTGATGCTGGTTGCGTAGTACAAGTCTTCCGAAACCGAGTATGAGGTCACGGTAGGCACGCCACCGATCTCCACTTTGCACTGCCAGATAACGATTGGATCTGATGGAACCAGCTTGCAGTCAGGCTCAGGCTGAATGACCAGCGGTGCTGGAGAACCATAGGGAATGCCCCGGAATCCATCGGCAAGCTTTCCAGCCACGGCGGTGGCGGGGAGGGCGAGTAAAGCAAGTGCGGTTGCTATGGTTCTCAAGTTCTTCATGTCGAAATAATCCTGTTTGTCGATTGGTCAGCGTCGAGTGTCTTATCTTTTGCTTGTGCCTCCAGCTTCTCGTGCGCTGTAGCCCCGACACGCAGGCGGTGAGCAATGGAGGAGTCTGGATCAAGCCTTTCAAGCCTCTCCGCCTCCGAGTCAAGACGCATCACATCCTTCTTGCGGGCTGCGCGGCAGACAGACAGGACCCAGCCCAACTCTTCTGCTGTTAGGTTGCTCGTCTTTGTGTGTCGGATCCTCTCGGCTTCCAGCTCTGCTTCCAGCTCTGCGATCTCCGCCTTGGCTTGGAGCATCAACTCAATGTATTCAATCACTCCGATCATCGGCCACCTCCACGGATGTATCGCTTCTTTTCTGTCTTCTCGTCCAGATTGGGGCTCCATTGGTCGCTGGCTAAATCCTTCCACCCTTGCCGCGCTGCTTCAGGCGCACGCTCGTAAGCAACAGCCAAGCCCATTGCTTGTATGGCGTCAGCCTTTACCCCGTAGAGGGGTCCTGGATTATTCTTAGTCCCAAAAGCCAGCTGTCTGGACCCACCATTCATGTCGATAAGCACATTGCGAACCAGCTTGTCCCGGTTTCCCTTGAGGTGAAGCACATCCAAGAGTCGGAGCACGTCAGCTCGAGGCACATAGGCGGGCGTCCAGCCCATCCAAGCCAGCTTTCCAGCCATACGAGCACCAACCTCCGCCGTCCGAAGCAAGGTGTTGTTCCCGTTCCCGTAGTTGCGGACCTGTTCGATGAGAAGGACGCCATCAGGCAAGGGCTCAAACCTCATTCCGATCTCTTCGATCTCCTTAGCAGTAGCTTTGCCTTGTGCCAGAATCTTCCACCCGTCACGAAGCATAAAACCAGAGAGCACAGGGCCCGGATCTACTGCGAGGATCATTTCGTAAGCTCCAACTCAAGAGTTCGGATGTCGTGACGCGGCTTAAACAACACGCCCGACACAGCAGGAGAAGCAACAGCCTCCCATTGGCCCTGTGCGGAAAGCACAATGAGATGTTTGTTCAGCAGCTTGGCTAATGCGCAAGCCGCTTGCATCGCATCGGGGCCGTCTTTCAGGAAAAAGTGACCAGCAAGGGTGTCATCGTCTTTGTTCATGTCGTCCTCTTGTTTCCTCCCACCGTACATTCGGCGGGGAGTAAACTGGGAGAGAAGACCATCCCCTCTCCCAGTTTTGGCCAGTTGTGAATCAGCTAAAGCTTAGTACGTTGGTTAGTGTCGCCTACCCTCCGTGCTTCCTGCTTGTCGCCTTGTCACCCGTGACCTACCAGTTCTGGTTACCGCCGTCTTTAGCGGCACCAGAACCGTTGGACTCTCCACCTCCACCGTAGCCCCCACTGGGACCGCCTCCACCGTAGCCTCCGTTGCCGCTTCCGTAACCACCATTGCCAGCAGCCTGTCCAGGCTGCCCGCCTCCACCTCCACCCGGAGCTTTGCGCTGTTGGTAGTTCTGCCCACCCCCACCTCCACCAGCGTCAGAACGAGGAGGCGAAGTCAGCGCAGGCAAACCTTCAACCGTGAAGTGATCAGCCTTTGTGCTTGTGTAGTATTTATCTGGACCGCCATCTCGACCAGCCACCTTCCGAGTAGTGCACGGCCCTTCAACCATAACAGTCATGCCTGGGCGGAGTACGGACAAGGCTCGCTCGCCGTCCTTCCCCCAAGCCTGACAGCTTGTGTAGTCGGTCCACACACTTCCGTCGTGACGGGTCTCCCAAGTCTGGACAGAGAACTTAGCTCCCTTTCCGTTTGCAATGGGCTCCACGCCCCTGGTTCCTACAATGCCGATAATGGTGTGTTTGTTAAGCATGTTCGTCCTCTCAAGTGAATGTGAAAATCTTGGTATTGGGCTTGAACCAGCCACCCTTGCTGGCTTGTTCAGCGGCGTTCGGGTAGCAGTTCAAAAGGTGAGGGCACCAGTCGCAAGGGAACTTCAATCGCCCCTTCTCGTCAGGCTCATAGGGAAAACCAAACTCATCAGCCGAGCCGGATGTCATCACCCGTTGGTAGCGCTCAATAATGTCAGCCTGGACAGACTCGTCTCGTCTCATCCATTGGCCCACGATCGAGTGCTTACGCCCCCACATCGTGGGGTCTGAGACCATAAAGGTCTTCTTGGGCTTTCCCTTGGTAGGTCCACGGCTGGCCAATGGCGGGCTAAAGTCGGGAGATATCTGAGCATCTTTTGCGCCCACGGACTTACCAAAGGCAATCACATAGGTCCACTCCACATCTACGCCGGCTTGGCGTTGAGCAAGTTGGTATGCCTGAGATTGATAGAAGTATCCATCCGGCCCCTGTCCATCAGACGCCTTGAGTCCGTGAGCCCGGAACTTGTCAAACCCGTAGTCACTCATGCTCTTGATCTCAAGAGTAAAGCGCTTGGCTTCAGGCTCTCCGCCTTGTGGCCAAAAAGGAAAAACCCCCTGTCCATCCGGGTGGCCTGGAATGGTGATCCCTGGGTACGGGGAAAGAAGGGCCTTGTCTAAGCCGCCAGCAAAAGGGACGCGAAGCAAGACCTGGTCTTGTCCTTCTCCTGTGCTGGTAAGCTCAGGGTGGATGTTTGCGGTACGTTCGTCCAGAAGCATGGAGCGAGACATGCGCTCAAAAACCTCAAGCATGGCAGTAGCAAGCAAGCCCTCTGTCGCGTCACCGGTCGCAAAGGCCAGCACCGATGAGGCATCGGACTCAAACCCGTTCGACTCAACTCCATGCCAGTCGTAGGCTTGGCGCTTGATGCAAGAGCCAGATCCAGACAAGCGCAAAGACTTGCTTCCTTTGGGGCGAGGGCCACGAGCTTCCAGCTGACGCAGGATTGTTTTTCCTATAGCTGTTGGGTCATGCACCAAGTTCATTCCGCCGCCACTTGCCAAGTAGTCTCGGACCATGGCGGCAAAGTCTGGAACCCCAACAAGTCCTTCGTCCAAGCTAAGAGTGGTCCACCGCATCTTCATTGGTTCAGCACGAATCATCGTTATCTCTCCTTATGTGGAGCCCGGTCGGATTAATAACCGGGGCCACCGTGTGGATTGTCTTGGCCCGGATGTAGACGCCGTCTTCCTTGTTTGATGCGAGGCTTCCGTCCACGCTGATAGTTGAACCCTCCTGTAGATTGAGCGCTTCAGCGGCAGCATTCCCGTAGATGGTCACACCGAATCGCTCAACCTTGTTGAATCGGTTTAGGACGCTCACCTTGAGCTGAGTCTGTTTGGCTTTGCCCGGATCCACGAATACTTCGCGAACCCAATCAAGTGTGCCCATTAGGATTGCGGTATTGACAGTTGTCTTAGCGGTCATTGGTTGTCGCTCCAGGGTAAATCTGGGTTGTGGGCTTTCGCGTCGTGAATCTCGCCTGTTGCAGGAAGAGTTGGAGCAGCCTTGGTAGATGACATCTTCTTCCAGGACTCGTACTCGGAGATCTTCACGTCGATCTCCTCGTTCTCAAACCAGCGCAACGCTCGCTGGCTTGTGATCTGGAGCCGCTTAGCCCCCATCTCCCATGGTGGAAGGGTTGTGCCCCTGTCGGAAAACTCGCCATCCTTCACGATAGCGCTGGCCGCCTCAGTGAGGCGAGCTGGGCGCATGTCTTGTGGGGGCTTACCCCACTTCAAGCGCGCGCAGATTGAACGAATGCGAGCAAGACGGCGGTCTCCTGGGTCAGCGATCCCACGGATCTCATCGCCAACCGTAAGCATGTGGCGCTGCATCTCGCGAATACTTGGCACCTTGCACCACTTGCCCTTCGTAGCACCGCCCTTGCCTGTGCAAACCATGTGACGCGGGATGTTGTTGGGAGGCCAGCCATCACCAAATGGAGCCCTCGTTGTACCCAGCAAGTACAAGTTACGACCCATGCCCCAAAGAACAGCTGCTCGCTTGAGTGAGTCGCTGGCCCCTGCCTTGGTTTCGTGTAGGTCCGAGCCTTGCCCGTGCATCTTGCGGTGACCAGCTGCATCTGTTTTCCAAATCCACTCGCCGGCCAACTTGATTCCGATGCTGGCTACAAAATGTTGGGCTCCGCCCATGTCCACAATCTCAAGCTTGTTCTGCCACCCTTCTGGGCCGAAGCAGTCATCAAGGCGCTTCATCACTGATCGGCCATTTAAGTAAGCAAGGAGGACGGCGTTCTGGCCTTGAAGCCGGTCCATCCTCCACTCCACCTCCTCATCCAGGAAAGGGCTTCGCATCTTCTGAAGGCTGGCGTACTCGTCGTCAGTTAGCTTAGTGCTCATCGTGTCTCCGAGGAACCCAACGGTTCCGTGATCAATGGATAGTTGACGTTGACTTGGATGTCAACAAAATAGTAAAGGTTACTGACCTGCCCACGGGTCAAGGCCTTCAGTCTTCGCACTCCCTGCCGGCTGAGAGTAGGACATCGGGGATTGCGGGCCCTGGCCTTTCTTTACTTTCGGACGATAGCCAGCCCGCCCAATCCACGGGGTGTAGCTGTAGTCTTTGTCAGTCAGGTCATAGACTCGCCCGTTGTCCAGTCTCACGTTGAGTTCCACACCCTCTCCGCCCTCGCGAGCCTTTAGCTCAATGAGTTCCACGGGCTGGTGAAGTGCGCCAAGGTCGTTCTTGCTGTAGAAGTCACCGCTTGGCTTCTTCGGTGGATGGTATTGAAACTCACGGTAGACAGCGAACGCCATCTGGGCATCTTGCAAGAGCTTGTCAGTCCCACGGAAGTGAGTGGGAGAGGGCACCCCCCTGCGTCCCCGTGTGGTCTGCTGCTCGCATTCCCGGTTGAGCTGGGCAAGTATGACAAGAGCTATGTCTTCGGCCTTGCAGACGTGCCGTAGCGCGTCAGCGACCTGGTCTAAGTCGGTGGTCTTGCCTTCACCCAAGCGGATGAGCTGGAAGTAGTCCACGTAGACTACGCGGGCCCCATGGATTCTGGCCATGCGCTGTATCGAGGAGATAACGGAAGCAAGCGAGCGGGCTGAATCGTCCATCACGATGGGCATTCGCCCGATGAGTTCAAAGGCTTCGTCGAAGGCTCGCTTCTCCTCGTCGTTAGCGTCACCGTTAAACACCTTCTTGCTGGGCACCCCGCTCCATGTGCTGGCTAAACGGTAGAGCAGCTTGCTCCCCTTCATCTCCAGGCTCACGATGCCTTGAACGTATGCCTCACCCCCATGGTTGGTGCTGGCTCCACGCAATGCGGCTGCCATAATGAGCGCTGTCTTGCCCATTCCTGGCCGCCCGCCGATGAGAGTGGGAGCAGACAAGGGCCAGCCGATGAACTGCCTGTCAAGAGACGGGAAGCCTGTCGGGATGTACTCGACCGCCATCTCTCCTTCTGCCATGCGCTTAGCCCTGCTCCGTGCGTCGGCTGCGTACTCCGATATGTGCATGACTTGGCTGGTCTTTCCCGCCACCGAGCCAAGACGCATCACATGCTGCTCGTGGTCCGCGATCAGCTCGTCTACTGGGCGGCTGCCTATCTGCCTGAGCGCCCGCTCGAGAGACGCCTTCAGCGCCCTCGTTCTTGCTTGGTCAGCAATGCGCCCAGCCAGCTCAGATAGCTGCTTGTCAACACAGGCAAAGTCTCCAAGCCGCTCGATGTAGTCAGCTCCGCCGAACCGAGCACGGAGGGTGTGCTCATCAAAAGAGCTGAGTAGGGCTGCCACATCGGATGTCTTGTTGGCCTTGCGGGTCTGCTGAATCCAGCTCCAAAGCTGAGCGTGTTGGTCGGAACCAAAGTTCTCAGCCGTTATCAACTCCTCTACTACATGAAGAGTCAGACCTGCCTTTAGTAGTAGATTACCTAGTACCGCTTTCTCAGCGTCTGACTCATTCATTTACTAGCCTTAGTTAACTTAGTTACTATATAATGCCCGAAGGGCATATTAACGATTAGTAGTTAGTAGCTCTAGTAGTTAGCTAGAGTAGCTCTAGAGGAAGACTGTGTGACATAAGGTGGTCGAGGTTGACCACCGCCGAGACCAGAGGTAGGGGATAGGCTCAACAGTGTCAAGGTGAAAATAAGATGTCTAAGAAAAAGCGTTGGGGCCACACTCATGGAAGAGAGAGCACGCCGGAGAGGAAAAGGAAGGATGCAGCTGGGACAGAGCGAGCTGAGGTGACTCGTGCTCTATCTCTTGGGACCATCGACGGTGCGTTAGATATTGGTGTAAGCATGGGCTACTGGCGACACTGGCCAGCAGCAAGAGGATTGGCTAAAGCACAGATCAGAGCGAAAGGGATCCACTCGCGCCCCCCGTCCCGCTCCGTCATCCGCTTGGCGGGCATTGTTCGGATAGGTCCACTCAATTATCTGGCGGGAGTTGTACCTGGTTCGCGCTGGGTATTCCTGTCACAGAACGGGAAGGTCTGGCGAGTCGAACCAACCTCCCGAAAGTACGTGCTGCCCGCAGCCTGCCCAGCTGTCGCTATGCTGGACGAGCCCGCCACCAGATTATGGGGGGCAAGCTTGGTACGGACCATTGAGGACGCGCTATGCCCAGCTCCAATGGTCGCAGCTGTAGTCAAGGGCGGAGAGAGATATCGTGACGCAGTTTATACGCATGTGCAGCGGCGCGTAGCTGAAGCCAGGCAGCTGAATAGACAGCTGAAGACCATGGATATTGCCCGAGCGGTCAACCCCGCGTGGGACTTTCACACCCTGACCGCCCCCCGGCACCCCACTGTGCAACACGCAGTGTACCTCTCGCTTGCTTTAGCTCTTTCATTAGATGAGGGGGCCGAGCTTATTGAGCTTGCAGCCATGTGTGAATACCGGGCACCTTTAGTAGGGCCGGCAGCGGCACGTAGTATGTATCAACAGTCTGCTCACGCGCTCGCGCAGCTCGTGCCCGCATGGCACAACCACGGATACCTGACGGACTGGCGCGTGCTGGGCAGCATCACGCAGGCATTCAACGCACAGTACACGCGGACGATCCTGAATGTGGACAGCCTTGGAGTAGACCTAACGTCGATGTACGGGCTGATTCGCGCCCCCGCAGACCTGACCGGCTACCTGGGTGAAGACCCTTTGGACGATCCACTGGGCGAGGAGTAGAGCGTGCACGTATACGAGTTTGGAGACGAGGTAGAGGTGTCTCTCCCGCATGATGTGAGTGGCTGGTATGTCCCCGCAGGTGCCACGTACAAGGGTTGGGTACACTACGTGAACGGGGATCTTCTCGACGTGGAGGACGAGGACGGGAACATTGAGCCCATGCCCGTGGAGTGGTGTCGCCCACACACGGAAGCGCAGCCGGCCAGCCAGCCAAGTGGACGGTCCTGCCGATCAGCCATGGTGGCCGATCGAGCTATAAAATCCAAGCTATAACTGGACAAGATGTGTTAGGTTCTAAGGGTCAGTCAACCGAGACCGACGCCAACCAAACAGGACGTACACATGAGTACCCAGAAGCCTAACGAACACATCGAGATTACCAACGAGATCACTAACTTCTTGACACACGTCAAGAAAGCCACCTGCGTGGCTCGTGGGCTTCACGCCATCTACGTGACCCAAGACCACGGCGCTGTCCTCACGGACGGGCATGTCCTCATGTCATATCCAATCGCATACACAGGAGCGGGATGCGTTGTCGAGATATTCGGCAAGCTGAACAAGGGCGAGACTATCACTGTGGATGTGTCTGCTCCTGTGAGCAAGAGCGCGCACGTCACCGTGTGGAACAGCCGAGGCATTGATACTGGCAAGGTGCTCAAGGTCATCGCGTACCCACGGGAGGCAGACCAGTACACAAAGTTCCCCACGGATGCGATTGACGGGATGCTCAAGCCGCTTGACAGGAGCATATACGCTCACTCCATTGCTGTTGACCCGGACATTCTCAAGCTTGTCGCATTGCATGGTGGCAAAGCGAGCCTTGCGATTGGCATGAAGGAATCCAGTTCAGCTATCGACCTTGCGTGGGCGAACGGTGTGCGAGGAATCCTCATGCCGCTTCGTGTAGAGAGGGTGCTCGATGAGGAGACTGACGTGAACCTTGGGCACATTCTAAGCAATGCTCACAAGCCCAAGTCCAAGCCCACGAACGTCGAGCACAGCAACGAGATGTCGAAGCTCAAGGAGGAGATCAAGGTCTTGAGCGCAGACTTGCGCATCACGAAGCTGGAGCGGCAAGACATGCAAATGATGCACAGCGCGGCGATGGACTATGTGTCTATTGCAGCCGGTGTTTCGGAGCGGGATCAAAACCAACAGCGCGTCATATGTGAGCGCGCCCGGATGCAATGGGAAGCAAAGGTGCTGAACTTCGTCGAGGGCAACTCTTACGGGGCCTGCGCTGCCAGCCAAATGCGCGACAACTTGGCTTCCATGTACGAGATCATTCTGGCCCCGTCCATCTTGGCCGCATGTACCGACGAGAGCTGCGACGTTGTTGAGGTTCCTCGCGCTGAGTACGAGGAGCTAACCGCAACATTCAACACGGTGACCAAGGCGCGTGAAGACAGCGACGTGTACCACAAGGCTGGGACCGATGCCCTTGAGACCATGGCCAAGGCGGCCCGCGACGGGTTGAGTGGGTGCGACTACGCCGACGAATCAATGAACCTTCTGGCTGGACTTGGGTATGTGATCGACGTGGAAGATGACGTGGAGGATTACGTGGCTTTGGGCGGCAAGCCTGACCGCCCAGACGAAATGACGATGACGGAAGAGGAGCTACACATGACAGACGATGAAGCGGACGACTTGGATTGGGGGCGCGTGGACGTAAGCGAGCCCGAGCCCGAGCCCGAGCCCGAGCCCGTAAGTGCACCTGTACTCCTGGACCTGAGCGAGGTGATCAGATTTGTACTCAATGACTGACCCCAGCTAAACCGGCCACCAGGGCCGATCCAGACGGGTTGGCTTTTTTGGGTTATATTCTTTGGGCCAAGTCAATCGAGACTTGGTCAACACAACCAACGAGGTTCACTGTGAACACGAACACACAAGACGCGAACAACACGAACAACACAAACGACAGAAACGACCCCGTGTGGGTACTCGTACACGACAACGGAAACATCATGTACGGCCCGGAAGTCTGGGCAAACTGCTTCGATGCGCAGTGGAGCCAAGGCCTTGGGGGAATGCTCATGCGTGAGTGTGAGGCTCCTTCACATGAGGCTCCGGTCGCCGTCAATCTTGGTGCTTCCATTGCGAGCATTCTGGGCGGAGCGTCGAATGAGAGCATGAGTGACGACGAGGACGACGAGGACATGAGTGCCACGGGTAACGTGGTGAGGACAGTAGCTGAGGCGACGGTATCGACAATCGCTGTTGAGCGGTGCGAGCGTCACGAGCGATGGCTTGCAGAAGCGGGAATCGCACTGCCCGAACCCGTCTACACGATGGGGACAACAGTCGTGGGGATTGGCGCGCAGAACTTCCGCACGGAGCGGATGGCGTGGGAAAACCAGCCTGCCATTGAGCAGGCAACCGAAGCCGTGCGCTTCACGGTGCAACAAGAGCTACGCAAGGACTTGGTCATTGGTGCTAAGGACTTACACATGGAGCGCGACGGACAGTTGTCGTGGAAGAATGGCTCTCGCACAGGGCGCTTAGGGCTGGAGCCAAAGGGGCTCTCGCAGCTCCTCAGCTTCATGCGCTACGACGAGTCTTGTGACCCGGTGTTCCCGGGAGCTGCCCGGTACTTGCTCAGCCTACCCCCGGAAGAGCGTGCCGAGAGCATCAATCGTGGGCTGCACCGTGCAGCCGAGCGCAATGTCGTACTGCGCACTCGACATAACCCCGCCCTGGGTGATGACGGGAGAGCCTTGTTCGCAGTCGTTTCCGAGAGCTACACAAAGTTCGACGCTGACCAAGTTGTGAGCGTCATTGGCGATGCGCTCAAGGGCAAGGGCTACCGTGGCGAAGTTATCTACGACGCTGAGAGCACGAGACTGGAAGTGAACGCCACGTATCACGCTGACAACGTGACCGACTTGGCAGCTGGTGATGTTTTCAAGGTGGGCTACGCATTCAAGACACGAGACGACGGCTCTGGGGCCTTCAAGGGTGGGCCAACCGCATGGCGCAACTTGTGCTTGAACCTGATCATTATCGGGAGAGGCAGGGGTGAGGAGTTCAACTTTGTGCACAAGGGCGCTGACCGTGAGCAACTGCTTCGCAAGGTGCAAGCGGAGATGCACAAAAGCCAAGTGGTCTTTGACCGCTTTGCTCAGGAGTGGAACATCTTGCGCAACGAGAGCATCGCCAACGTGGAGCTTTGGGGTCAACGCTTCACGAACGTGGAAGATGCTCTGACTTGGGCTGTTGAGGCCAAGCGCATCGACGTGGGAATCAAGAACAACGTGCTTGTAGAGGCGCTGCTTGCAGGGTACAGGGCCGAGGGCGGCGACAGTCTGGCGGACATGATTAACGCTGTCACCCGTGCAGCCCACGAGACCAACTGGAGTCGGCTCGATGCGCAAGCTGAGCTTGAGTCCTTCGCCGGTCGAGAGTTGGTTCCTGTTCTGGTGCGAGCACACGCCGCAGCCTGAGTATGACGAGGGCGCTGCATCAGGGAAACCTGGTGTGGCGCACCCGATGCACTTGAGCAGCGGACACGAGAAAAGAGAAACAACATGAACATCAATTCCCTAATCGCACACGTTATTGACAAGACAGTTGACAGGCTTACACGCCACACCTTGGAAGATGACAGCTTTGCCAAGAAGGTCGCCAGATGCTCGTTGAGCGACGTTCGTTCGCATGTAGTCGAATGCTTTAATTACGACGAGCTGGAGCGTGAAATACGCTATGACGATCTGGCGGAGGAAATTGACCTGGACGCCGTGGTTGAGGCGATTGACCTGGACTACGATGAGATCATCGGTCGCGTAGACTACGACGTTCTCTCAGTTGAGATAGCCAAGAACCACCCCGTGCAGGTAGTAAGCGACCCTTGTGTAGAGGGCTTGTCTAACAAGCTGCTCGACGCAGCTGTGAACAAGCTGCTCACGATTGCGAACTCACATATTGAAGATGATCTCCGCGTAGTCCAGCTTGACTGAGTACGACGAGGGCGCTGCATCAAGGAGGCTTGGTGTGGCGCACCCGATGCACTTGAGCAACGGACAGGAGAACGAATGAAATGCAATCGGTTCAATGGCGTTACGAGAAGCCAACCCGTCAAGCGCATGAGCGAATACGCTCGACAGCTTAGGATGCCAGGGGGCGGGCGGGTAACCGTAGATGCCGGCTTGACTTACATGCAAGGCAACAGCGCCCCTTGTGTAAGCGTGTGTGTAGAGATCGTGGATGCAAACGGCGGCTACCATCAGGGTAGTAGCTTCGGCCCCGTCCACAACAAAGCCCTAAGTTCCTGGCCTGACATTCTTGCCTTGCAAGAGTTTCATATGTGGACAGTAAACGAGGGCCCCATGCACTACATAGCGAACGCTGTGTACTGGTGGGAGTTGGCCGTTGGCTGCTCGGAGTGGGAGCAGAGGCCGTCTGATAGCGCGGCAAAGAGGTTCAAGAACCAGTGCGCGTGGGGCACCGCACCCGGCGACGACGAGGACGACCCTCTCTTGTGGACCGCAGACATGGTCATGTTTGAGGATTCCCTTGTGCAGGAGTTGTGTGAAGATCAGATCATTGAAGAGCAGTGGTTCATCTTGCGTGAGAGGCTGCGTAAGCGGTTGAAATCTCGACTCCCTGCGCTGCGCTCAAGGCTGGTCAAGGCGCTGACTGACCTTGACATCGACCCTGAATGGAACCCCTCAGCCTGAGTACGATGCGAGGGAGGGGCACAAGGATTGGCCTTGTGTTCCTCACCCGCCGCACTTGAGCGACGGACAGGAGGACGAATGAGCAACGACACCCGCAGCGACTACTACGCATATGTTCAAAATATGGCCCAAGAGCTTTGGGATTCTGCCTTGGAAGTGTTCACATGCGAGAGTTTCCCGGGCGAGGATATTGAGTGGCCTGATGCAAGCGACGTGCGGTGCACAGTGGATGCTCAGGCACTGAGCGAGAGGGTGGATGGATCTTACTGGGTCATCTACACTCACGCCGCGAGGGCTTGTCTCATGTATAGCGACAACGACGAGTTGTACTTTGAGGAATGTGGACCCATCGAGGTGGCGAGTTGGGCCAGCCTGTTTTGTGCAGCCGCGTACATGGCGCTCATGGCTGACGTACAAGAGGAGCTAACTAATCTTGAGAACAATCACCCCGATGAGAACCCCGCCACACACGAGCAAGGAGCAAGCGCATGATGCAGCCCACCCCAAAGAGCGTACCCTTGACAGAGGGAGACTTGGATGTAATCGCCGTCCACGTTGGCGCGACGTTCGGAGGTCGATTCACAGAAGTCAGACCGCACGTCAAGCACGGGCTGACAGATTTGGCAGGCTGGAACCCGGGTGCCTTGGCGATCATCCACATTGAGAGCGTTCACCCTGGCACGATGGGTCCGGGTGGGACCGTGTACGGGCTTTCCACATCCATAGTCTTGCGAGACTTGGTGGCCAGACTCAACAAGCACATGAACTTCTCCTCACCCGTAGGCATTGAGCGCACAAACCCGGCTGTACTCAGCGTGGTGGCCTTATGACAAGGATAGTAGCCGCCTTGTACGTGGACAAGCATGGGCCATATCCAAAAATGCTTGGCGTGCAGGCGTGGAGTAAGGAGTACGACGCCATGCGTTACATCTTCCCCAACCCCGTGGTTGCGCATCCACCTTGTGGACCATGGGGAAACCTCTTGAGCGCGTGCACAAAGCAGGACCCAGAGACAGGGGTTCGGGCCGTCATCCAAGTGGCTCGATTCGGGGGCGTGCTTGAGCACCCCGCAGGGTCAAGGCTTTGGAAGCACATGGGATTGCCCCTGCCTGGGGACATGAGTGATCCGGGCTTCTACACGATTGAGACCGAGCAGTGCAGGTGGGGGCACAAGGCCCTGAAGAAGTCTTGGTTCTTGTTCTCACGCATCCAGCGTGGAGACCTGCTACCCATCCCCCCGTTCATCGAGCCTACGCATGTGATCGACAGCGCACCCAGCAAGAAGAAACGGGGTGCGCCTGTGCGTCACCTACCCAAGAGCCAGCGTCACATCACGCCACACCGGCTGGCTGAATGGCTAATAGCAGCGGCACGTAAGGCACGAGCGTGAGCGCGTACACGATTGTCCCCTTGTGTGTACTCATGTCTATCTGTGCCCTTATGTCATACAACTTGGGCGGGTGGGCAGGGTGCTCGCTCATGTGCATCACGTCTGTGGTGTTTGTTTCTTTGGCTGGTGAACCTGAATAGGTAGACCGGCCATGGTGGCGGATCGAGCCCCTCAAATCTTGACAGGATCTGGGGGGCTCGGCTATGTTTGGAGGGCCAGTCAAGCTCGACCGGCACCGAACCAAACCTCCCCCACGAGTGATGCAATGCCCTACTACACGAACGATCCCGAGAGCTACCCTCACACCGCACCGAGCATCCACGTTCAGACCTTCCACATGGGCGTGGAAGAGTTCACCAAAGCGGACCCCGACAGCTGGATGGCCTTGCGTGTGAGCGAGACTGAGACTGAAGCTGCTGACCTTGCGGGCTGGTACTGGTGGGCGTGTCTGCCTGGCTGTATGCCCGATGGCGAGGCTGAAGGCCCCTTCAAGCACGAGCGTGCAGCCCTTGAGGCAAGCCGTGGCATGGACCCTCACGAGCGTGAGCAGATTGAGCTTGTGTTCGGCCTGGGTGGGGGCGAGCTGAGCGATGAGCCTTGGACTTACGAGTACACCCCGAAGCTCTACGGGTACAAGGGCGAGGATGACTCGCCTCGCAAGGGCGTGTACCACTACTGGTACGAGTGTGCTCCCGAGTATTCCGGGGACCACGCGCTGATTCCGGTCGGCGCTACACAGGGTAGCTACGACGAGGACGACGAGGGGAATCTGTGGGAGTGGTGCACGGCGATTACGAACGTGACTTTCGGACCAGCGCGAGTGCCGATCGGCTGGGAGTTCGTTGCTCAGTTCGTGTCGAGCGGGGAAGCGCAGTGCTTGTGTGTGGGCTGCGAGGATCTGACCGACGAGGATCTGACCGACGAGGACCGAGCCGAGTGTCCCGTTTGCGAGGGCAGCGGAATCGTGTACTTGGGTGAAGGAATGGCCGAGGTGGTCTTCCGTCGCTTGGACGAAGCAGCCGCGCCACCCGAGTCCGACTGAAGCGCATGAGTGCAGGGCATCAGGGAAACCTGGTGCCTTGCACCCTGGCACTTGAGCCCGGACAACGGAGTGGTACACACATGAACAAGACCCTGACCCTTGCGATGGTACGAGCGGCGACCAAGACCCACGTCACCGACATTGAAGCCGGCGTAGCCGCGCAGTTTCTGAGCGATGCGCTCACCGAATCAACCGGCAAGCGAGTGCATGTGTCGTATGAGCAGGTCGGCCCGCGAGACTTCATCGTGGTTATCCCTGTGATGGGCGGGGGTGATGCGTGAGCTGTCCCAATTGTGATCCCCTCGTGGCGAGCGAAAGCATGGTTCAGAACTGGCAGCGTCAAAGGGCTTCGCGTCCACGGGTCACAAGCCCGAACGATGCGTTGAACTACCTGTTGCCACACTTTGTGGATAAGGACGGGACGGTGCATCGACGCGAGCGCATCGTCGTGATGGCGTTGAATGCTCCTGGCGAGGTGATCGGTTGCACGATGTTGCACGAGGGCAACGCAAGTAAGACTCTCGTGTGCCCCAAGGAGATCCTGACGTGGGCGTTGCGCTTGGGTGATACACCGTGTGGAATAGTTCTTGCGCACAACCACCCAAGCGGAGACCCGACGCCAAGCGCTGAGGACCGTGCGCTAACCCGCAAGTTGGGCCACCTGCTCAAGGAGTTTGGCGTGCCCTTGCATGATCACATCATCGTGGGCGGGCAAGGACGGTGGAAGTCTTTTGCAGTGCTTGGGATTATGCCCTCGTGGGGCGCAAGTACAATCGCCTTTATCTAAAGTGCATGAGCGCAGGGCAGCAGCCGTCTGGTTGTTGCCTTGCACCCTGGCACTTGAGCGAATCCCCCTCGTACAATACGCACGAGCTATGGTGTGAGTTGACATCCTGAGACGACAGCTCGATCGGATAACTGTGTGAGGTGTGCGCGCAAGTATGTGAATCTTTGCAGCGGCACGTAAGTGAATCTTCGCAGCGGCACGTAGGCGTAAAGCCTCGGGTGCGCGGGGGCGCGCGGGGGCGCGGGCGCGCACATGCAGGCACACATGCAGGCACACATGCGGGGGCGCGGGGGCGCGAGCGCGGG
>OBMK010000265.1_pt1 | contig 51026 bp, 44 predicted proteins | sample 1539081 | NCBI WGS metagenome assembly OBMK01 (sample SAMEA3355528, study PRJEB22509) | marine metagenome | biome: marine; feature: river plume; material: water | place: USA | collected 2010-08-07 | depth 0.5 m | reverse complement strand
AAAGCCCCAGAAACACTGTAGTTACTGGGGCTCTGATGCATGGCGGAGAAAGAGGGATTCGAACCCTCGATACGCTATTAACGTATACGCCCTTAGCAGGGGCGCGCCTTCAGCCACTCGGCCATTTCTCCATAAACTGTTACCCGGCATTTACTTACTAGCTACAAGTCGCGCCCGGTCGCGCGTTGCTGCGAAGCTTTCGCTTCTTGTCTCTTCGAGACCGCCCTTTGGGCGTCCAAAAAGTTACGCTGTTTAGAAACGACTATGCCGCCCTGCGTCAGCGGCGGCATAATATCACATCGGTGAAAAAATCAAAGACTGTTGTCGTCTGAAGGGGCCTTTTCGCCACCTTTTTCCATCTGAATTCTCTGATAAATTTCTTCGCGGTGAACAGCGACTTCTTTTGGTGCGTTTACACCTAATCGAACCTGATTTCCACGAACACCTAATACGGTTACTGTAACTTCGTCACCAATTACAAGAGTCTCTCCCACTCTTCTCGTCAGTATTAACATAGCAAGCTCCTACACTGCTGCCCTACCATTCTATGGCGGGTGTATTTATCCTTAATCCACCGCAACCTCGGGTGGGATGTCCTTACTGCTTTTTATTACAGCACTGCACTGAGCTGTAAACAATTTTCGAATCTACCAGCTTTTTCTGCTGTTGTCCAAAGATTAGCCCTGTTCTGCACTGGGGCTGTCCAGATCAAAGCCTGTATGCAAAGCGCGCACTGCGAGCTCTAGGTAGCGTTCTTCAATAACCACGGTAATTTTGATTTCCGAGGTGGTGATCAGCTGAATATTAATATTCTCTTTGGCCAGGGCTTCAAACATGGTGGCCGCCACACCTGCATGGGAGCGCATACCTACACCTACTATGGACAGCTTGGCAATTTGATCGTCTGCATCAATCTCCAGAGCACCTAGGTCCTGCGCAATCTGCTTCAACAGACCTTCGGCCTGACTGAGATCGTTACGATGAACGGTGAAGGTGATGGTGGCTGAGTTATCCTTGGCCACATTCTGCACAATAACATCGATCTCAATATTAGCTGCACTGATTGCACCCAAGACCTTGTAGGCCACACCAGGCTGATCGGGAATACCGCGAATAGTAAGTTTTGCCTCATCGCGATTAAAGGCTATGCCTGAAACAACTGCTTTTTCCATCTGATCCTCGTCCTCATCCTCAAGAGATATCAACGTGCCTGGGCCCTCTTCAAAACTGGACATAACACGCAGTGGTACATTGTATTTTCCGGCAAATTCAACGGAGCGAATCTGCAGTATCTTTGAGCCCTGGCTGGCCATTTCCAGCATTTCGTCAAAGGTAATTTTATCCAGTCGCTGCGCGCGACTGACTACTCGGGGATCGGTGGTGTAGACCCCGTCAACATCGGTGTAGATTTGGCATTCATCGGCATTTAAAGCTGCTGCCAGTGCCACGGCTGTAGTATCCGAGCCACCTCGGCCCAAAGTAGTGATATTGCCGTCTTCGTCTGAGCCCTGGAAACCTGCCACCACCACTACCCGACCCGCATCGAGATCTGCTTCAATGCGATGACCATCAATCTGCTGTATGCGTGCTTTACCATGGGCATTGTCAGTTAGTATGCGCACCTGACCACCGGTGTAGGAGCGAGCCTCTACACCCAGTTTATTGAGCGCCATACAGAGCAGAGCTATGGTCACCTGCTCTCCGGTACTGACCAATACGTCCATCTCCCTCAATGGGGGCTGTGCATCAATCGCTTTGGCCAGCTCAATTAGTCGATTGGTCTCCCCGCTCATGGCAGAGACTGCAACCACCAGTTTATCGCCCAGGCGATGACTTCTGGCGACTTTTTCAGCTACCGCTTGGATGCGCTCTACGGACCCGACTGAGGTGCCGCCATATTTTTGAACAATTAAACTCATCTACCCTAAACTCACCTGTCCTAAATTCATCAACTTTAACCTATATTTTGCTCTACCCAACTATAGACTGATTCCATAGCCTCGGGGAGTGCACTGATATCTGAAGCCGCACCCTGAGCCATATCTGGCCGACCGCCGCCTTTGCCGCCCACCTGAGCTGTAACATACTTAAGCAGGTCGCCCGCCTTGAGGCTATCAGTCAAATTGCTGGTGACCCCTGCTACCAATGCCGCTTTATCTCCCTCTACGGCAGCCAGGAAAAATACGCCTTTATCCAGCTTGGAGCGCACCTGGTCAGCCACGCCCCGCAGACTCTTGGCATCTGCACCCTCAACCACAGTAGAGAGCACATTGACGCCATTAATCTCCTTGAGACCAGCCATCAGGTCAGAGCCCGAAGCATTGGCTAATTTGCTCTTTAGTGCCTCAATTTCTTTTTGCAGTCTGCGATTATCATCCACCAGTTGCTGCACCTTGTCGGCAACATTGCTGCCAGATGCCCGCACTAGGCTGGAGACCTCGACAATAGTGTCCTGCAACTGATCACAGAGCTCCACTGCTTTTTCACCGGTTACTGCTTCGATACGACGTACACCAGCGGCTACGCTGGACTCGCCAGAGATGCGCAATAGGCCTATGTCGCCGGTCTGGGATACATGGGTGCCACCGCAGAGCTCGACAGAAAAGTCTCCACCGATACTTAATACGCGCACCTGGTCGCCATATTTTTCGCCAAATAATGCCATGGCACCCTGGGTCTTGGCGTCATCCATGGACATCACTTGAGTATTCACCTGGCTATTGCGCAGTATTTCTCGATTCACTCTATGTTCAATCTGACGGAGCTGCTCTGGAGTTACCGCCTGATTATGAGAGAAGTCGAATCTCAGCCTTTCGCTATCCACCAGCGAACCTTTCTGCACAACATGGTCACCTAGCACCTGCTGCAAGGCCGCATGCATTAGATGAGTTGCCGAGTGATTAAGTGCTGTACCCTGGCGCACATTGCTATCTACCGCGGCAGTCACCTTTTGCCCAGATTGAATCTCACCAGAGATTACACGCCCTATATGCAGGTGGTGCTCACCTGATTTGCGGCAATCGAGGATTTCAACTTTACCTGAGTCGGCCTGCAAGTAACCTGAGTCACCAACCTGACCACCGGATTCAGCATAGAATGCGGTTTGATCTAGGATCACCACAACCTCTGTACCCTCAGTGGCACTGCCCACCGGCTCGCCCTCTGCATACAGGGCCAGAATATTGGCGTCATTTTCCAAGGTCTCGTAGCCGCGGAACTGGGTACTACCCTCAACTCGGATATTATCGCTGTAGTCGAGGCCAAACTGACTGGCGGATCTAGCTCTGCTGCGCTGCTCTTCCATGCATTTTTCATAGCCCTCCATATCCAGGCTATAACCTTTTTCACGGGCTACATCATTGGTTAAGTCGGTAGGGAAACCAAAGGTATCGTAGAGCTGAAAAATCAGTTCACCGGGCAACTGAGTGCCTTTAAGCTCGGCAAGCCCGGCTTCAAGCACGCCCATCCCCTTGTCTAGGGTGCGCGCAAACTGCTCTTCTTCTTTCTTGAGTACGCTGGCGATTTGCTCAGACATGCTAACCAGTTCTGGGTAGGCTTCACCCATTACCTCGGCTAGAGGACCAACCAGTTTGTAAAAAAAGCTGCCACTGGCACCCAGATTGTGCCCATGGCGCAATGCCCGCCGAATAATGCGCCGCAACACATAGCCGCGACCTTCGTTTGAGGGCTCAACGCCATCCACCACCAAAAATGCACAGGAGCGAATATGGTCGGCCACCACTTTTAATGAGTTTTCCTGAAGATCAGTGCAGCCAATTATCTGAGCCGCCGATTTAATTAGGTGCTGAAATAAATCAATATCATAATTATTGTGCACGCCCTGCATCACTGCGGCGATACGCTCAAGCCCCATGCCTGTGTCTATTGAGGGTTTGGGCAATGGCGTCATCTTGCCACTACTGTCGCGCTCAAACTGCATAAACACCAGGTTCCAAATCTCGATATAGCGATCAAGATCATCGTCTTCGCTGCCGGGAGGCCCTCCGGGAATATCTTCGCCATGATCCCAGAAGATTTCGGTACAGGGACCACAGGGTCCTGTGTCTCCCATCTGCCAGAAGTTGTCTTCATCCAGGCGAGACAGACGCGCGGGGTCAACACCAATTTCGTTGATCCAGATTTCTGCAGCTTCATCATCACTGATATGCACAGTGACCCAAAGGCGCTCTTTGGGCAGTTCCAGCACCTGGGTGAGGAACTGCCAGGCAAAGGCGATGGCGTCGCGCTTGAAGTAATCGCCAAAACTGAAGTTACCCAGCATTTCAAAGAAGGTGTGATGGCGGGCTGTATAACCCACATTCTCCAGATCATTGTGCTTGCCACCGGCGCGCACGCAGCGCTGGGAGGAAACGGCACGGTTGTAGTCACGCCTGTCCTCACCTAAAAACACGTCTTTAAACTGCACCATACCCGCATTGGTAAATAACAATGTGGGGTCATTGCCAGGCACCAAGCTGCTGCTGGGCATAATTTTATGCTGCTTGCTGGCAAAATAGTTTAGGAAGGCGTCACGTATTTCGGCGCTTTTCATGATGGTTTTTCCAGTTGAGGGTTCTGTGTCTGGCACTGAACCGCTTATAAATTTGCTTCCGAGAAGGTTTTCTCGCTGCCTTTATTGGCCAGAATATGCAGGTGAAGGTGGAACACAGTCTGTCCAGCCTCTGCACCATTGTTAACCACCAGACGGAAGGCGTCATCAATACCGAACTGGCGTGCAACTTCTCCTGCCACCCACATCAAATGCCCTAGCATCTCGCGATCTACCTGGCTGGCGTCGGCCAGACGAGGCAGTGGCTGACGTGGGATAACCAGCATATGCACTGGCGCCTGGGGGGCAATATCATTTATCACAATGCACTGATCGTCCTCGTAGAGGATATCTGCTGGTATATCGCGATTAATAATCCGCGTAAAAAGAGTCTCTGTTGTCATGCTTAGGCGCTCGCAGCCGGTTGGCAGAGGGGCAATAATGAGCCCTCAGCTTCAGCTATTTAAGTTTTTCTTCACTATCTAGTTGTCGGGCTTCGGTCTCCAGCATCACCGGAATACCATCGCGAATTGGGTAGGCCAGACCGCTGGCTTTGCATACCAGCTCCTGGGCCTCTGCGTCATATTGCAAAGGAGCCTTGCTGACCGGGCATACCAAGATGCTTAGGAGTTCTTTATCCACTGTATTTGTCCATTAAAAAACCGCATCAGTTTACGCAAAATACAGCCAAATCGCCATGCCTAGGGCGAATTATCCGGATTTTACTGGTTTGTAAGAGCTGTTACTGGGCAGGTAGTGTCTCTAGAACCAACTGAGGGTCAATACGCTCATTGTGCCAGTTCATGCGCCAGTCCAGATGGGGTCCGGTGGCTCGACCTGTGGCACCCACTTTTGCAATGGGCTGGCCGCGACTGACTCTGGTGCCCTCAGCAACCAGAACATCACTGAGATGTAAAAAACTGGAGCTTAGGCCATGGCCATGGTCGACAATCAATGTACCACCAGAGTAAAACAGGTCTCGGTGAGCTAGCCGCACAATACCAGCTGCCGGCGAGAGCACCTGGGTGCCGGTGGGGGCTGCGTAATCCACGCCGTAATGGGGGCTCTTGGGCACACCGTTATACACCCGCTGACTGCCATAGACCCCAGTAATTGGCCCATCCAGAGGTAGCTGAAAACCATCGAGAAAATCTTCTTTGCTGGTTATCTCACGGCGAGCCGATGCAACCAGCGCCGAGTCATTGCGAATGCGCGCCAAATCAGCGGCCGGGGGATCAACGGTTTTTGAGGGCACCCCATTAACTCGCTGAATTCTATAGTCGCGCTTTGCCACCTCATACTTCTGCACAGTCTGCAAACCTTCAGAGTCAACAATACGCAGTTCAATACTGGCCGGAGCGTCCCTGCCTAGACCCAGCAGAAACTGACCACTGGCAGTTACTGGCAGTGCCCGGTCGCGGTAAAATGCTCTGGAACCCTTCTCCACAGTACCTAGCAGCAGGCTCCCCTGCTGCAAACTGCCCTGCAAGACCATCGGGCTTGCCTGCAGCTTAAGAGTAGCTGCGAGACAGACAAGCATTAATGCGACTACAGACACAGGTACTCTAGCCATCAGCTATTGTCCTCTGCTTTAGGCTTTTCAACCTCCAGATAGGGCTCGAAGGATGCGATATGACAGATGCGCTTGCTGCGAACTAGCGTTAAATAGTCATGGCGGGCACAGAGGCGCGTTCCTCTGGGCTGATACATAAAGCCCTCGGTCTTGATGCCCCGACACTCGCGCCGAAGACGCATAAGTACCTCTTTGCCAGAACCAATATCGACAATGGCAGACTGATCATCTCGAAAATGGATATCGCGAATTCTTGATACGGGAATGCAGTTATTGCGAATACTCCAACGCTTGGGATTGACCTCATCGATGGCTTTCATGCGCTCTATTAGAGAGGGGGATTCTGAGGGTTCTTTATTAGCTGAGGGCTCTTTATCCGCTGGCGAGTCCTCACAATAGCCCTGCACTGGCAGGGCTGCCCAGAGCAACACAATGACGCAGAGTTTTATAACCTTCATCCGGAGCCTCACAGCAAACTTTATTACTGCTATGAAAAGCTAAAACCTTAGGCAGAAGCAAGCAAAAATAGCTGTTTTAGTCATATTCTTTTAGCTCGGGCGGGTCTTCCAACCCCACATAGGGGTCAATGGAGCCAACCTTACAGGCGTAGGTTCCGCCCAGCACCGTGAATCGCGTATGTTTGGTACACAGACGCTTGCCATCGCTGACATAAGAAAAGCCACGTTTGCTAATGCCGGGACAGCGTGATGCCAACGTCAGCACTGCTTTTTTCTTTCCCAGCAGACTGAGAATCGCGGTGCGATCATCCAAAAACCGAATGCGCCGGACGTGATTTGAGTTGATACAACCGCTGCGAATCCGCCACTTTCTAGGATTGACCTGGGTTATTCCACGCATTCGTTCAACCACAGACAATTCTGTCTGGTTGGTTGCAGTGTTGGCTGCGGGGACTGTTACAGGGCTGGTAGCCGCGGCGGCTGGAAATGCCAATGCTATGGCAAATATTATTGCAGATAACTGCAGTATCTTAATCATCCTGATCTCCTTGATACTATACCTTGCTGACTGACCAAATTCCTTGGTCTTACTGTTCGACCGCAGTTATGATTAGCGGTTCAAGAGTTGTCAAAATTTACAAAGTAAGCTGCTGACCTTATATATGACTGTAAAACCAATGTTTACCCCACCTTTTTACTTGCGTCATCCGCATATACAGAGTGCGCTCAACAGCGTGGGACCACGCAAACGTCGGGCCAATAGGCTAGCCGAAGCTCTGGCTTCAGAGTCGCTGATTCTTACCACGGTCCATGGTGTAAGGCTTGCAGCCGAGTTTGATCTCAGCACTGAGAGAAAGGTTAGAGCCAAAAAGGCGCTGGTGATTTTGATCCATGGCTGGGAGGGTTCCAGCAAATCGGCTTATCAGGTTACCACTGCCAAATATCTGCTAGATCGTGGCTATGATGTGTTGCGACTTAATATGCGCGATCATGGTGATACTCAGCATCTGAATAAAGAGCTGTTTAACTCCACTATGGTAGCCGAGGTGGGAGATGCTATTGAGAGTTTTTTAAGTCAAAAGACCTACCAAACAGTTTTTTTGGCCGGCTTTTCTCTGGGGGGCAATTTTACCCTGCGCATTGCAGCAGATCGGGGTCCAAATCTGGGCCTGAGGGCGGCAGTAGCTATTTCACCCCCGGTGGATCCAGTCAATGCTATGAGCACTTTGAATGAAGGGTCCTTTATCTATCGCAAGTACTTTATGTACCGCTGGACCAAGTCGCTGCACAAGAAGCTGGTGCATTTTCCAGAATATGATTTTGGACCTCAACTTGAGAGTGCTAAAACCTTTGAAGAGCTCAATGAATTTTTTGTGCCCAGGCATACAGAGTTCAAAGATGCAGATAGCTACTTCAGGTCCTACGCCCTGACCGGAGACAGGCTCAGCAACCTGAGTATTCCGGCTCATCTGATTACTGCAGCTGACGACCCAATTATCCCCGCATCAGATCTGGACAAAATAAACTGCCCGGATTGCCTTAATCTTGAGGTGTATGCCCATGGCGGGCACTGTGGATTTATTGTAAACCTGAAGGCCCATAGCTATATGGAACCCAGGCTGGTGGAGCTATTTGATAGCTACCTGCCGACAGGCTCTGACTAGAAGTCTTCTGCATCAGTGGCGGACAGAGCATATTTGATCTGATCAAAATTAAAGCCCCGGTACTGAAGAAAACGCATACGTCTGGCTCTATCTTTTTGCTCTGTAGCTGGGCTGCGCCCAAATTTGCGATCCGCTACCTCTCTGGCTAGCCTAAACCAGTCGGTATCTGTGGCCTCTACCGCGGCATTGAACAAATCGTCGCCAATGCCCTTCTGCCGAACATCCAGGCGTATTCTAGCCAGCCCGTGGCCTCGATAAATTCTAGAGCGCAAGAATGCCTCGGTAAAACGCTGGTCAGACTGTAGTCCCTCCTCTTGCAGCCGATCAAGCTCTGAGGCTATAGCTGGATCAGAGTCAAAGCGTTTATCCAGCTTCTTGGCCAACTCGGCTCGGGAAAATTCCCGGCCGGTCAGCAAATCCATGGCGGCAGAGCGAATTTTAGCTGGAGTAATAACCTCATCCTGTTTTTTCATTGCCCTGAACCAGTGCTAGGTTACTCCTCAGTAAAGTCCTGTTCCGCTGCCTTGGGGGCCTCATCTATAGGCTTCAGATCACCCAGTTCTTTGGCTCTGATTTGAGATTCAATCTCTGCGGCAATCTCAGGGTTCTCAGTCAGGAATATGCCCACATTGGCTTTACCCTGGCCAATCTTATTACCTTTATAGGCATACCAGGCACCGGATTTATCAACCAGGCCATGTTTTACACCCAGATCCACCAACTCTCCGTTGCGATTAATACCGCGGCCATAGAGAATTTGAAATTCTGTCTGTTTAAAAGGTGGTGCAACTTTGTTCTTGACCACTTTAACGCGAGTTTCGTTGCCGATTATCTCGTCGCCATCCTTCACTGCGCCTATGCGTCGAATATCCAGACGTACAGAGGAATAAAACTTCAGCGCATTACCACCAGTAGTAGTCTCTGGGTTGCCGAACATAACACCAATTTTCATGCGGATCTGGTTGATAAAGATAACCAGGCAGTTGGCTGTTTTAATATTACCGGTCAACTTGCGCAGCGCTTGAGACATCAATCGGGCCTGAAGACCCACATGGTGGTCGCCCATCTCGCCTTCAATTTCGGCCCGCGGGGTCAGTGCAGCTACCGAGTCAACTACCAGCACATCACAGGCACCAGAGCGCACCAACATATCAGTAACTTCTAGTGCCTGCTCGCCAGTATCTGGCTGAGAAACAATCAAATCATCAACCTGCACACCCAGCTTCTCTGCGTAGACTGGATCCAGTGCATGCTCGGCATCAATAAAGGCACAGGTACCACCGGCTTTTTGAGCCTCGGCAATCACTTGCAGAGTCAATGTTGTTTTACCTGAGGATTCAGGGCCATAGATTTCAACAACGCGACCCTTGGGCAGGCCGCCAATACCCAGTGCAATATCCAGACCCAGCGAACCGGTCGATATAGCTGGTATCGCCGTGCGGGTACCCTCGCCCATGCGCATCACTGTGCCCTTGCCAAACTGACGTTCGATCTGACCCAGCGCTGCCTCTAGTGCTTTTGATTTATTGGCGTCCATAATTGTATCCTCGAAATTTTGCGATGTTTTTAATTACTGGTTACTTAATCAGTAGCTGTATGGTTATACAGTATAATAACCAGTAACCTGATGCAACAGTTGTTTTAAACAAATTGTGATCGCCTGCTCACGCACTTGGTGGCGGTCTCCAGAAAAACAATGTTTCTGAGTCAGACTGCCCTGGGGTCCGGTCCAGCAGAACCAGACCGTACCCACTGGTTTTTCTGCAGTGCCACCACCGGGACCGGCGATACCGCTGATAGCCACAGCGAAGTCAGCCCCCACGGCGGCAATGGCGCCTGCTGCCATTTGTGCCACCACAGGTTCACTGACTGCACCCTCTGAATTGAGAATCTCAGGGGATACACCCAAAATTTTATGCTTGGCACTGTTGGCATAGGTGACAAAGCCTGCACCAAACCAGGCAGAACTTCCCGGCACTGAGGTAATGGCATGGGCAACGCCACCACCGGTGCAAGACTCTGCAAAGGTCACGGTGGCATTGTGGGCACCCAGGGTTTTGCCGATTTCGGCTGATAGTTGAGAGATAGTAGAATTCATTGCAAAAGTGTATCTCGCTTTGCAGGCTGCCGATAGCTGTTTCGAGCCAAATTCACAGCAATGGATGAAACCTGGTGCGGACAGTTAAAAATTCAGCTCTGGCTCTGGCTCGGGTTCTGTCTCTAAAAGGCCATAAAAAACCGTTCCGCACCCTGCAGGGCGCGGAATCTCTGTTATCAAAAAGATGTTTTGGGGGGGTCGGTTAGCTGCCGGGGGCTACCAGATCTATTTCTATACAGCGATCCAGTAACGCCAGTAAATCTTTGCGAGATTTGTTTTTGGTGCCATTAAACGCAGTCATATCCAAATTGCCAAATGTTTCGGCCGCCATAGTGGCTGCGCTATCCAGTTGCTCTGCTGGCGCTGTACGATCATAAAACCCTGCAGCTATAGCATCTTGCGGGCTCCATATCTCGGCATTGATCACTGCGCGACTGTAGTAATTTAATGGAATTCTATAACGGGCCAGTTCAATACCGAAATTGTGCATGGTCATGCCAATTATCGTTTCGTTAAGCCCCACCTTAAATTCACCTGCAGCACCGATGCGGTAGTCGCAGGCCAGCATCAGAAATGCGCCCATGGCAATACAGTGCCCCGTAGATACTCCGATCACCGGAGTGGGGAATGACAGTATTCGGCGCGCCATCTTTGACCCTCTGGATGTCAAATCCAGAGCATTCTGCGGCCCTTTACCCATTTCCTTAAGATCGAAACCACCGGAAAAAATACCATCACGACCCTGCAGAATGACCACTGCTCCGGCCTCCTCGGCCTGATCAAAGGCAGCCTCTAGGGCATCCCACATGGCATAGCCCAGAACATTGACCTTGCCATCGTCCATTACAATACGCGCTACGCCATTTTCAATTGTTACTGTTACTGCATCGCTCATCTGTCATCCCCCAAGTCTGTCCGAATATATTGGCATCGAGCGCCAATAGCCTTGTCACTGCTGTTATTTCAGCCGGGCAATTTAGCATTACTGCCCAGCTTTAACAAACGACAGAGGTTATGCCGCAAGTTAGCTATTATTGCCAGATTTACCGAACAATACTGCCTATTTCAATAGGCTATAGCCATCAGTTTGGTCTAAACTAAGGGACTTAATTTCGCCTACAGATAACTTGCTCAGTTTTGGCCCTATGAAAGCAACCGCAGAATCCAGCCCCCACACCCCCATGATGCAGCAGTACCTGCGCATCAAGGCCGAGCACCCCAATGATATTGTTTTCTACCGCATGGGTGATTTTTACGAGCTATTTTTTGACGATGCCAAACAGGCCAGTCAACTGCTAGATATCACCCTGACTGCCAGGGGCAAAACCAATGGCAACCCCATTCCAATGTGCGGCGTGCCCTACCATGCAGCAGAGAACTATATAGCCAAGCTGGTTAAGCAGGGCCTTTCGGTCGCTATCTGTGAGCAAATTGGAGATCCGGAAACCAGCAAAGGTCCGGTAGAGCGAGCGGTTATGCGCGTTCTCACTCCAGGCACCCTAACTGATGAAGCCCTGCTCGATGACCGGGCCGATAATTTACTTGCCGCCATTACCCAGCGAGACAGTCAGCTGGGTATAGCCACATTGGATATGAGCAGTGGTCGCTTCCAACTGCTGCAGCTGGACAGTGCCGATGAACTGCATGCTGAACTACAGCGCCTTAACCCGGTTGAGCTATTAATTTCTGAGGACCTGCCCACCGATGATTTTTTACAGCAGTCCTCAGGGGTTCGCTACCGCGCACCCTGGGAGTTTGATCTGGACAGTGCCCAGCGTCTGCTCAATAAGCAGTTTGGCACCAAAGATTTAGCTGGGTTTGGCTGCGATCACCTCCCTGCGGGGCTCAGCGCGGCCGGCTGTCTGTTGCAATATGCACTGGATACACAGCGCAATAATCTGCCCCATATCCGAAGTATCAGCGCCGAAAACCGCGAAGATAGGGTTGCTCTGGATGCTTCCAGCCGGAGGAATTTAGAGCTGGATATCAATTTAACCGGCGGTGAGCAAAATACCCTCTTTGATGTGCTGGACAACAGCTCGACCAGCATGGCCAGCAGGCTGCTGCGTCGCTGGTTGAATCAACCATTACAGGATCTGGCTGCACTGCAGGCGCGCCAGGACAGTATCTCCGCGGTGCAAAATAACTATCTCTATGAGAGTCTCCACAACCACCTGAAACAGGTGGGTGATATGGAGCGAATTCTTACCAGAGTTGCCCTGAGATCAGCCCGGCCCAGAGATCTTACTCGCCTACTGGACTCTCTGGCAGTGCTGCCGCAGATTGCCAGTGAGTTAAAGGTTGCTGAGATACCCCACCTGCAGCAGCTGGCCACAGGGGCCAAACCCCTGCCCCATTTGGTGGAGTTACTGGCTGGGGCTATTCAGGAAAATCCTCCGGTGGTAATCCGCGATGGCGGGGTTATTGCCGATGGCTTCGACCCAGAACTGGACGAGCTCAGAGCCCTAAATACCAACGCCGGTGAATTTCTGCTGGCAATGGAAGAGCGAGAAAAAGCTAGCACCGGCATCTCCAGCCTCAAGGTCGGCTTTAACCGGGTGCATGGCTACTATATTGAAATCTCCCGGGGGCAGAGTGATAACGCACCGGTGGAATATATTCGTCGCCAGACCTTAAAAAATGCCGAGCGCTTTATCACCCCCGAACTTAAAGAGTTCGAGGATAAAGCCCTGAGTGCCAAGAGCAGAGCACTCAACCGTGAGAAGCATCTCTATGAGCAACTTCTTGAAACATTAAATCAGGATTTGGCTCAGCTACAGGCCTGTGCCGCCGCCGTGGCCGAACTTGATGTGCTAGCCACATTGGCCGAGCGCGCCCACAGCCTAAGCTTCTGCAAACCCCTATTGCAGACAGAGCCAGGCATTCATATAGAGGGAGGCCGTCACCCAGTGGTGGAGCAGGTCTCCAGCGACCCCTTTGTAGCCAATGACCTGATAATGAATCAGGAGCGCAAAATGCTAGTGATCACAGGCCCCAATATGGGTGGTAAATCCACCTATATGCGTCAGGCCGCACTGATTGTTCTACTGGCTCAAATAGGCAGCTTTGTTCCGGCCAGTGCCGCCACCATAGGGTTGGTTGATCGTATTTTTACTCGCATAGGCTCCTCCGATGACCTGGCTGGTGGGCGCTCTACCTTTATGGTTGAGATGACAGAAACCGCCAATATTTTGCACAATGCCACTGACCGGAGCCTGGTGTTAATGGATGAAGTAGGCCGTGGCACCAGCACCTTTGACGGGCTTTCCCTGGCCTGGGCCTGCGCCTTTCATCTGGCAGAAAAAGTCAGAGCCTTCACCCTCTTCGCCACCCATTACTTTGAGCTGACGGCTCTGCCCGACAAGGTGGCAGGCACTGTGAATGTGCATCTGGATGCCACAGAATATAACGACAGCATAGTGTTTCTGCACTCGGTACAGGACGGCCCCGCAAGTCAGAGCTATGGTATTCAGGTAGCTAAACTGGCAGGTATACCCGCCGATGTGATCAATCTGGCCCGTCAGGAATTGGCACTGTTGGAGGCCGGCAGCTCCGGCGTTATTAGTCCGGCAGCTAAAGCCCAGCCCCACCCCAGTCAGGTAGAACTATTCTTACCTCCAGTCAATACCGAACTACAGAAGCGACTTGAAGCATTGAGCCCAGATGAGCTATCGCCCAAACAGGCCCTGGACCTAGTCTATGAACTAAAGAAACTGCTCTGACGTAACCCGTAACTGCAAATATATGTTAGAACCAAATAACCTGAGTCAGGCATTCACAGAAGGTTTCTTCCTGCTATAATGCCGCGCCTAAACTGACCCCAAACAGATAAGAGTGACACCAAATGACCTTTATTGTTGGCGACAACTGCATCAAGTGCAAACACACCGACTGTGTTGAAGTGTGCCCTGTAGACTGTTTTTATGAAGGCCCTAACTTCTTAGTGATTCACCCAGATGAGTGCATTGACTGCGCCCTCTGTGAGCCAGAGTGCCCAGTGGATGCTATTTTTGCCGAAGATGAAATCCCAGAAGGTCAAGAAGTCTTCTTAGAGCTAAACGCCGAGCTCGCCGATATATGGCCCAATATCACCACACAGAAAGAGCCACCACCAGATGCCGCAGAATGGGATGGTGTACCCAACAAACTGCAATACCTGGAACGCTAAATTAGGCTACAATGCATCATACACCGCACCCGTAGCTCAGCTGGATAGAGTAGGTGGCTTCGAACCACTTGGTCGGGGGTTCGAATCCCTCCGGGTGCACCAAATAAACAACCCTCAGCCCCAGGCTGGGGGTTTTTTATTTGCGTCTCCTGGACGATTGGTTCTAAAAATAAACAACCCTCAGCTCCAATATGCCACAGCTTCCGTCACACCATGAAGATATCGCTGCGATCAGTTTAATTGTATCTATAGCAATATCGGCATCCACCTCCACAATTCGTCAATCACAAAAAGACGTACTCAAAATCCTTGGTTTCAGTAGTTCGCACTGCTAAGGTGTCAGAAATGGTGCAACAATCTAATAGGGTCGGCGACTCTTATAGGTAACAGCAAAGGGTATCTAAAGAATGAAAAAAATCGCAGTAAATATATCCACTAGAAATTCTCTGCTTATTCAGGTTTTATTGGTTTTGTCTTTGATAGCAATGGACATATTTGGGGAAATACACCTAGATTACATTATGCCCTTTTACTTACTATTCTGGACAATGACTTACTTAGATGTAATTAAAGATAAAAAGAAAAGTTAAACAAGAGCCGCCAAACTTAGGGTAAATATTTTAAGCGGTACCGATTATTTGCGACAGTTCAATAGTAAGCGCACATTGTCACATGGGTCGCTTTTTGGACAGGGTGCAACAAATCTAAGAGGTTGCAGACAAGAAGCCCAAAAACGGTGTTAGCGAGCTTACCGAACAATCGCTTGATCCAACAACTCACTGGCATTCTCAAGACCACCGGCGTTGACCACATTGCTATAACCCAGGCCATCCAATATGGCCTTTGCCTGGCCTGACCTATTACCGCTGCGGCAATAGAGGTATATGGGTTGATCTTTATCCTCAACCAGGGTTTGTATATTTTGCGCGACCAATCCCAACTCAAGGTGTTGCGCTGACTCCAAATGGCCAGCGGACCATTCTGAGGCTGTTCTAACATCGATAATCATAGTATTGGCTCCGCCCAAAGCCCAGCCTGAGGCCAGTGCAACTAGCAGTAAAAGAGATTTTATTGGCTGTTTCATAGAGTTATTCTCCTAAGGTTTAAAGGCTCTCATACAGCCTGCCCGCAGCATGATTTTCGAACCAAAATAGTGCAGTAAACCAGACTTTCACCAACCCCCGCACCAATTTGGCGCAGACCCAAGCCTGGCCGCTAAGTTGACCCCCAGCCTACGCGGGGTGCAGGTAGTGGCACGATAAATGCTTTGCAAATACCAGAGCGTCCTTTGTCTGAGTATCTCATAGACCCAGTCCAAATCTAACTCTAAATTTAAATGTAAATCTAGGAGAATCCATGAAAAATATAATCAAACACAGCCTAATGCTTGTAGCACTGGTTCCCGCTGTAAGTTTTGCTAGCGCCACATCTGACTGGATGCCAGTCGAAGATGGCTTGGCAATCAGCGGTAAAATCCACGCGGTAAAAACATCTAAAAAGTTTAGATCTGTAGAAAAATGCAGAGCCTTTGCTGAAAAGAAACCTTCAGTAGTTGCTTTCACCCTAGACCTTAATAAAGGAACCTGCACCACCTTTACCTCGGTGAGAAGCCGCCCCTCGAAATCAGGTGCTTCTTCGCAACTAAAAGCCTAGCTTTAACCCCACGACTCCAAGGCTGGACCTAGACAATATACTTAAAAGTTCCAGCCTGGAGTTGCTTCGGGCATTATTTGAAGTGCTGATGCAAAAAGTTCCAACTGGTTAACTAAAGTCTCTACAGGCTCCGCGCTACTAAGTTCCAATAGAGGCTCTTTATTACTGAAGGGCTCCATCTCAGCAAGCTGGCTATCGAGCAGCTGAGGTGACATAAAATGCTCAGATCGTTTAGCTAAACGCTCCATAATCAGCGATTGGTCAGCATTTAATAGTACCCCTGCCCTACAGGCGTATGAGCTAAAGACTATCTTTCTGTGCGCCTGCTTCAATCCGGAGTACGCAAGAATACAGCTTTTATTTTGCTGCTGACTTTCACTGAGCTCAGCATATATTCGCTTTATCCAGGGCAGCCGCTGTGCATCGGACAGGGGAATCCCCTGCGACATTTGTTCAATTGCCTGATCACTATGCAGTGAATCAGCATCCAAAAAGGTAAACTGGTGTCGCCGGGCAAATTCACTGGCCAGTGTCGACTTGCCTGTTCCAGATACGCCCATCACCACCAGCAACAGAGGCTGTTTTCTGGGCTCGGACTGCTTTTTCAATAACGACATCTCAGGTTCCTGACAGGCTGTTTGCTTCAGTTAGTAAAATAGTCCAACAAATCTAAATATATCTAAATAGCTGTGCCATTGGCAGAATAGTTGTAAACGGGAGTATTGTTACATAAAATGATTGCGCAACCAATTGCCCGCCTTATAAAAATCATCATCTAAAAAAACCGGCGGCAAACCATATAAATAAATAAGGGATTTGTATGACTTCTGCTATTCAAAGGCTTTTACTCTCAGCGTTTTTTATTATCTCAACGCACAGCATAGCCGCAACTGCGTCCTACCTGAATGCCGACCTATCCTCAGATAAGCGCGTTGAGCTGTTAATGGGTCAAATGACCCTGGACGAAAAAATTGGCCAAATGTGCCAGTTTGTCGGTGAAGCTTCAGATATCGACTTTGATAGCAAAGACACTAAATCAGATTACACCTTAGCTCTGGGAGACAGAGCCGGGCTTATTAAAGAGGGCAAAATAGGCTCATTTCTAAAAGTATCTACCTATCAGGAAGCTAATATATTGCAGAGCCTGGCAGAGGAATCTCGACTTAAAATTCCACTGCTTATCGCCACCGATGCCATCCACGGCCATGGTATGTATATGGGCCCTACCACCATCTATGCCACTCAAATTGGTCTGGCCGCATCATTTGAACCTGAACTAGCTGAGTTAATGGCTGAATATACTGCCAGTGAAATGCGCGCAACAGGGTTTCACTGGGCCTACTCGCCCAATGTGGAAGTGGTGAGAGATGCTCGCTGGGGTCGTATTGGCGAAACCTTTGGTGAAGACCCCTATCTGGTAACCGAAATGGGTAATGCCATGGTGCGCGGCTATCAAGGCAAAGACTTTAGCTCATCAACCAATGTGCTGGCGTCGGCCAAGCACTTTGTCGGTGGTGGCATTGCCTACAATGGGGTTAATGGCGCACCAGCAGATGTTTCCGAACGTACCTTGCACGAGATATTTTTCCCACCTTTTGTGGGCTCGATTGATAATGGTGTGTACACCATTATGCCTGCACACAATGAAATTAATGGTATTCCAGCCCATGCCCATGAGGAGTATTTAACCGATTTAATCCGTGGCGAATGGGGCTTTGAAGGTTTTTACATCAGTGACTGGATGGATATTCAACGGCTGGAAGGCGCCCATAGAATTGTAGACTCAGAGCGAGAGGCCGACAAAGTGGCTGTGTTGGCCGGTATGGATGTGCATATGCAGGGCCCCGGTTTTTTCGACAATGTAAAATCATTGGTGGAAAACGGTGAGATACCAATGAGTCGGATTGACCATGCCGTCAGCAAAATTCTCTACGCTAAATTTCAACTGGGTCTATTTGAAAATCGCTACACAGATAAACAGGCCGTTGCAGATACATTACTTAAAGACAGCCATCTTGAGTTGGCATTACAAACTGCGCAAAAGTCTATGGTACTGCTTAAAAACAATGGTGTATTACCCCTGAGTCGAGATACGGGGCGCATCCTGGTCACAGGCCCCAATGCCGACCATCAGGCACTGCTGGGAGAATGGGCGCGGGTGCAGCCAGACAATAATGTTATTACTGTGCTCGAGGGCTTGAAGCAACAGTATGACCAGGGTACTAAAATCGACCATGTAGCTATTGCCCGGCACGATGTGGTTTCCAATGCCGAACTATCCAAAGTCAGCAGATTAGCCAGGCGAGCCGATGTGGTTATTGCTGTCATGGGTGAAAACTCCCTGCGCTTTGATAAGAACAAAACCAGCGCCGAAAATGTGGACCGACCAACATTAAATCTAGTTGGCAATCAGATTGAGTTGCTTGAAAAAATTAAAGCCAGCGGTTCAAAACTAGTAGTGGTATTGATTAATGGCGGCCCTATCGCCTCAGAGTGGTTAACTGAAAATGCCGATGCCATTGTGGAGGCCTGGGAACCAGGCATGTTCGGTGGCCAGGCCATTGCCGAGACCCTAGCGGGAAAAATAAACCCCGGCGGCAAGCTACCCATTACAATACCCCGCTCCGTGGGGCACTTACAGAGCTTTTATAACCACAAACCTTCAGCATTTCATCGCGGCGGATTCTATTTAAGCAGCCGCAAACCACTCTATTACTTTGGCTATGGACTGTCTTACACCACTTTTGATTACAGTAATTTGAGCCTGCCAGAGACTATGTCAACCAGTGATAGCCTCAACTTCAGTGTTGACATTACCAATACTGGCGACATGGATGGCGACGAGGTGGTAATGATTTATATTAATGACAAAGTCAGCACAGTGACCACTCCAGTAAGAAAGTTGGTGGCCTTTAAGCGGTTGCATCTAAAGCGCGGCGAAAAGCAAACTTTGAACTTTACCCTTGCCAATAAAGATTTCGCCCTGTTAGATCGGCATATGCAATCTGTGGTCGAGCCCGGTGAGTTCGAAATTATTATTGGCGATCATCTAAAAGTCGCAACCATTAATGTTCAACAATAAGGTCTTAAGCCAATTTTCCCTGGGGCATTAATATGGATTTAAGTTTATTTTTAGTGGCTGGTGCCGGGATTTCACTCCTGCTATTTTTAGTTATGGCACTCAGAGTGCCTGCCTTTTTAGCCTTGCTGATCACCAGTTTATGCGTTGGCCTTCTCTCAGGTTTGCAACCAGAGCAGGTTATAGACTCGGTCAAAACCGGTATGGGCGGCACCCTGGGCTTTGTGGCTATTGTAGTGGGCCTGGGAGCTATTCTGGGTCAAATATTAGAGAGCTCTGGTGGCATTGAGCGCATTGCCGACAGCTTAATTGGCACCTTTGGCCCTGAGAAAACCCAATGGAGTTTAGGCCTAACCGGTTTTATTGTAGCCATACCAGTATTTTTTGATGTGGCATTTATTATTTTGGCGCCACTGCTCTATGGATTGGCTAACCGCTCTGGTCGTTCATTATTGTACTATGCTATTCCACTGCTCGCTGGACTCGCTATTACCCACAGTTTTATACCACCTACACCTGGCCCTATTGCCGTGGCTGAGTTAATTAATGCAGATCTCGGCTGGGTTATTTTATTTGGCACCCTAACTGGCATACCGGCCATGATTATCGCCGGACCCTGGTTTGGTCAGTATATCGCCAAAAGAATATTTATTGAGGTGCCAGAGGCGCATCGCAGTCAAGCCATGGAATCCAGTGGTCCCTCCCCAAATTTTGTCTGGGTTGCCTCCATTATTTTGCTGCCTCTATTGCTTATTATGCTGGCGACTACAGCACCTTTTGTATTGGACGACACCAGTACTTTGCTATCTGCTATTCGCTTTTTGGGCCACCCGTTTGTAGCACTAACTATTGCCACTATTTTTGCTCTGCTAATAGCCCATAAAAAATGTGATCTCAGCACTGAGTCATTATTAAAGATTGCCAATAAAGGCCTTGAACCCGCCGGTGTGGTGATTTTAATTACGGGTGCAGGCGGGGCTTTTAAGCAGGTACTGATTGACTCTGGTGTGGGTCAAATGCTGGCATCGGTATTTATTGAAGCCCAGTTCTCTGTGTTTATTCTCGGCTTCTTAATCGCCGCCATCACTCGTATTGCTCAGGGCTCGGCAACAGTAGCTATGATTACTGGGGCAGGATTAATGGCGCCTATTTTACAATTACAGCCCATATCAGCGCCCAGCTTGGGTTTGCTGGTTATTGCTATCTCCTCTGGGGCCACTATCCTCTCCCATGTCAATGACTCCGGGTTTTGGCTGGTAAGTCGCTACCTGGGTATGAGTGAAAAAAATACCTTGCAAACATGGACGGTGATGACAACATTAATCTCCTTGATCGGCCTGGCCAGCTGTCTGCTGATATCCCTGTTTTTGTAAATATGTAATCATAGTCCTATGGCAAACAATAAACCTCAGGGCGCTCAGCGCCTCACCCTCAAAGACGTTGCCGCCAAGGCTGGGGTCAGCCCCATTACCGTATCGCGAGTAGTCAATGGGTCTGCAGGGGTGCGAGCCAATATTCGCGAGAAAGTTGAAATAGCTATTGCCGAACTGGGCTATATCCCCAATCGATCGGCAAGCGTGCTGGCATCCTCGAAATCAAAGTTAATTGGCGTGTTAATTCCCTCGCTGTCCAACGTGGTATTTAACGATGTGTTGCGGGGTATCTACGATATTGCCACGCCGGCCAATTATCAGGTGCTGCTATTTAATACCCATTATTCCCCTGAGGAAGAAGAGCGCGCCGTCAGAACCCTGCTCGGTCAGTCTCCTGAGGGATTAATTATCACTGGCGGAGAACAGACCCCCGCCGCCCGGGCTATGCTGCAAGCCTCCGCTGTCCCGGTGGTTCAGATAATGGGAGAGGTAGATAAGCCAATTGATATCAATGTGGGCTTTTCACATTTTGAGGCAGGCGCTGCTGTGGCCCAGTTATTACTAAATAGGTCTTACCTTAAAATTGGTTTTATAGGCGCAAGAATGGACCCCAGAACCTGCCAGCGACTGGATGGATTTGAGGGGATTTTATCGGCGGCCAATCGCCTGGATAAGAAGCGCATTATAACAACTCAGAAGCCATCCTCTGTGGCTATGGGTGCCTCGCTATTTAGGGAGTTGATGACCATAACTCAGGGAAACTGCGATGCGGTCTTCTGCTGTAACGATGATCTAGCGCTGGGAGTCTTGCATCAATGTAAAAAAATGCATATTGATGTACCAAAACAATTTGGAGTATGCGGCTTTAATGATATTGAAATGGCCGCCTATGCCGAACCTGCACTGTCGACTGTGCGGGTCAATAGATACAACATGGGCAGTAAAGCTATGGAGCTTATTTTTGAAAAAATAAATCCACAGACTGACGAAGCCTCATCAATATCTGCTTATATCAATACAGGCTTTGAGTTAGTTATTCGCCAGTCTACGCGATAATCTCGCTATATAAACTCTAGTGCTGGAGACCCGCAATATAGAGCTGAAACGGGACAACGTATTTATCCAGTGACTGCCGATGGTACTGTCAATGCCACTGCTGTGACTGATCTGGTGCCCACACTAAGCGACAAGCCTAGATACTGCGGAGACAGTCTCTGGTTAAAAGCTAGAATCTATGCATCCCAGCTCAATGTGCCCGGTTTTCATTTTTAACGCTGTTTTGAGTTTATTGATAGCTCCAGGGCCAATCAGAAAAGAGTTAAGGCTTTATTTTGCCATACTCCAACGCCTTGTCACTCAATGCTCCAAAGCGCAGGCTGAGTATGTCCAGCAGATAATTCTGATACAGCTTCCAGGGTGATCTGAGACCCTGCTTGGGAAAGCGGTCTATAGACCGATCCACGTACCCAGAGGCCAGATCCAAAAATGATACTCGCTCCATAGCGGGATCAGATGTACGCGGCACACAGTAGGCAAAGCCTTTTTTATCCATATGGTTAAGCATACGGCAGACATATTCGCTGGTCAGATCACATTTCAATGTCCAGGAGGCATTGGTGTAGCCCGCGGCCAGCACAAAATTGGGTATATCACTCAGCATCATACCTCGGTAACCCATGGTTTCTGGCAGAGACATAGGTTCGCCATCAACCTCGATCTCCATCCCACCCATAGGCAGCAGTTCCAATCCAGTGGCGGTCACTACTATATCGGCTTTTAAAAGCGCTCCAGATTCCAGCTTGATGCCTGTCTTGGTGAAGCGTTTAATCTGGTCGGTCACTACTGAGGACGTGCCCTTGCGCAGGGACCGGAACAAATCACTATCGGGCACCAGACAGAGACGCTGGTCCCAGGGGTTATATTTCGGGTTGAAGTGGGTATCTACATCAACCTTTCCCGCGAGCTCTCTGCGAGTGAGAGATAGCAAGAATGCTTTCATTTTTTGTGGCCGACGCCGGCTGTACTGGTATATCAGAGCCTGCATGCTGACGTTTTTCCAGCGGGTAACCAGATAGGCTAATTTGGAGGGCAGCCAGCGATTCATGCGCAGTGCGAAAGGGTCTCGACCCGGACGCGAAACCACATAGGTTGGAGACCGCTGCAACATGGTCACATGCTTTGCGGTTTTTGCCATCTCTGGCACCACAGTAATAGCGGTTGCACCGCTACCTATGACCACTACATTCTTATCTGCATAGTCCAAATCTTCGGGCCACAGCTGAGGATGAATTAGCTGGCCTTTAAACTGCTCTACATCAGGGAATTCTGGGGTATAGCCCTGGTCGTAGCGATAATAGCCAGTGCAGCTATAGATAAAGTTGCAGCTTATGGCCCTGGGGCTAGCCCCCTCCCCCTCAATGGTTACCGTCCAGACTGCCCTGTCACTGTCCCAGGAAATTTTAGTGGCTCGGTGGTTGTAGCGGATATGTTTTTCGACATCATATTCCCTGGCCGTCTCACGAATATAATCCAAAATAGTAGGGCCGTCAGCTATAGCTCTCTCGTGCTTCCAGGGTTTGAAGTTGTAGCCCAATGTATGCATATCTGAGTCAGACCTAATACCCGGGTAGCGAAACAGGTCCCAGGTGCCTCCCATGGCACCCCTGCTTTCTAAAATAGCATAGGATTTATTGGGCGCTTCACGCTCAAGATGACTGGCTGCACCAATACCAGACAGGCCGGCACCAATAATCAAAACATCTACATGATCTAAAGACATAGGGTCTCTCTTACTTTTTATTATTTGACAGGAATTTTACGGGCAAAACCACAGCATCGATGTCCCCGCCGCGACAATTTTAAAAAAACCAGCGGCTGACTGACTTATCAAGTTTGGCACTGCACTTTTTAAGCTGAGCCCCATAGGTTCCAGCCTGACGCTGAACTTTATTGGCCACAGTTAATAGCTGGGGCTTTTTATTATAGGACTTTCGGGCATAGCCACCCCAGCCCTCGTGATAGGCAAGATACTGACTGTAGGCATCCCACTTAGAGATACCCAGACGTTTGTTAGTCTTATTGGTGTACCAGCCCACAAAGTTAATGGCATCACCAAAGTCATCGCGGTCATGGCTCCAGCTGCCAGTATCCTTTCGGTAGTCACTCCAGGCTGCGTCCTGAGCCTGAGCATAGCCATAGGCTGATGATCTGCGCGGCAGAGGAATAAATAAAAACTTGGGGCGATCTGGTCGCACCTTAGCCTGAAAGGCGGACTCCTGATTGATAATCGCCATCATAACGCCTATGGGTGTACCCCAGCGCTTGCTCGAGCTACGGGCATCTTTATACCAGTCTGTTTCACCCCAGAATATTTTGCACAGGTCATTGACCTGAGTCGGCTGATAGGTGGAACAGCTAGTTAACAGGATAAGTAAAACTATGGGTAGCAGGCGCTGAGTGATCATGCCTGAATAATGCAGCTTCTAGCGATGAATATCCAGATAGTTTAGAACCAAAAGCCAGACGGCGATAAGACGCATACCAAGCAATGCGAAAGAAACGGCGGTTATCTCTGACACAGTTGTGAGCATAAATAGTTCCATATCACTCCACAGTAATGCACAGCTGACAACCATGCCAACTACCGCCATAAATCTAAAACATCGGACGGCAACCAGGGCATATAAGTAGCCAGCCAATACTAGTAACAAAAGCATCACCCGCACCTGTATCAAATCGCTTGCCGGATGAAAGGCAGCTGGATCTATTTGCACAGCAACCACCTTGGATTGGATAAACAGCTCGGGCATGAAGTAGGCTGTGACACCACGGATACTAAGAAGAAACGCCACCAGAGTTAACCGGACGCAAATACGCCATCTAATGCCATCTTCCAGCTCAGGAATAAGGGTCTCAGATAGAGTTTTTTCTTGAACTTTATCTGGCGTCTGATCGGCTGTTTTATGCGGACTAACCTCTAAGAAGTCCATGAATATCCTCTTATTCTCGATGGGCATCCACCCCATAGGGTTTTATAATTTTTAGAGACCATTAAGACCGTGGCTAATAATTAGCTCTGGTTAGATTCTTTGAGCAGATTACCTTCGATCTCTATTTAAGTGTGTATAGTTTTACAGCATCATTGTGACCCTGAGCTTTTTACCCGCTCAGTACCTATTAATTAGCAGTTTTTTGGGTGATCAGTAAAAACACTTACTACGTAGGTAATCTATTGACCAGGGGCATATCCCGCGTGCATTATCCGCGAATTATGGTTCCATCGCTGGAATGGGCATTGCTACTTCTTTTATCGGACAATATCTAGGCTAAAAATATGACTTCTATGCCCCAAATTGCTGACAAATATATTTTTACTGGCACCTGTCGGGCTGGCCTGGGTGTGGTTGCCGCTGTCACCAGTTTCCTGGCCGATAGAGACTGCTATATCTGCGCTCTCGAACAATTCGACGATGAATCAACTGACAAATTTTTTATGCGTGCTGTGTTTCGCCGCCAGAAGGGCTCGCCGGCAATCGTTGATATACGCGATCAGTTCGATAGCATTGCACAGCAATTCACCATGGACTGGCAGATTCACAATCCAGAAGTTCCAGTTAAAACACTGCTAATGGTGTCTAAATATGATCACTGCTTAGACGACTTGCTCTACCGCAAACGCAAAGGTGAATTTAATATGGAGATCACCGCAGTGGTTTCCAACCATCAGGATCTGCGCCCTATGGTAGAGCGCGAGGGCATTCGCTTTATCCACCTGCCGGTAACCAAAGACACCAAGGCTCAGCAGGAACAGCGCCTAATGGAGATTGTCGATGAAACTGGCACGGAACTGGTGGTTCTGGCTCGCTATATGCAGATTTTATCCAATAATTTAACTCAGCAGCTCTCGGGCCGCTGCATCAATATCCATCACTCCTTCCTGCCGGGCTTTAAAGGCGCCAAGCCTTATCATCAGGCCTTTGACCGCGGCGTAAAAGTGATTGGCGCCACAGCCCATTATGTGACCTCGGATTTGGATGAGGGGCCTATTATCGAGCAGATGCTGACCAGAGTTGACCATAGTTACGGCCCCAATCATCTGGTTCAGGTGGGTCGAGATAATGAATCTATGGCACTGGCCAAGGCTGTTAAATATCACATTGAACGCCGCGTATTTCTAGACGGCAATAAAACAGTTGTTTTCCTGGGCAGCTAAAATCTATTAGGGGGAGAGTTATGCCTTTTGGTCTTCTAAAGTACGGTCTCAGCAGCGAGTATCCGGCACAGCATCATTTTACCCCTGCCACAGAGCTTAAAAAACACTACGACGTGGTTATTATTGGTGCCGGCGGTCACGGTACCGCCATTGCCTATAATCTGGCCAAATACCACGGCATAACCAATGTTGCTGTGCTGGAAAAAAGCTATCTAGGTGGCGGCAATACGGCTCGCAACACAGCGGTTATTCGCTCTAACTATCTCACCGAAGAAGGGGTCAGTTTTTACCGCGAGTCAGTCAAGCTCTACAACAATCTCAGCAATGAATTTAACTATAACGTGATGATGGAAAATCGCGGACAATTGACTCTGGCCCACAGCGATGCCGCTGTGCGCAGCTTCCGATGGCGCGCCGAAGTCAACCAGCACATGGGTGTCCGCTCCGAACTGATTGATCGGCAGGCCATCGCGGAATTAGTGCCAAATCTCAACATGTCTGAGGACTCTCGATTTCCCATTATGGCCGGACTTTGGCATGCAGACGGTGCCACTGCACGCCACGATGCTGTGGCCTGGGGCTATGCCAAAGGTGCCTGTGATCGCGGTGTCGAATTACACCAGCTCACCGAGGTAGAGGATATTGAGGTTAGCCGTGGTCGGGTCACTGCAGTTAAAACCAATCGCGGTCGCGTAGAGTGCGGTGCCGTGGTGCAGGCAGTGGCTGGCGCCAGCTCTACAGTGGCCAAAAAAGCTGGTATTCCGCTACCCATCCACTGTTATCCTCTGCAGGCCATGGTCACCCAGCCTTACAAGCCTATTTTAACTCCCCATGTCAGCTCTCCCCACGTCCATGTCTATGTGCATCAGACCTCCCGCGGTGAGTTTGTGATAGGCGGCGGCTCAGATCCCTACCCCCTCTATCACACCAGAGCCACATTGGATCAACGAGAATCTCTGAGCGCAGCAGCCATGGAGCTATTTCCATTTTTAGCCCAGGCAAGAATGTTACGTCAGTGGGCCGGCACCACAGATATGACGCCGGACTACAGTCCGATCATGGGACTCAGTCCAGTAGAGAATTACTATCTGGATGCTGGCTGGGGTACCTGGGGCTTTAAGGCTACACCCATATGCGGCGTCACCATGGCCGAGCTGGTGGCGACTAAAAAGGTACCAGAGATTATCAAGCCATTTGAGCTCGAGCGCTTCTATAAGTACGAACAAATTAACGAAGCCGGCGCCACCGCCGCCAGCCACTAAGAGGGATTACCATGAAGCTTCTCACCTGCCCTCTCAATGGCCAGCGCAATATTTCTGAATTTACCTACGGTGGCGAGTACCACCCTATGCCAGACCCAGAGACTGCCAGTCCAAGACAGTGGGCCGAGTATGTGTTTTTTCACGATAATGAGGCCGGCGTGGTGATCGAGTGGTGGTGTCACACTGCTAGCTCGTTTTGGTTTCTGGCAGAGCGCAACACCATTACTGACAGAGTTATTCGTACCTTTGAAGCCAGTGAAATATTTCAAAATCGCATCGACTTTGCCGAGCCAACTAACGGGGAGAAAAAATAATGCAGCGCTTACCCAGCCCCTATGGCCTATTGATTGATCGTGAACGGCAGATTAAGTTTAGCTTTGAAAATAAATCCTATCAGGGCTTTGCCGGGGATAGTATTGCCAGTGCTCTGGCCGCTAATAATCAATGGCTGCTAAGCCGATCATTTAAGTACCACCGCCCACGCGGCGCACTGACCATGGCGGGCCAGGACGCCAATACTATGGTACAGCTACCCTCCAACCCCAATGCCCTGGCTGATAAAGAGCCTCTATCTCCAGGCTTAGAGGTTATGGGGCAGAACTACAGCGGCAGTTTGAAGACTGATCGCGGTGCACTGCTGGGGTTATTTTCTCGCTTTTTACCGGTTGGCTTTTATTACAAAGCTTTTTTTAAGCCCAGAGGCATGTGGGAGAAATGGGCGCCGCTGATACGCAAAAAAGCTGGTCTGGGCGTGATTAATCAGCAACTGGAGCCAGACTATTACGATAAACAGTATAAATTTTATGATGTGGTAGTGGTTGGTGCAGGACCCTCTGGTATGCAGGCCGCTCTCACTGCCGCTGTGGATGGCTGTGAGGTGCTACTGGTTGATGAAAACCCGATTCTGGGCGGCTCCTTAAACTATTCTCGACTGGATGCTAAGGGCAGTATGGCCAGAGAGGTCCGTGATCTGCTGGTGCACGATATTGAGGCTAATAGCAATATCACCTGCATGACCAATGCCACTGTCAACGCCTGGTTTGCAGATAACTGGTTGCCTATTATCTGCCAAAAGCGTCTTTACAAGGTGCGCGCCAGACAGACCATTCTATGTACCGGCGCACTTGAGCAGCAGGCGGTATTTCACAACAATGACCTGCCTGGCATAATGATGTCCAGCGCAGCTCAGCGCTTGATTCACCTCTATGCTATTCGCCCAGGAAAGACCGCTGTGGTTGTTACTGGCAACGATGATGGCTATGCCAATGCTCTGGATTTAGCCGATGCTGGTGTCGAGGTTGCGGCTATTGTTGATCTGCGTGACAAGCCCAGATCCAGCCCTCTGGTTAGGGCCGCCAAAAAACGCGGCATTACCATCAAGGCTGGCTACGCAGTTTACGCTGCCCAAAAGCGCGGCAATCATTTGGCTGGGGTGGAAATTCGCAAAATACTCAGTCAGGGAATATGTGACTCTCAGGCTGAGAAGATTCGCTGTGACACAGTCTGTATGGCGATTGGCTACACGCCCACCTATCAGCTCGCCTGTCAGGCCGGGGGGCAGCTTAGCTACAGCGACAAATCGGCCATGTTTACCCTGAATAATTTACCAGATGGCTTGCAGATAGCAGGTTCAGTAGACAGTTATTGGGAGCTGAGCAACTGCCTGGAGGAAGGTGCCAGAGCTGCTATTATTGCCACCAATGCTCTGGGCTTTACCCAGACTGATATCCCCGAGCCAACAGCTAGAGAAAAACATAGCCCCAACCATAGCTGGCCTATTTTTGCCCATCCCAACGGCAAAGAATTTGTCGACTATGATGAAGATCTGACCATTGCAGATATTGTTAATGCCACCCGCGATGGCTACGAGCATATCCAGCTGGTTAAACGCTACTCAACCTGCGGCATGGGGCCCTCTCAGGGTCGTCATTCTGCACTGGCCGCGGCCAGACTAGTCGCAGCTGCAACTAACCGAACTGTAGCAGAAACCGGTGTTACCACGGCACGGCCACCTTTTGCGCCCGAGCATTTGGGCCACAGTGCCGGACGCAGTTTTTATCCAGCCCGCCGCAGCAATATGCACTATAGGCATATAGAAGCCGGCGCTCAGATGCTGCAGGCCGGCGCCTGGTATCGCCCGGCCTTTTATGGCCAGGCCACAGATCGTGATCGCTGCATTGATAATGAAGTGAATAATGTGCGCAACAATGTGGGTCTGGTCGATGTATCCACCCTCGGCGGTCTTGAAGTCCGCGGCCCGGATGCAGCTGAGTTTCTCAATCGCTTCTATACCTTTGGCTTTGTTAAACAACCAGTGGGCCGAGCCCGCTACGCTCTGCTCACCAATGAAGCCGGGGTAATAATTGATGATGGCGTGGCCTGCCGTTTTAGTGAACAGCACTACTATGTGACTGCAACTACCGGCGGTGTAGATCGCGTCTATCAAACTATGCTTAAGTGGAATGCCCAGTGGCGTCTGGATGTGGATATAGCCAATGTCACCGCGGCTTACTGCGGAGTCAATATTGCAGGGCCCAGGGCCCGTCAGGTACTGGCTAGGGTTTGTACAGACATCGATCTAGGGGCAGAGGCTTTTCCCTATATGGGTGTGCGCCAGGGCACAGTAGCCGGTATTCCGGCACGGGTAATCCGCGTTGGTTTTGTCGGTGAGCTGGGTTACGAAGTTCATGTGCCGCAGCAATATGGTGAAGCGCTCTGGGATGCTCTGATGGAGGCTGGTGGCGAGGAAAATATCCAGCCCTTTGGTATTGAGGCTCAGCGGCTTCTGCGTCTGGAGAAAGGCCATATTATTATTGGTCAGGACACTGATGCTATGTCTCACCCCATGGAGGTTCAGATGGGCTGGGCTGTGTCCCACAAAAAACCATTCTTTGTGGGTGGCCGCACCATTGCTGAGTTAGAGATGAAATCGCCTACACGAAGACTGGTGGGTTTTGTGGTCAATGCTAAAAATGCACCTATTCCACTGGAGAGCCATCTGGTGCTAGATGGGGCACAGATGACTGGGCGGGTGACCTCCTGTAATCATTCACCCACTCTGGGCAAACCCATAGGCCTGGCCTATGTGCAGCCCCATTGTGCCGAACCCGGTAGCCAGATTAAGATCAAATCCTCTGGCGGTGTTATGGTCACCGCCGATATTGTGACTCTACCTTTCTATGATCCTAAAACACTGCGTCAGGAGCTGTAATCATGATTGAGCTAACACCAGATAAAGCCCTGAGACGCAGCCCGCTGTATCGCCGCCATCTGCAGTTGAATGCTCAGTTTGAACAGCTGGGTGAAGCACTGGTGGTAAGTGCCTATGGTGATACTGGCATGGAGCCCAGACTGGCCATCAGTCTTGGATTAGCCGATCTGTCCTGTCTGCCGCGCACCGGTTTTAAAGGTCCTGGAGCCCCAGACTGGGCTGCCACTCAGGGAGTTGAAATTCCCTCAGCACCCAATACAGCACTGGCCCAGGCCGATGGCTCAATGGTCGCAAAACTGTCCCATCAAGAGCTGTTAATTGTCTCTGGTATGCAGGGCGACTCCGGTCTGGTCGATAGCCTCAACCAGCAAATTCCAGGGACGGGCGTCTACTCTTTGCCCCGGGCCGATAGTCATAGCTGGCTCGCGGTCACTGGCCTACTGGCGGCAGAGATGTTTTCCAAAATATGCGCTATTGATCTGCGCACCCACAAGTTTGCCCAGGGTCAGGTGGCTCAAACCTCCATCGCCAAAATTAATGGCATTATTGTGCGTCAGGATCTGGGCACCACCCCCTGCTTCCATATTTTCAGTGATATTGCCTCTACAGAATTTCTCTGGGACTGCCTGTTGGACGCCATGGAGGAACATCAGGGCGTCGCCATAGGTGTCGCAGCCATCAGAAGTCTTGACGCGACTGAATAACGTTTTTATTGATTCATAGCTTATACTCTGGGCTATGAAAAAGAACAAAAATATCGAGATCTCCGCACTGCGCATCTTCGCTGCCGTGAGTGAGGCCGAGACCCTAACCCAGGCCGCAGAGCGTCTGGGTATTACCCAGTCTGCCGTGTCACAGACCATTAAACAGCTGGAGATTCAAACCGAAACTCAGCTGGTGGACACCAGATCTCGCCCGGTTAAGCTCACCCCCAGCGGTCAGGTATTAAAAGATTACGCCCTGCAAATTATCGACGATACCAGGCGCATGCTGGTCGATGTGCGCATGACTGCCAAAGGCGGCACAATGCCGTTAAATCTGGGTATGGTCGATTCGTTTTGCGATGTGGCAGGCCTGCAGCTTATGCGCCAGCTCAACCCCTATGTCTCCAAACTGACGCTGCGCACAGGCCTAGGCTCATCTCTGTCTGAAGATCTGCTAAATCGCAATCTGGATATTTTAATTACCAGTGATCCTATAGACGAACATCCAGAGCTGCAGCGCTACCCTATACTGCGTGATCCCTTTGTGATGATTGTGCCAGATATGTACAGTCAAGAGGGCGCGGCAACGCCGGCCTGGCTGGCAGAGCATGCGCCCTTTATTCGTTACACTAGAGAGTCCCGACTGGGCAAACTAACGGACCTTATTAGCCGCCGCCTGGGCATTCAGCCTCAGACTGCCTGCGAGCTGGACAGCACCCAAACTCTGATGCGTTTTGTGCAGTCTGGCCAGGGCTGGGCCATCACCACTGGCCTCTGTCTCGTGCGCTATCCAGAGCTATTGGAGGGCTGTAGAGTATTGCAGTTGGCCAGTGGCGCCAATGCTCGTCATCTGACCATGCTCTGTCGCCACACTGAGCTGGGCGCGCTACCTGAGCAGATTGCCGCCAACTGCCGGGCAATATACAGTGATGAGATTGTGCCCGAGCTTATCCAGATTGCACCCTGGCTTGAACATCAAGCCTATGCTATCACCGAAATGCCAGCCATCTAGAGAGCCCATGGCAACAACAGGTGCACTGCATCCTAGGTGATAAAGATATCTCCATCGGTCGACTCGGTATCCACCCAGCTGACGGTCTCTGTACCCACTGCACCGAAAAGCCCATCTAGCTCTGGCATGGGCTGACCCGCAGAGTCTCCAGGCAGATGGCTTTTTCCCCAGGCCAAACCGGCTATACCGCGCTCGAGCATTGAATCAATCTGCTTGTCCGTATAGTTCACCGCCGCAAGAATCTCTCGAGTTGAGTGGCCGTGGGCCTCGGTTGGGCTGGCCGCATAGATAGGGGCACAGGTCGGTCGGATAGCATAGTGATCAATCTGAGTTAGCTGATGTCCACTGGGGTGATCCGGATATATCGAGAAGGCAAAACTGCCGCGTTCAAGGCCCACGCTGCCATCGGCGACCCGGCTATACTGCTCGCGCAGGGTCTCAATCGAAATAGGCTGCGCTGCTGCTACATCAGCCGCCAACAGTCGCTCCATCCATTTCTGCGAAGAGGCCTGCTGGAAGGCCACGGTTAAAAATACCTGAATATCAGCAGTGGCGGTAATACCCTGCAATCCAGCAATATTTTCCAGTACAGGCAGATCAGCCAGCTCAGCATCGAGGAAAATCCAATCATCAGCAGTTTGATAAAAATGCGACAGCTCATGGTTGCCCATGGCCTGACGGCCAGAGGGCTCATTAAAGTCTTCAAGGCCTGCATAGTCGAAGCAGAATGGCAGCTGTGCCAGATTGGTCACCGCCGATAGCGAAGTTCGCGCGCGGCTAACAGCTCCGGTTCTGGCTCTGTGGAAAAGGGCTACGGCCATAGCCAGCCCGCCAGCAAACCCGCAGTTTACGTCCAGAGTACCCAGATGAGCATGTTCCTCAGGTGTCTCAGAGCCACCAAAGCGGCTCATAATACCGCTGTTGGCCTGAATAATATCATCGTAGCCAATATAGTTGGTTTTCCGCCCTGGCATGGGACCACCGAGACAATCGAGACGACAGAACAGCACCCCCGGGTTAATTGCCTGCAGTGCATCATGGTCTAACCCCAGAGGTTGCATCTGACGCTCAGGAGCGTTGATGACCACCATATCCACCGAGCACACTAGGCGGTTAAAGGCTTCGCGCCCCTCATCTGTATTGATATCAATCAGCCCACTGCGCTTGCCCATGTCCGCCTGAAAGGCGAATAATGTTCCGATCAGCGGATCGTACATTGGTACCACTGGCTCAATCTTAATAATTTCAGCGCCAAAACGGGCGAGAAAGGCCGTGGAATGGGGTCCCGCAATCACATTGGTTAAATCCAGCACCCGCAGTCCAGCCAGCCAGCCCTGGGAATGCTGCAATGGGGCCTGCTGCGCCGGGGCCTGCGGAACCCTAGCTGGTGTCGCCACTGAATCCAGCTTGGCCAGGGCCTGATCAAAAGATACAAAACTGCGCGCTGAGGGGGCTAGCATTTTGTGCGCAGATTCTTCTAACCAGGCCACAGGGCCAGGCTGTTTCATTAACCCGTACTCGGGATCATCGACTTCAACGATCAGTCCCGCATCGTTGCAATGACTGCTGTTGACCCACTCTCTGGTGGTTCTGTGGGGAGCACCGGGAATTTGACCCTCGCCAAAAATTACGCCCCATTCAGAGGAGGTCTTAGTACGCATCACTAATTTTATCTTTGCCGAAATAATATCCGCCCAGCGCTTAGGTAGCGGGTAGACGCCCAGAGAGCTCTCCCCCTCCCACTCGCTGACTGGCAGGTGCAGATCACTGACCTCTGGCATGCCCTCAGCCATCACCTCTTCGTAGAGACCAAGCACTTCCAGACAGCGCCTTGCATGGTTGCGGTGAGAAGGGCAAACAATGTAAAACATGCGGTCATCCGCACATTTATAAGAGCGGTAGAAGGGATCCAGATACTCCTGAAGTTGATCATAACTGAGATCGAAGTCAATATTGGCGGCGCGGCGGCGCTCGATTTCATGCTCGCGCATGGTCTTGTAGCGCTCAGGCAGGTCAGCTACCTGATAGGAATTGTAGGACAGGCCTTCCATCATCGCGGCAATTACTGGCACCTCAATATGGTCACCCAAACCTGTGTTCTCCCGCGCCAAAAGCGCTAAAACCACAGAGCTGGAGGCCATAGTTATACTGTAGGACGAGGCCAGAGGTAGCGGCGAGAAACAGGGGTTGAGCCCCATCAGTACGCGGTTAAAGCCCATATCCGTAAAGGCTCCAGCAGTGGCTGCTACCACAGCTTCGGTAGCTTTCCACTGGCTGCGCAACTGATCATTGCTGGCAAAGCCGGGCACTGACAGACTGATCAGCTGGGGGCGGTTTGCGCGCAGCGCGGCAAAATCAATGCCCAGACGCTGCATTACCCCAGGTCGGAATGATTCAATAACCACATCTGCGCGATCAATTAATTGCAGCGCCTGATCCAAGCCCTCAGGGGTTTTTAAATCCAGGTTGAGGCAGCTTTTGTTGCGATTCAAAATCCCATTGGCCTGATGCTTCCACTGGGGCCCGCTAGGTGGGTCAATATGTACCACTGTGGCACCTAAGTCTGCCAGCACCATAGCCACAGCTGGCCCAGCAATCTGCTGACCAAAGTCGACTACTCGCACCCCTTCGAGGGGTAATTGAACCTGTTGCTTCATCTCTTATACTCTTAATTATGGGCTGCAGGGCCTACTGATTACCTGAGACCCCAGCACTGTCTCTCTCGCCATTTACTAACAGGCTATTACCCCGCCTTCTGGCCGCGATCATAGAAATCATCAGCTATTCCCACCAGCAATAAAAAAAGCCCCTAAGGCAATGTTTTTTTTATTAATGCGGCTTTTTTGCCTGGGCTGCAGGCCCCGTCATTACTGGATTTATCGGAAGATACAATTTTATTAATGACAGATAGCTAGCGGGGTGCAAAATAGGGGGATAATGAAAGGCTCTATTGCGATTTTTGACCGAAAACAATATGATCTGTATCGTTTTAAGCGCTATAGCCAATTAAAATAATAACCGGAGAATAACTTTGATATCAGCAGAAAAATCTGGCTTTTTGTCAGGCACTCATCCTGTGATGGCCGTAGGTTCTGCAGTATTGGTCGCAGCGTTCGTTTTATTTACCCTTATAAGCCCAGTTGCAGCCGAAGCTCTTTACAGTTCGGCGCGAGATTTTATTGCCGCTGAGCTCAGCTGGTATTACATCAGCCTGATGAATCTATTTCTGCTGCTGGCCATAGGGCTGGTATGTAGCAAGTATGGCAAGATTCGCCTGGGTAAAGATTCTGACAGACCAGAATTTAGCTACTTTGCCTGGTTTTCTATGCTTTTTGGCGCTGGTATTGGTATAGGCATTCTGTTCTGGAGCATTGCTGAACCTATCTACTATCTTCAAGCCAATCCATTTATTACTGAAGCGGAGGCTATGGGCCCGGAAGCGGCCCAGGTGGCAATGCGCATCACTATCTTTCATTGGGGTTTGCACGGCTGGGCTCTCTATGCGGTGGTGGGCATATGTTTTGCCTATTTCTCCTATCGCAAAGGCTTGCCCCTGTCTATCCGCTCGGCCCTCTACCCTATCTTTGGCGAGCGTATCTATGGCCCCATAGGCCATCTAGCTGACTTGCTGGCGGTACTGGGCACTGTATTTGGTATAGCCACATCGCTGGGAATGGGAGCCCAGCAACTGAATGCCGGCATACATTATTTGCTGGGTATTGATATCAGCCTGACCACTCAGATTTTATTGATATTTATTATTACTCTGGTGGCCACCATCTCTGTATTAACTGGTGTAAACCGAGGTATTCGTATTCTCAGTGAACTCAATATGCGACTGACTCTGTTAATCCTGATTCTGTTTCTGGTGTTTGGGCCAACTCTGTATCTGCTCAGCTCAGTGGTCAACAACACGGTTGATTATCTGGTCAATGCCCCCGCACTGGGTGTCTGGCTGGCACCACAGCAACATGGCCAGTGGCAGAGCGACTGGACTATCTTTTACTGGGGCTGGTGGCTTGCCTGGTCGCCATTTACAGGTATTTTTATCGCCCGCATTTCCCGCGGCCGCACCATCAGAGAATTTTTGCTCGGTGTGCTAGGCGCACCTGCTGTGCTGACTATTCTGTGGATCACTCTGTTTGGTAATACAGCTATGCATATGGAGCTTTTTGGTGATGGTGGTGTGACCGCCGCAGTCAATGCCGACCGCACAATCGCCCTGTTTAAAACTATAGAACTGATGGATCTGGGCGGGCTACTAACCGGCCTTATGGCCAGCATTTGCACTGTTATGCTGATCACCTATTTTGTCACCTCGGCAGATTCCGCCACCCTGGTAATCTGCACATTGGTGGCCATGGGCAGCAGTAGCCCTGGAGCGCGACTGCGCATATTTTGGGGTGTGGCCGTAGGGGCTGTGGCCGCAGTGTTACTGTTCGCTGGTGGCTTGAATGCACTGCAAACTGCCTCTATAGCGGCAGCCCTGCCCTTCTCGTTTGTTCTTATTATGGCCACCTTTGGCCTGTGTAAATCTCTTTATGCCGAGGGCCAGAGCCCCCAGGCACAACCAATAGCGACTAAAGCTGGGGAGTGATTATGTCGACACAAATAATTCTGCCGCGGATATTGCAGGTGGGCGACGGTGCCAGCCAAGAGGCTGGTAATATTCTCAATAGCCTGGACTGCAAGCGTCCCTTAATTGTGACCGATGGAATGATGGTGCAGCTGGGTTACGTTGCCCGCCTGCAACAAAGTCTTGAGGCTGCATCTATCACAGCAGATATTTTTCAGGACACTGTACCGGAACCCACGGTCAGCTCGATTCAGGCCGGCGTGGACAAAGTGCGCGATGGCAACTACGACAGCATTATCGCCATCGGCGGCGGCAGCCCTATAGACAGTGCCAAGGCCATTGCTATTTTGGGCAAGTACGGCGGTGTGATGCGGGACTATAAATTTCCTCGGGTAGTCAATGAGCCGGGGTTGCCGATTATTGCCATTCCCACCACTGCTGGCACAGGTTCCGAGTGCACCAAGGTGACCATTATCACCGATGAAACCAATGATGAAAAAATGCTCTGTGTGGGTATTGGCTTTATGCCCACCGCGGCACTGGTCGACTATAGCCTGACATTAAGCCTGCCCCCAAGAACCACAGCGGACACGGGCATTGATGCCCTGACCCATGCTATGGAAGCCTATGTCAGCAAAAAGGCCAGTCTCTACAGCGATAGCCAAGCCATAGCCGCAATGAAATTACTGGCGCCCAATCTGCGCAAAGCTTTCCAGGATGGCAGTGACCAAAAAGCCCGGGAGGAGATGATGCTCGGTGCCACCCTAGCCGGAGTCGCGTTCTCCAATGCCTCTGTGGCATTGGTACATGGCATGTCTCGCCCTATTGGCGCTTTCTATCATGTGCCCCATGGCCTCTCCAATGCCATGCTATTGCCTATGGTGACAGAGTACAGTATTCCCGCCGCACCAGAGCGCTATGCAGACTGCGCCCGCGCCATGGGTGTGGCCAATGAGGGTGACAGTGACCAGACAGCCAACAGCAAATTAATGGCCGAACTCTATGCTATTAATAAGGAACTGCAGGTGCCCACACCGGAGCAGTTTGGTATTGATCGCGACCACTTTTTTAATAACCTTCAGGTGATGGCAGAGCAGGCACTGGCCTCGGGCTCACCTGGTAACAATCCAAGAGTACCCAGCGCTGATGAGATAATCGAAATCTATCGCAAGCTGTGGTGATGCCAATTAGGTAATGCAAAGTTTAGAGATGACAATTTTTTGAGGAAAAAATCATGACAGTAGTAGGACATTTAATTAACGGCCAGATGACCACCGCCACTGAGCGCACTCAGGATGTGTACAACCCATCCACTGGCGAAGTGAGCAAGCAGGTTGCCCTGGCCTCTCAGGCCACTGTAGAAGAGGCTATTGCCGCGGCCCAGGCCGCCTATCCTGAGTGGCGCAATACGCCAGCTATTAAGCGCGCCCGGGTGATGTTTAAATTTAAAGACTTGCTGGAGCAGCATGCCGATAAAATCTGCGCTCTGATTGGCGAAGAGCACGGCAAAATCAGCCATGATGCCGCCGGTGAACTGCAGCGAGGCATTGAGAATGTAGAGTATGCCTGCTGCGCACCAGAGCTACTAAAAGGGGAGCACAGCAAAAATGTCGCCCCCAATATAGACTCCTGGAGTGAGTTTCAGCCCCTAGGTGTGGTGGCCGGTATTACCCCGTTTAACTTCCCCGCCATGGTGCCTCTGTGGATGTATCCAATGGCCATTGTCTGTGGCAACTGCTTTATTCTTAAACCCTCTGAGCGCGACCCAAGCTCGACGCTTTTTATTGCTGAATTGCTCAAGGAAGCAGGCCTGCCCGATGGTGTAATGAATGTGGTCAATGGCGATAAAGAAGCCGTTGATACATTGCTCAATGATGAGCGCATTAAGGCCATAAGCTTTGTGGGCTCCACCCCCATTGCGGAATATATCTACAGCACCGCCAACGCTAACGGCAAGCGCTGCCAAGCTCTGGGTGGCGCTAAAAACCATGCGATTGTGATGCCTGATGCAGATATGGACAATGCGGTGGCGCAGTTATTGGGCGCTGCCTTTGGCTCCTCCGGTGAGCGCTGTATGGCTCTGTCGGTTGCCGTGGCCGTAGGTGATGCCGCGGCAGATGCCCTGGTCAGCAAAATGCAGGAAGCTATGAAAGGCTTAAAGATTGGCCCCTGTCATGATGCAGACAATGACTTTGGTCCGGTGATCACAGAGCAGCATCAGCAGAAAGTGTTTGGCTATATCGACAGTGCCGAACAACAGGGAGCTGATATTGTGGTAGATGGTCGCAACCCCAGCATCGATGGCTATGAAAATGGTTTTTATGTGGGCGGCACATTGATCGATCGCGTGACCCCAGAGATGGACAGTTACAATGCTGAAATCTTTGGCCCAGTGTTGCAGGTGGTTCGCGTGGATAGCATGCAAGCAGCCATGGACCTGATTGATAACCACGAATACGGCAATGGCACCTGTATCTTTACTAGAGACGGTGAAGCCGCACGCTACTTCTCTGACCATATTCAGGTGGGCATGGTGGGCATTAATATCCCGCTGCCAGTGCCTGTGGCCTACCACAGCTTTGGTGGCTGGAAGCGATCGCTGTTTGGCGATCTGCATGCCTATGGCCCAGATGCTGTGCGTTTCTATACCAAGCGCAAAACCATTACCCAGCGCTGGCCTTCGGCTGGTGTGCGTGAAGGTGCGCAGTTCTCTATGCCGACCATGAGCTAAATTAAAACCATGACGACTAGGGAAAAAGGCTCGGCGGTCAGCCGGGTAATGCAAATTATCGAAGCGGTGTCCAAAGCCGAGCGACCTCTGTCGCCGGCGGACCTAGCCCTTCAGTTGGCTATTCCCAAGCCCAGTATTCACCGCCTGCTCAACCAACTGGAGAGCGATGGTTTTGTGCAGACCAATATGCGCGGGCTCATTGTTCCCAGCCCTAAGATGCACAGTATCGCCTGGGCTGTACTGCACAGTGAGCGCTTTAGCTCATTGCGCCGGGCTATTTTGCAAAGGCTTACGGAAGAGATTGGTGAGACCTGTGGTATAGCCGTACCCAATGGCGCTGAGATGATTTATTACGATCGCGTGCAAACTGACTGGCCCTTGCAAATCCACCTGCAGGTGGGCAGTCATACACCCAGTTGGTGCACCGCCAGCGGCAAACTCTATCTCAGTTCTCTGCCCAAGCACCGGCGTCAGCGTCTTATCAACGAACTGTCACTGACCAGATATACCCGCAATACTATCGTTGATGTCGATGCTCTGGAAACCGAGTTACAGCATATAAAAACAAGTCGCCTAGGCACAGACAACGAAGAGTTTGTCGATGGTATGGTGGCCGTCGCTGTGCCGGTGAATGATAGCAATGGCAAACTCTGCGCCTGCCTATTTACTCATGCACCGGTCATTCGCAAAAGCTTTGATGAGCTGCTTGAGTATACAGACGCACTGCAAAGTGCAGCCCAGAGCCTGGGTCATCTGATCGATGATCCAGAATAATAATTGCTCGGCTTTTTGAGCAAGGTAGAGGGATAATAATGAAGAAAAGACTGCCGCCATTAAACTGGCTTCGCTCCTTTGAAGCCTCCGCACGCCATCTGAATTTCACTCTAGCGGCCTCTGAATTACATATGACTCAAGCAGCGGTCAGCCAGCAGATCAAAGGGCTGGAAACCAAGTTGGGTTGCGCCCTATTTAAACGCCTGCCCCGCGGACTGGAGCTGACCGATGCCGGGCGAGCCTATATTCCCGGCGTGCGTGAGTCAATTGAAAAGCTGGCGCTGGTTACCGATGAGGTATTTGGTAAGGAGCGCAGCCACACTCTGACCGTGCGGGTTAATTTGGTGTTCTTTAATACCTGGCTGGCACCGCGACTGGCGGATTTCCGAAACCAGTATCCAGATATTGATCTGCGCTTTACCAGCAATATCTGGGTGGCCGGCACCGATAAAGAGGCTGATGTTGAGATATGTTATGGCAAGGGCCAATGGACTAACTGTTTTAGCGACCGACTCACCTGGGATAGGCTTATCCCGGTCTGCAGCCCAACCTTACTAGACGGGCAGCTACCTCCGGCTGACCCCAGCGAACTGTCCAACTATACCCTGCTCCATGTTATTGGATACGAAGAGGGCTGGGGCTTTTGGCTAAATCAATTGGGCTATTACAATATCGACCCTTCTCAGGGCATTCACTTTGATTCGCTGATGACGGGAATGGAAATGGCTGCACAGGGTCATGGTGTGGCGCTAAGCCGCACATCTCTCGCGGCTAACATGCTGGAGAACGGCCGCTTGATCGCGCCATTTGAACAGACTGTCAGCACGGTGGAATCCTTTTACCTGACCACCCCCAAGGATAAGCCTATTCGCGCCCATGTGGATGCATTTCGTCAGTGGATTATTGATCAGGCTCAGCAAGCTAGCCCTGGGCAGGTTTAGTCCCCCGCGCCCGCCCTGGAGCTCTCAGTGGATTCGACTAGCACTCTGGCGACCAGATTATCGAGCTTATGCCAAAGGGTTTCATCAATCTCAATGCCCTGCTCCAGACAGTGCTCATAACTATCGACCATAGACTCAGATTGAACGCGACTAACTGGTGAATCCAGGCTAATCTGGCTGACAAACTGCTGTTCCACCGAGACCATATCTTCGCCAGCAAAAATCATTAGACTTTGATTATCTGACTGAGTGGGCAGAGTATATTGGCTGTACTCTGGGTGCTTTGCATGAGCTTCAATGGTCACTTTAAAACCACTGCTGCCCTGCTCCCAATAGGCTGCAAGGGCTGTGCCAGACTGGGCCGCACTGACAAGCCGCTGGATAATCAACAGGCGATTGTGGCAATTATCCAGCTGTACAAAGCCATGACCATACTGGCGGGCCAGTGCACAGGCCAATCTGACCGTTTGACTGCCACAGAGTAAAACCGAAGAGCTCTGCCCATCAAGCAGTGCCTGCTGATCCCCATTGCTGACCAACTGGGCATGAAGGCAGAGACAATTGTTCAGAAATGGCAGCGCGAGATTAAGCTGCTCAAGGCCGTTAAAACCGTGCATCTGCGACCAGATAACCATAGCCGCCGCATCCTGATAGTCGCCCACAGAGAACCCCAAGCCTTCAAACGCCTTCTTGAGAGAAGCCGTCAATTCATTGCGAGAAACTTTCATAATCTAACGGCTGGGATCTATGCTTTTACTGAGCACGGGTTTAATAGGAAACTGCCAGTCATCCATAAAGGGCTTATCGAAATCACTGATCAGTGGCGCCCCCTGAAACATAGTGTTACGCACCCAGAGCCGCGAGCGGGGATCAAATTTGCTGACCCCAAAAAAGGATAATTTGCAGCGCAATAGATGAATGGGCAACACATCGCTGTGCACCAGATTCTCGCGAATATCCCCGTAATGGCTTTGAGCCATGGTTTGAATCCGACTGATCGCACCGCTTAAATTAGGCTGCTGAAGAATAAAATGAGCAACATCCTGCTGGGGAAACTCTGCTATATAAGCGCAGACTTCGTCGTAGCATTCTCGCACCATGCGACCAATGGCCAGCGGCATCTGTTTCTCCATGCCCATATCTACATGAGTCTGACCAAGGCGCGGCTCCATCTTCTCTTCCGAGCGATACCAAAAGGAACCCTGAGCATTGGGCTGGGCAAAATCAATTGCCAGTGCCCAGTCATATTTATCTTCTATAACCAGCTTTAGTTCCTGCAGAGACATCTGGGGAACCAGATGCTGGTCTTCGTCGACGGCCATTAGTTCTTCCAACTCGTCCACCAACTCTGGGTAGAGCTCTATCAGCAAAGTGTTAATTACTTCCTGAGTTTCAACACGCCAACGCTGCTCAGCATACTGCGCCAGCTCCGACCAGTTGTAGCAGCTGGAAACAATATTGTCCCCTTCCTCAAGCAGCCACTGACTCAGCTCTTGAAGCTCCTGGCGAACCATGCCGTTAGAAATATTTTGCTTCTCATCACCAGTAACAATTTCACCCAGATGCTGAATCACTCGATCGGTAGCTATTTTGAATCGCTCTAGCATTTGAGAGTCTATGCCATCAGTGCCGGCCATCTTTGCTCTTGCCAATGCTGTTTCACGCTGCTCAATCCACTGATTAATCAGCAGCGGATGATTGATCAAAAATGGGGCCATACCCAACCCGGTGGAGTTGCCAATACCAAAATAACGCCTGATATCATCATCCAGCTTTACTGCAGTTTCTGGTGCACGCTGCGCGGCAATATAATCGGCGTGCTGCAAACTAAAGTGACGCAGCATAAAGCAGGTAAACATTTCTGCGGCAAAGGGTCGGGCAAAATCACGGTGTTTGGTGCGGACCTTTTCCCAGTCGGCCATACCCAATTTGCCACTGCCATAGGCGGCGGTGGTGCGATACAGATAGCCGACTTCGGCAATTACATCCACATCGGGCTGGCGACCATTGGCTAGCTCATCTACTACATACTCAAAGGTGCGGCCACTGCGATTGCCTCTGGACAGCACAAATACTCGGGAATCAACACGTCCGGCTTCCTGCTTGGGCACATTGGTGCGCAGAAACTCTAACTGCTCGGCATCAACGGTGCCCTCGCAAAGGGCCATGGTCAGATCCCACTGGTTGGCAATCACACGATCATTGCGATTTTCTGGGTCTAGATAATGGGAAAACAACACATAGCTATAGGTACCGAACTTGGCTTTTACCTCATAGACTGCGGTGCCGTAACCCTCTGAATCCAGATCAAACACAGTGCTGTTGATCTGCCACTTCTCCTTCACCATGCGTCGCACTAGGGTGCGCATAAAGCTTAGGCGAGACTGGTGAAAACTACCCAAGCGGTCCAGCTGCATAACCTGACTGGCAGGACGCAGGGACAGCGCAGCGCTATTGCTGAGACTATGCTTTCCAGCTAAATTATGATGCGACCGCACAGGCTTTACCCCATAGGCTAAGGTTGTTTTTGAGGTCCGAACAGGACCTATTTTTCGGCTATTGTAGGCGCAGTTATGGGCAGCGACTTAATTAAAAGCGACACAGAAAGCCCGGTTGCGACATAGTGCTTTTGCCAACTAAACCGCCTCAAAATAAGACGGTTTTTTTCTAAGCCACTAAGGTTTGACCGGTGAACCCGGAAAAGATTTCTCGAAGAATGACAGCCAGTTTTGACCCATGATTTTTTCGATATCAGTGTTATTAAAACCCACGTCTTGCAAACCCTGAGCCACGGTTAACATATCTTTGGACCCAGCAAACCAGTTGGGCTGGCGGGGCCAGCTCGGGCTGGCCGCAGAGCCCTCGCCATGATCAATACCAGTGGTCCAGCGACCGCTGCGCATCCATTCCAGTATTGAGTAGTCCCAGTTCTCACAGAGATCAGAGCCAATACCTATGCGATCAATACCAATCATCTCCGCAGTTTGGCCAATCATCTGACAGAATTCTTGCAAGGTGCAGTCAGAGCCATTCTTAAGATGGAATGGATACATGCTAAAGCCCAGCATGCCCTCTGATTCACCTATAGCCCGGAGCACTGTATCGGATTTATTGCGCAGCGCGGCGTGGAAAAACGTCGGATTGGCATGGGTGATGGCGATGGGCCGTTCAGAGATTTCAATGGCTTCCAGGGTCGACTTCTCCGCACTGTGGGACATATCAATAATCATGCCTACACGGTTCATTTCTTTGATCACTTCGCGGCCAAATCTGGTAATGCCACCGTCCTGTTCCTCGTAGCATCCAGTGGCCAGCAGACTCTGATTGTTATAGCTGAGCTGCATAATATGCACCCCAAGCTGCTTCAAAATCTGCACCATTTTCACATCGTCTTCGATGGGTGAGCAATTCTGGAAGCCAAAGATAATACCCACTTTGCCCAGGAGCTTGGCTTCAAGAATATCCGACGCCTGGTGAATGGGCATAATCAGGTCGGCATGATTAATAAAGTGCCGGTTCCAGTTGCCTATATTCTCCAATGTCTCGCGAATATTCTCCCAGTAGGCAATGGTCACATGAATAGTACTTAAACCACTGCGCTGAGCCTTTTCAAACAGGTCGCGGTTCCAATTGACATATTGCAGCCCGTCGATAAGAAGCATTTCTCTGTTCATCTCTCTAGTCATCAATGAATCCTGAGTAGCAATTAGTAGGGCTTGCTGTAGTTTGTTTTAATAATCGTGTAGAACTCCCGCGCATACTGACCCTGCTCGCGGGGGCCATAGCTTGAGTTTTTACGGCCGCCAAAGGGCACATGGTAGTCAGTGCCTGCAGTCGGCAGATTCACCATGACACAACCAGATTTAGAATGACGCTTAAAGTGGCCAGCATTGGCCAGACTGTTGGTTATGATGCCTGAAGTCAGACCAAAGTCTGAGTCGTTGGAAACCTCCAGCGCTTCTTCATAGCTGTCTACCTTGATCACACAGGCGATAGGGCCAAACACTTCTTCGCGGTTGATGCGCATCTGGTTGTTCGTATTAACAAACAGCGCAGGCGACATATAAAAGCCCTCAGTGTCCATGGTCATGGCTTCGCCTCCCAAAACCAGCTCTGCGCCTTCGTCTTTAGCAATCTGCATATAGTCTAGATTCTGCTGCAACTGACGACCGTCGACCACTGGCCCAATTTGCGCGCCCTCTGCCAATGCATGACCGACCACTAGGTTGCTGACAGCCTCAGTCATCTTCTCAACAAACCTATCGTGAATACCCGACTGCACAATAATTCTCGACGAGGCGGTACATTTCTGACCTGTACCAAAATAGGCACCAGCCACAGCACATTGCACCGCTGTATCAAGGTCCGCATCATCCAAAACCACTAGCGCATTTTTGCTGCCCATCTCCAGCTGCACGCGAGCCATATTATCAATGGCATTGCGCGCAATATGGCGGCCTACGCCAACGGAACCCGTAAAGGTAACTGCTTGAATATCTGGAGAGGTACAGAGGGTTTCGCCTACCTCTCTGCCCGAGCCCATCACCAAATTAAACACACCGGCGGGCAGGCCGCTGCGGCTAATAATATCAGCCAGTATCCAGGCACTGCCAGGCACTAACTCGGCTGGTTTAAGCACCACTGCATTGCCATAGGCTATGGCCGGTGCCACTTTCCAGGCCGCCACTGCCATGGGGAAATTCCAAGGGGTGACAATACCAATCACACCCAATGCCTCACGGTGGACTTCTACATCTACGCCAGGACGAACGGACTGGGTGTTCTCACCCATTAGGCGCAGCACTTCGGCACCATAATATTGAAAGAATTGCCCAGATCTATAAACTTCACCCACACCTTCTGCACGGGTTTTGCCTTCTTCGCGGGCCAGAATTTCACCAATTTCACCACTGCGGGCAATAAGCTCGGCGCCAATAAAATCTAAAACAGTTTTGCGTTGCTCCAGTGCACTTTGCGACCAGCCCTCAAACGCTGCGTTAGCGGCACTGATAGCCGCCAGACAGTCTTCATTAGATGCCTTGGCATAACGGCCAACGATATCGCTGGTATCTGAAGGGTTTATATTGCTAATGATCTCTGAACTGCCGACCCATTCACCATTGATATAATTGCTGTGTAAATCCTGATTCATACCGTTTCCGCCTGTAATTTTTAGGGCTGAACAACCCATTTGCGACCCATTGTTATACGTAGACACCTATAAATCCAATCAAAACTTTATATAGATTTATAAGCATAATTAATTTATTCTTCTCCTTGGCAATATCACTAATAAATATAATAAAGGTAATATTATCAAATACTTAAACGTCACCCTGAGACACCTCCGCACTTTTATTACCGTGGCTGAAGAAGGCAGTTTCAATGGGGCTGCAGAAAAACTCTCTCGCACTCAGCCTGCTATCACTCTGGCCGTTAAGCAGCTGGAAGAATTTATTGGTTTAAAACTTCTAGATCGCACCACTAGACAGGTCAGCACCACTGCGGAGGGAGAAAACTTTATCCCCATAGCGCAGCGGTTGGTCCGTGACTTTGATACGGCAATTTATGACTTGCGCGCCACGGCAGAGCGCCGCAGCGGCCATGTGAGCATGGCTATAGTGCCATCAGTGGCCAGCAACCTGTTGCCAGATATCATCAAGGCTTTCTCGTCTGAGTATCCAGGCATTCACCTCCACCTGGATGATGACAGCTCTCAGGGAGTACAGAGGCGGGTCGAGCGCAACGAGGTGGATTTTGGCATTGCCAGCCTGTGGAAACCCAATAAGTCATTGGACTTTAAGCCATTATTTGCCGATAAACTCGAACTAATCTGTCATGCGGACCATCATCTGGCCAAAGAGACTGGGCCGGTAAGAATTGATGAACTGGAAGACACCACATTTTTGGACACTGGCATTACTAAAACCCTGCGCAGCCGCGAAAGCTTTGGGGACTCTAAATTTGATTTTCCCAATATAACTACTTTACTGGCGATGCTCAGAGCTAATCTTGGCGTTTCGGTGCTGCCTTCGCTAGCCATTCCAGCGCTCGCGGATAATTTAGTATCTCGGCCCCTGACACCGACCCAGGCCCGTGAGGTTTACCTGATTACCAGAAATGGCTGGACAGTCTCCCCCGCCGCTGAAGCTATGATTGAGACCATTATTCGCGAAACCCCCAGCCAGATTAAAAAGCACGACCTGACACTGCGCACTAACAGTGCCAGTCACTGATACCAGAGCTTAGGATTCAGGGTTCATAAATTCATTGCAGCTGGCCAGCAGAGCATCAGTGACAACTATGCCCTCAGCAGCTGACTTGGCGCGATTGGCATAGCGACGATTACCTGGCATATGTGCACCTTCCATACCAGCCAGACGCGCTAGAAATGACTCTGAATGCTGCAGCCAGCTATCTGCATCGCCAAATCGGCTAGGGTCAATGGCGAGCATAAACTCGCCGCCGTTAGGTGGCCCACCATCATTGTTATCATTGGCCTGGGCTTCATAACTAAAGTCCATACCCGTAAGGCCTGCCACCAACAGTTCAATCATCATAGCAATGGTAGAGCCTTTGTGACCACCGAAAGGTAACAGCGCTCCGCCATCAATTATCTTTGCGGGCTCTGTAGTCGGATTGCCATCGGCATCTACACCTGTACCCAGAGGCACAGAATGGCCGTCTCGGGCTGCAATCATTACCTCACCTCTAGCCATAGAGGCTGAGGCCTGGTCAAACACCATTGGCGGCTGGTCGCCACGAGGCCAACCAAAACACATGGGATTGGTACCAAATAATGGCTGCTTGGCACCAGCTGGCACCACTGCTGGTTTGTAAGTGGTAAAGGCCATGGCCGCACATCCGGCCTCTGCAATAGGCTCAACCTCGACCCATAGTGCCGCAAAATGGTGCACGTTAACCAGGGCCATGGCGGCAATGCCATTTTCCCGGGCGGCCTGGATAAGAGCTTCACGCCCAGCTTCGAGAGCCAAAGGCGCATAACCATGGTCGCCATCGACCTTGATCACTGCCGGAGAAATTTTTGTAACACTGGGTTTGGCACTGCCATTCACCTTGCCACTGCGCAATGAGGCTATATAACCGGGCATGCGAAACAGTCCGTGAGAAGCGCAACCATCCCGCTCGGCAGCGGCTATGGTACGTCCTACTGCGGCAGCATTTTCACTGTTACAACCATTCGCAGTTAAACAGTTTTCCACAAGCACTTGAACTTCTTGCTCAGTCATATTGGTTGTAGACATAAATCACTCCAAACTTAGATTTTAATATTTATTATTTATGTAATGGGATAGCGGTCCAGTACTGGACCCAGAGCCTCTTTAAGCGGATTGAGGCTAGACTCAAAATGCTTCCACTGCTCTAGGCCACTGGTGTAGATAGGCTGCCTGACCTGCTCCGCACTGGGAGTGCGCACAGAGCGCTCATTCTTATGGAAGTTGATGCAGGCTTCTTCAAAGGGCAGTCCACAATAATCAAGAATGCGACGCACCTGAGTCTCCAGATCAGCTACCACCTCTTCATACTGCACAGACAGAACTTTGCCAGGTAACACCTTATCCCAGTGATCCATCAGATCTACATAGTTGCGGTAGTAGGTGCCCACCTCATGTAAACCGTAGGTAAACTCCTGCCCTTCAAAAAATAGCTGTTTAAAACCACTAAAACAGCAAGCCATCGGATGACGACGTGCATCTATAATTTTGGCATTGGGCAAAATCATCTGAATTAGGCCAATATCACGGAAGTTATTGGGCATCTTATCAATAAAGTAAGGCGCCCCCTCGCGATGTATCTGGGTTTCATCTATATAGGTCTGTCCCAGCTTTGCAGCAATTTCCGGCGTTAATTGCTCTAGTATCTGAGGGTATCTCGGCTCTTCAAATACAGTACGACGGCCATTTAAGCGATGGGCAATCGCGGGAATATTATTTAACTCCAGGGTTCCATCAACCTGGGAGTGGGACGCTAGAATCTGCTCCAGCAATGTGGAGCCCGCTCTGGGCAGGCCAACAATAAAGATAGGGTCGGGAGCAGCGCAGCCAGATTGACCGAATCTTGCAAATAGCTCGGCAGTACAAAACTTCTGCTGCAGAGACATTTTGTAGCTCATGCGCTCGCCATCGTACTGCACATCTTGCTTCTTTAGCTGATTGCCCTGGACATAATAGTCACCAGCTGCTGCATAATCTTGTGCATCTTCCATAGCCTTGCCCAGGGCAAAGCTAAGATGAATTCTGTCGTCCAACCCAGTGGAATCTGATTGCTGATGCTCACGCATCAAATCTATTTCTGCATCCTCAAATTTATAGGTCTTAAGATTAGCCAGACTCCAAAAAGCATCACCAAAATCTGGCTTGGCTCTATAGACGGCGCGATAGGCCTCAACCGCCTCATCAATTCTGCCAATGGTTTTTAAGGTATGTCCACGCAGCAAATGAGCGGGAGCCGCACTGGGGTCTGCGGCGACAAACTCATCATAAAGGGCCAAGGCCTCTTCAAATCGGCCTACGGCGACACATTGGTTGGCATAGGAAAAACGGTATTTACTATTCTCTGGATCGGCATCCAGCAGGACCTGCGCCTGTTCCATACAGAGCTCAAATTTCTGTCTCTTGTACAGTACGTTCATATAATCAAAGCGCACTAGCTGATTCTCTGGCTCATAGACCAGTGCACTTTCAAGAATAAACTCGGCATCATCCAGCACATGGGTTTTTACACCCAGGTCAGCTAGCAGACGCATACCCTCAATATGTTTAGGCTGTTTCTGCAAGAAGCTTCGGCACAGCTGCTCTGCTTTTGACAGCTTGCCCTCTTCCATCATATTTCTAACGCCCAAGAGCTCTGGCGGAAGAGCGGCTAGGCGCTGATACTTGTCTTCAAAAAAATCATAGGCTTTTTGGTCAACTTGCGGATCAGTCAATGTCATTAACATCTGCCAGCTGGCAATTAGGCTCCCATTGTGGGTGGCTGCCTGCTGGAAAGCCGCTCGCGCATCGGCTGTTTCACCCTGGGCCATAAGAATATGGCCTCGCTCTTGCCAGGCCCGACCATAGGTTGGCTCGATCTCAATGAGTTTTTGCAACGAGTTTAGTGCAGCCTGGTAATTCTCTCTAAACCGCTGAGCCACGGCACTAAAGTAGAGAGCCTCGGAGTGATTTGGATAATCATTCAACAACCGCTCCATAAGGTCCTGAGCATCACTGAAATCCCCTGCCTGGATAAGCGCTCTACCCTGTGACAAAAGTTCTGCTGCTGCCTCTGCAGAAAGCTTGGTTGAGTCATCCCGATGATCAGTTGGGTTGCTGCCAGACATAAAATTTTCCATTACCTAAGGTGTCGATAAATTTACCACAAACCAAGTATAGAGCCTTACAGTTGATACAAGAAAGGCGAGCCTAAGCTCGCCTTTCTCTTTACTTCGACTTAACGAATATTAACTAAAAGTCATTTCTAACTATTAATTAAAATCGTAGTTGAACCTCATACCAATTGTGCGAGGACGGTTGGTAGTGGTTCTCTCCAGGAAGTCCTGACGGTTGATGTGCAGCTGAGCGCGCTCATCAGTCAAGTTGCTGACATACATTTCAACACCCCAACCTGCATCAGTAGTTACACCGGCTGAAGCGTCCATGATGACATAGCTGTCCTGCATGGTGTTTGGCTCAGTGGGCGTATCAACGATTGAGTTGAGTGCTTCATCTGAGTACTTACCACCGACCTGCCAGTAAGCTTCCATTCCGCTAGCCATATCCCAGCTGTAACGTGCACGAAGATTTCCCTGGAACTCAGGTGTTAATGGCAGAGGACGACCCTCGTCCTGGACAACAAAAGAGAAGCCTGGATCTACACGAACCAGCTCAGTTTCGTTGTAAGACATTGCACCAAACAGAGTCAGATTATCGCTAACAGCCCAGACCATATCCATTTCAATACCAGTGATTTCCGCGTCGCCGCCGTTATC
>OBMK010000261.1_pt1 | contig 51842 bp, 82 predicted proteins | sample 1539081 | NCBI WGS metagenome assembly OBMK01 (sample SAMEA3355528, study PRJEB22509) | marine metagenome | biome: marine; feature: river plume; material: water | place: USA | collected 2010-08-07 | depth 0.5 m | reverse complement strand
CGAAATACGCTTTCACGTTCATTTTAGAAGCTTCGAAAAGTGCTTCGTTGTCTTTACGTAGTTGTGCTACGAATTGTGTTGATGTAGTCATTGTAATATTCTCCATTAATTACTTGAATAGGATTCACTTTGTGAATCACGAATAAAACATTCTTCTCTTATTGTAAAGGGAATAATGAGTTGCACGTCTTATATATAACTGCTCAGTTATAATATGCAATCATCTTCGATGAAGTAACAAAACTCTTTGTTACATATATATTTATCATCTGAGATAAAATCTTTAACAATAACGTTTTAATTGTTAACTTTTATATTATAGCAAATGAATATTATGTTGTCAACATTTACTTGGCCGTAAAAAAACCCAGTTCTATTTCTAAAACTGGGTTTTCTTTAAATTGTATTAACTAAGTAACTTACGCTACTGTCATTGCACCTGCTTTTGTAAGTGATAATGCTTGTAGAGCTGTTTCTAGTTCTGAAGCGTCAGCCCAAGCTGAGTTTTCAACTGCTACTGAAAATACTGTTCCGCCTGTTGCGTGATCTGAAAGACCGATAACTGTACCTTTTTGAGCTACTGCTTCTAAAATTGCTTCCATTTCTTCACCTGGGTTAACTTCTGCTGATACGTCTGCAGCTGCTGTTACTGTGTATGAAGTAATTGGAGCGCCGTAATTAAACTTACCGAATTCGATAACGTTTGCTGGATTTCTTGTTGCCATTTTAATTTCTCCTAAAAATGTATTTTTAATTGTCTGTAGCTTTTGCTACTATACTTATTTATCAAAAAGTTACCTTTTGACTGAGTTTTGTTCAACAAATATAGTCCATTGTACAGTTTTTGCAGTATCTCCAGTTACAATTATCTTTAAACTGCTATTTGTAACGTCTGCTTCTACTGTTCCTGTCCATATTTGTGTTGTGTCTTCTAATGTTTCTAAACTTGGACTACCAACTAATGCTAGTGTTCCACTAGTTTTATTAATAATTCCTTGTACTTTAAACCCACAATGATCTGTTCCGTCACTGCCTACAATGTGTACTTTGTACATAACAGTACTATTATCATCAATAACAATTCTGCTACCTGTAGTTAGAAGAGCTTCTGTTGGTGTAGCATCTGTTGTAGTAATTGACATAACATAATTTTCTGCTGTTGCCGCTACTACATTTGATACTTTTGCTACTTGATTTACGCTGTGTGTAAAGAACCTATCGCCAGTAATTTCTGGCTCTGCCCATTTATCATTTACATACGTTTCAGTAGCTAACCCTGCTATACTAGGTATATAAGGTTTGTTAGCTAAGTCAGGATAACTGCCTGAAAATAGATTTGGTCTATTAACTAGATCGTTATAATCACCGCTAAACAGATTAGGTAAATTTTGCAAGTCTGCGTAATCTATGTTTGCCGCAATTGCATCACCTAACGAAGATAAACTTACTGTACTAATAACTGTGTCCGGATCTGGATCAATATTTAAAAGTTGTAAGTCTTGTCCTATAAGTTGTAAACTTAAATCTGCATTTGATGCAGGTTTATTAATTAAGTCTGTGTAATCACCTGAGAATAGTATAGGTGTGTTTGCTAAATCGTTATAGTTACCGCTGAAGTGATTTCCACGTTCAACTAGTTTTTGTGTAACCCATGATTCTGAAGCATATCCTGCTAAGTCTACAGTACCATTTGATACTGCTTGTACTAGTTCATCTGTTACATATTGTTTTGTTGCAAATGTATCATCTAAGTCAACATTCTCCCATAAACTATTAACTGCGTTATACATTAATACGTGGTTAGTTGTTTCTGTTCCATCTATAGCAACATCAGTTAATGCACCTAGTGTAGTTACACCACCACCTAATGAAGCATTACTAATTGCTGTAGCAAGTTCTGTATCAGTAACGTAGTTGCTTAAATCAATTGTTCCACCTGATATTGCACTTGCAATCTTACTATCAATTGCTGTTTCACTTATAAATGTTGATGTATCAGGTATAGTTGGTTTGTTTGTTAAGTCGTTATAATCACCACTGAACGCTGTTGGAATAGTTGGTTTGTTTGTTAAGTCGTTATAATCACCACTAAACGCTGTTGGAATTAATGCGTCAACTTGTGTCTTAGTATAATAGTTTGATAAGTCAATTGATGGTTGATAATTTGCTAATTCTGTTTGTAGCTCTGTTTCTGTTACGTAGCTACTTAAATCAATACTGCCGCCACCTGCAACGTTAGCAATTTGTTGATCAACATATGCTACTGTTGCTTTATTAGTAATTTGTGATTGTAAAGATGCTTCTGCTGATAATGCACGAGTTTCTTCAACTGCAATAGCTGCATCTAATTGTGCAGTACTAATGCCTCCGGCTGCACCACCACTTAATAAATTAGTAGTATCTGTTAAGTCACTTACGTCAGCTGGTATACTTAAATTTGATAATGCTGTATTTAATGCTGTAGTAGTTACATAATTTGATAAGTCAACATTTCCACTATTATCTATTGCATTAATCTGTTGCTGTACCCATAACTGAGTAGCATATCCTGTTAACGTTGGAATAGTAGGTGTGTTATGTAAATTGTTATAATCGCCATCAAAGAATGTAGCGTTGGCAATAGCTGTGTTAATTTCGCCTGTAGTTTGTGTACTAGTGCTGTAATTAAGCAATGCACTGCTTAATGCGCCTGTGGTTACATAGTTAGTTAAATCTACATTACCGTTGCTTATACCCGCTATTTGAGCGTCTACGTAGGTCTTATCTGCTTTAAGTGCTGTTGCTGCATCAAGAGCTGCTTTAGCTGTATTGAAATCTGCGATAGTATGATATGAACTTAAATCAACACTCCCACCGCCATTGATATTAGCAATCAGCTGATTAACTTCAGCTAATGTTGCAAAGCTACCGTTACTATTAATGAATGATTTAGTTACGGTGTTATAAATTAATATATCACCATCAACAATATTAGTTAGGTTAAAATCCGGTAATGGTTGGGTAGATACCGCTCCACTAAATGCCTTAATTGCCAAATTAATTTCTCCTTAAATTAGAATTACTACTTTGTCAACTACACCATGTAATGCAGGGTCATATGCGTTTGCCCCTAGGTATGTTCTATCAACTTTTGCACGTAGATAGACAAAGTTGCCTTCAAAGCTAGTGCCTCTTGTAGCTGTTTCTGCTGTAAACTGTAAATATGGAGTAATCGTATCTAGTTCTATTGGGAACCAATCGTTATCACCTGGGTTTTCAACAATTGTTGCCTCTAGGTGTAATCTTCCAGTAAAGTTTACTACATGAAAACTCATAGTATGCAAGCCATCAGCAAACCCGTAGTAGCCGTCACCTTTAACCATTTCACTTGTATAATCAAGCTCGTTTTTATTTGTTAGAACTATAATAGATCCAGACATAGATAATCTCCTTTAATCTTACAAGTATTTATCAATTTCGCAATTCTTTATACTGAATAACTGTCTCAATCCTAATATTAAAATGATCACTGTGTGCTAGCTTAAATAGCATCATTGTTTCTTCACTATTACAAAACACAATTGGAACACTTTCTCTATCTCTGAACATAAAGTATCTAATGTGTACTATACGTCTATCATGAAAGTCAAAGTTATCGTAAATCCACTTTATAGCAGAATTATCAGATTCTAAAGATCCTCCAGAAAGTGTACCTTTTGGCCAAGATAATAATTTATGTTTATATTGATTATACCATAGTTTATCACGTATAACAACACTTCTATCTTTTTCGTATAATAGTGTTTTATGTAATTCACTTACTGGTTCATTTATTTTTTCTATTTTTCTATATAAAAACTCATCAGCTTTTATTTGATCAACCATATCAGTGTTTGAAGTATAAACTGCTAAATTGTATGTTGTTTCTGATTGCTTTGTTTTAACACTACGCCAGATTGTTGCTCCATCTGGAGACATTCTAGGATAGTTAAAAACATAATTGAAAGGCAAGTTTACAAACTTGATACATGTATCAAATTGTCTATAGTACAACGATTGTGTTGGAAATATATTATTGTCCATTAATAAGCAACTTATCTTTTTTCCAATCAAGACTTAATGTAAATTCGCCTTCATTGTTAAGTAGATATTTTGCTAATGGCAATTTTACTGATTCATTAATTACTCGTTGTAATGGTCTTGCACCCATTGCAGGATCGTATCCTTTATCTTCTAGCATAGCTAGTAGTCCTGGGCCCCATTGCAGAACAATATGTCTACCTTCAACATATGATTCTAATTCACCTAAGAATTTAATAACAATACGTTTCATATCTTGTTGTTGCAATGAATTAAACTTAACAATACCATCTAACCTATTACGGAACTCTGGAGCAAAGTAATTATTTACTGCATCGTCAATTGCTTTTGCATTGAATGTTTCTTCATTAAAGCCAATGCTCTTAATTGCTGAATCTTTTGCACCAAGGTTACTTGTCATAATAATAATTGCATTTTTAGCACTTACTATTTTGCCTGTACTACTTGTAAGTGTACCTTCATCAAGTAAACTTAACAATACACTCATTAAGTCTGGGTGTGCTTTTTCTACTTCATCTAACAATAGTAAACAATTGGGATTATCTTCTAAATGACTGATTAGTAATCCATCGCCTGCTTTACCATCACCGTGTCCTACATAACCTGGAGGTGATCCAATTAGTTTTGATACTGTATGACGTTCTTGATATTCTGCCATATCGTAACGTACAAGTTTCATACTCATTGATTGTGCTAAACGTTTTGCAAGTTCTGTTTTACCAACACCTGTTGGTCCTGTAAACAAATAACTAGCAACAGGTTTACTTGGATCTTTTAATCCAGCCATACTAACTGTAATACTATCTACTACACGATCAACTGCTGTTTGTTGTCCAAATACTGTACTTTCTAAGAACGATTTTACTTCTTCGTGCTTTGTTGCAGTTTGTTTATCTTCTACATTACCTAAATGTTCTTTTGGTATTCCTGTGAGCCTTGCTACTTCTGATCTAATTTCTTCTTCACCAATAATAGTTAAACGATCTGTTTCTGGTAAAATTTTATTAAATGCACATGCTCTATCAAGTATATCAAATGCTTTGTCTGGTAGTTTCTTATTAAAGATATATTGGTCACTTAGGTCAACTGCTAGTTCTGCTGCATCTTCTGTGATAGTAACGTTGTGATAATCTTCATAAGATATCATTGTACCTTTAACTACTTCTTTGGCTTCAATAATATTAGGTTCATCACATACAACTTTTGTAAACCTACGTGCTAATGCACTTTCTTTTTCAAATACTTTTCTATATTCTTCATCTGTAGTAGCACCAATAACTTTTAGCTTTCCACTACTTAATGCAGGCTTTAACATGTTACCAGCATCCATAGTACCGCTTGTACTACCTGCTCCAATTATCTGATGAATTTCATCAATGAACAAAATAATATTAGGTTCTTTAATTAGTGCTTCGCTTAACTGTTTCATACGTTCTTCAAAATCGCCTCTGTACTTTGTACCAGCTACTAGTTTAGTCATGTCTAATTCCCACACAACTTTGTCTTTAATGATATCAGGAACATTGCCTTCTACAATAAGTTTTGCTAGTCCTTGTACAATTGCTGTTTTACCAACACCACTGCCACCTGTTAAAATAGCATTAGACTTTTTCTTACGTGCTACTGTTTGTACTAAATCTTTTAATTCTTTTCTACGACCAATTAAGTCATCGTAATCTTGGCTTTCTTCATTTAAGTTATTACAAAACTGTTTTAATACTTCTCGTGGAGTTACTGCTCGCTGACCAGCTTGTCCTGGCATACCTGCTGCCATTCCATCAACAGGACCAAAGATCTGTTCGTCTTTCATTGCGGCTGTATCATTCATCCAACTCATTACTTTGTTTTTGTTTAATCCTAGTTGTTCTGCATACTTTGATGATACACTATGTTCTTCGCCTAAAATACTTAATACTAGGTCAAGTTGGTTAATTACTTTTTTACCTTGAAACAATGCTTGTGTTAATGCACGATTAAACACTCTCTCTAACATTTGTGTCTTAGCAGGATTTGGTTCTTCGTTATTATTATTAACTAATTCACCGCATTCCTTTTCTAGGTATTCAACTAGTGCAACTTGCAAACTTTCTGCGTCTGCGTTAATTTCATAGCACATTGCTATTACGTGTGGGTCATCTAAAATAACCGCAGCTAAGTGTTCTATTGTAACATATTCGTGTTTAAATTTCTTAGCTAAATTGATTGCTGTTATTACGATTTTTTCAATGTCTGTCATTCTTAAGCCTTTTTATAAATTCGTTGATATTAGATTTAGTTATGTGAGGTATTTTTACGTTAATATTTACTCTCAAACTTCCTCTCTTCTTAGTCCTTCTGTTATATAATCCTTGTCCTTTAACACTAATAATTGTTCCTGATTCTGTTTCGGGTGGTATGTCTAGTTCACAGTAATCACCTAATGGTGTTAATATAATAAATGCATTACGTTTCATAACATCTATTATATCTAATGTTTTATACATTATAAGGTTATTTCCTGATCTTGTAAAGACTTTATCTGCCTTTTCCTTAACATTTATTATATATTTCTTGCCTTTATTCACAACATTAAACTTATCACCTGACGTTGCACCGGGTGGAATGTTAACTTTTATGAATAATTCTTCTTCATCTTCTACTTGTATGTAATTATTTAGCCCTAATATTTGTTGTTCAATTGTTAATGCAATATTAAACATTTTAGTATCAGTTACTTTTACAATAGGTACATGCTTTTGTTCAGATATAGTATCATATGCTTTACTAATCTCTAACCATTCAGCTATTGTGCCGCCTTTGTCTGGGTGATTTTTTAATGCTAATTTCTTGTAGGCTCGCTTTACTTCACTAAGTGGAGCATTTGGCTCTATACCTAAAACAAACCAAGGGTTATTGAACGTCTTCATTATTGTACTTTTTATATGCTGCGATAATAGATTGCTGTTGTTTTAGCAATTTAAGAATATCAGCCATATTTAATGTTAGGTTCTGATACCCATCATCAACTATTGCGTAAAGTACAAGATCTGTTTTATTATCTTTAAGTTTGTTGAATACTTCATCAACATTCTCTGGAGTAATAACTATCCATTCAATTGGTCTTGCTACATACTTGTCAACTTTAGGTACTATTAACTCTGGCTTCTTTACAGGAGCAGTGTCAATTTTAAGTACTTGCGGTATACTACTGCAAGCTGTTAGCATCATTGTTGCTACCAATGCAATCAATAAACTCTTTGTCATCTGCTTCTCCTTCTCTGGCCTCTTGTCCACTCAATAGTTCAACACATCTAAACACTTCATCTGATCCTTTGTTAATTTGCCCTTCAATATAGCCTGGTGCTTCTATTGTAAGTTCTCCAAAGTCACGTTTGTTTCCTTGTTTATCTTGGTTAAACATTGTTTCTAATTCTTTTGTTTTTTGTCTACTCTCTGCAAAATCTTCATTTAACTGTGTAAGTGTTTCACTCATAACTTTTAAACTTTTCTGTAAACTTTCTGTTGCTGATTTTTGTATAGTTAAGCTGGTTTCAAGTTTGGCTTGATTTTCAGCATACTGTTTTAGTGCCGCTTGGCTATCTTGATAATACCAATAAGCTACACCTGCAAACATTGCGAAAGCTGCAAACATTATAATATAGACTTTTAATTTTGTAAACATAATATTACTTATACCTCTGACAATTAATACTTGTTGAGAAACTTCATTCGTTCAGCAATTTTATGTGCTTCTGGATTAGTTGCTATAGTGTAATCATAGCTACTAGAATAAACTGATCTCTCAAAGTTTGATTTGTTCCAATCCATCGGTGCATCTTGTTTGTATGCAAGAAACTTAAAACTACTGGCAGTATTGTCAATTCTCGAAATATCATTTAAAATTTTATCAACTGAATCAAAAAGTTTAGTATTTCTTTCTAGTTCGACATACACTTTATAGTTACCGTCTTTATCTGGTCCTACTGAAGCATCAACATCAATACAGTCATGTCCTGTTTCAATAAACTGGCTTAGATCTTTTGCTGGGTCTGCATCTTTAACTTCAAATGCAATTACTACCACATTCTTATCATCACCAACTTTACTTTTGTATTGGTCAATGCTAAACGTAGTTAGTACTAAATCTTCAAGATCGTTATGTTGTATACTCATTACATTTCCTCCGGTTGAATATCGTCATTTTCGTCAACAGCGGCTTGTTCTACTTTGTCACTATTAATATTCTGGTCATCAACACGTAATTTATTTGTTTCAATATCTTCCATGTGTTTTCTAGGAATAACAATTGTTACTAACCAAACTGGCGTAACAACTTTTTTAGCACGAGTCTGACCCGGTCTTTTACCATCTGCACCGTCAACTTGTGCAACATCATCTGGTGTTTTAATTTTTGCTGCTGAAACAAATTCTTCTTCTGCATAATATACTTTGCATCCGTTAGTAATTAATCTTTCAGCACCCACTGGATCCGGCATTAATTTACGTGGATACATAAGTGTTATTGTTGCCCAATATCTATCGATATGTGGACCTTCAACAATCTCACCTTCTATCCAGTTTGCATATGCATAGATATTTGACGTATCCATAACACGTTCCATGTCCATTAGAGTTTCTAATGCAGAATCTCTACTTGTATTTGCTTTTAGTGTATCTAATATATAATTTTGATCCATAATAAATTATTCCTTTGTCTTATACTTATTTATGACAGTTATATCTTAATGGTCAACCTTGTTATCTACTTATATAATAGTCGTGTATGTTTGTTAAATACATATGAGCAGGCAACATGGGCCTCTTATCCAAATAGGAGTTATAATGGCTAAACGAGCTCGAAAAACAAAAAAACAACAACATCAACAGCATTACAACGATCACAGTAATGTAATCTCTGTAAACGAACACAGGCAACGCAAAAAACATGTAACAATTGTGCCACGTAATATTGCACAAGAAGATTACTGCGAAATGTTAGACAATAACAAAAAGAACATTGTTTTTGCAATGGGACCTGCAGGCACTGGTAAAACATTACTAGGCGTACTAGCGGCCATCGATGCGTTTAATACTGGCTTATGCGAAAAAATCGTTATTACAAGACCAGCTGTATCAGTTGATGAACAACACGGTTTCTTACCTGGAACCTTAGTAGAAAAAATGGCACCCTGGACAAGACCTATATTCGACGTAATGGAAGAATACTGGTCACCAAAGACCATTGAAGGTATGATTGCAGAAAATGTAATCGAAATTGCACCATTAGCATACATGCGTGGTAGAACTTTTAAGAATTCTTGGATTATAGCAGACGAAATGCAAAATGCAACACCATCTCAAATGAAGATGCTGTTAACACGTATTGGCGAGAATTCTAAAATTATTGTAACAGGAGACTTAGCACAACACGACCGTGGTTTTGAAGACAACGGTCTTAAAAATTTCGTAAAACTATTAGAACAAAAAGGTAGTAATATTATAGGAGTCAATCGCTTTACCAAAGGTGATGTTGAACGACATATTGCTGTTACCGAAGTTCTAACAATTTACGGTGACGAAGACTAATTAAACGTTGACAATGATGTCAACTATCTGTGCCCAGTTGCCTACTCGCACAACACCGTCTACTGTATCTTGTGTCTCATTATGTGTATGATTAATGAGTAAACTTTTTAGACCTAACTTAGCTCCTAAGTTAGCATTAACTGTTTTATCTTCAATCCAATATAAATCACTATCTTTGTAAGGCTCTAGTGCATCATCTTTATCAGCACCTGTGTCTAAACAAATAACTTCTTCAAATACATTTTTACCAAAAATAGCTTCTAAGTTTTTCTTCCTTAGTTTACCTGCTTTTTCATCCAAGCTAAGTGAAGTAATACAATGAAACTTATATCCTGCTTCTACTAAATGTGCAACACCGCTCCTAGCATCTCTAAAAGCTGGCAAATACCTTACCCATGCACTACTGTTAAATTCTCTTACAAGTTTTTTACATTTAAACTTGCTTAGTCCGTATGCTACTTCCATTTCGTATACGTCATTTACTTTTTTAGTATAACCTCGTTTAGCCATCCACTTATTAAAGTCGACTTCCCAATCAAGTAATACACCATCTGCGTCTGTAAGGATTGTCTTATTCGTCATCTTATTCTCTACTTCTTTATTAACTATACTTACAGTATACAGTAAGATATCTTACTTGTCAACCTAAATCTTACTACAATTCCATTAAATCGTCAAAATTCCATACCATTTTTGCAGCTCCGCCAAACTGTCCAGGACCAATTCCTTTTTTATATGGTGCTTGAGGCAATGGACCATTCCATACCCAATTTTCGTATTCTTGTGGGTAATATTGCTGACGTTCTTCTTTGTGTAGGAACTCTGGTTTTAAGCCATGCTTTTCTGTCATGTTAAACATTTCAATATCAGGCATAAACTTCATCTTTACTTGCATTGCTTCAAAATCAGTTAATACAACACAATCGTTTTTACCATTAATTGTTACAGACCACACCTGTTCCATTAACGCCTCATTCTAGCAATTTCAATTGCTTCTTCTTTGTTATCTGCAAATACAGGTACCATATTACTTTTGTGCATTGTTGCAATGCCTAGTAACTTACGTTCTCCTGTATATTGCATAGATTCTTTCTTTGCAGTTGACCCACCAATATTATTGCTAAGGCTAGGATAATTTGGTGTTTCTCTATTAAGTTTTGGAGGAGTATATGGGGCTGGTTTTACATCCTTACGTACTGGTGCTTTATATGTACCATTTACGTATGCACAAAAATCTTCAAACTTTTCAAACTGTGCCGAATGTATGTGTCGCTTACGACAGTCTTTATTATGTTGTCGCCATTGTACACGTAGCTTTTCCTGTTGATTAGGATTCAGCGTTTTCTTAGCTTTCTTACGTTTGTAGTTTGTTGTGGTCATGTACGGACCAACTAAGTGCATTGTCATGTATATACTCCCATTCAATTAAGTATATATTATAGTACATTTTTACGTGTTTGTCAATCGGGTATTTTAATTCCATCAAATAATATATCTGAATATGCTGTTACTAGTTCTCTCCAATTTGGCAAAGGTGGTGCATTTATAATATCACACAATCTGTAATATTCCATAGGCTTATGTCTAAATATATGCCCAATATCAATTTTGTGTACTGCAATACCTTTAGCTTCAAATTCCATTTTATAATGAATATATTCATCATAATGATCTTCAAACTTTAGTGGTTGTGCAAGATGAAATGTATCTGGAGCAATTGTTCTTTCATATGGTAAATTATGATCAGTTCCTACACATATAGCAAACATATCTGCTAGCTCTGCTTGATCACAATCAAGTACAATGTGTGTTGTTACGTTAGTATCTTTATTATGTATAATATCAAATCTAGACAATGCGTAATTTAAGTAATGATACGGATTGAGTCTAAATACAAGTTTTGTAAAATCACCTACTCCTTGTCTTAGTGCCGCTTCAATTTGATCATCAAATGGATGTACTTCATTTACCCACTTATCTCCAAATTTATTTTCACAATGAAATGTTTCAGGTCTCCAACTTCTACCCTGATGTCCTATCATATCTGTACCAGTAGGATTTTCTTTTCTCATATCCATGTCAGGTACTTGTGCAAATCCTTCATGTCTTTGAATTAACCAAGATATAAATTCACCCGGTAACCCGGAAGGATGTATTACTGAAAATGCTTCTGCTTTTGGTCTTTCTAAAATAGGCATGGTTGTTTTGGTCCGTAAATTATTTCTGCTAAGTCTGGATTATAATCATACAAGTATACACCTCTAAATTTATCCTGTTCACGTATAAGTTCTTGGAATACCGACAAGTGATGTTCTTTTGTATCTAATGCTTTTCTCATATCATTAAGTGTTCTAATATTATGTGTATCTTTATTATGGTATCTTAATTCTGCTTTGTTAATTATATTGTGTGCATGTTTTTTATACGAGTCTGGTAAATTGCCAGATCTTAAATGTGCAGGAAATACTACTAATCTTAAATTACTGTCTGCTTTATGATCGTATACAAAATCTAAAAAGTCTAATGTATTATCGTAATTAAATATTTGGTAACTAGCATTAATTTGAACACCAAACCATTTGTTTTCTTCAGCGAACTTAGATAGCTTGCCACATTGTTGTTCCATTTGACTCCATGTAAATACTCCATTACTACGCATATATTCAAACATAGGGCCTGCGGCATCAATACTAATATCTAATGTAAGTTTTTTTAGCTTATGAAATAGTCCTAATTTTTCTACATCTACTTTTGATCCATTTGTAGTAATAACCATTTTAATTTTTTCTGGATATCCATGTTCTTCAATAAGTTCCATTAATCTATATGGACTATCATCCATAAATGGCTCACCACCTGTCATCCAAATACTTCTTATACCTTTTAATACTGTTGGGTTGTTTTCTAAGTATGGAATAATACTGTTAAAGTTTTTAGGGTTTGACCATTGAAACTTTTTATATTCTCTAGGAAATTTACTGTTCATGTGTTTAGCTTCAGGTATTAAACTGTTACTATAGTTTGGACTACACATTCTACATTTAAAATTACACACGTTTGAAAAGTTTACAAACAAGTGACTTATATCATTTCCTGTTAATTTAGGAGTACGATATGGTTCAGGGTTGCCCAACTGATCCATCATCTTTTTTCCAAGCCAATTCATACGTTGGCTTTTTTGTCCATTCTTTTCTCTATTCAAACAATTAGTACATCCATACGTATCCCATTTACCGTCAAGCATGTTCTTACGTAATGTTTGCATTTCTTCACTTTCGTGACTTGCACCCATATCATCATCACTCATCATGCAACGACTTACAACACCTGAAGGATGCCAACTAATAGTATTGAATGGAACTGGACACCAACTTTTACTGTGTAAGTTTTTCCAGGTATCGTCTTCAACTACCTTTGTTACAATATCTTTAGCAGGTATAATAAATTTTTGTTTGTTTATGTCTGTGGGATTATTCATTGTATATAAAGTTACCTAAAATGCTATGATAATCATGCATTGTTTTATTCCTATATTTATCTTGTGCTTTTGTGAAGGCTTTAAACTTATCTATCATATTTTGATTTGCTTGTGGTGCTTGTAAGTTTTTAAGTACATCATCAAAAGTTCTTTGAAATCTCGGATCATTAACTATCTTATAGTCTTTAATTCTTTCATATTCCTTCATACGTATATCTATTGGTAATACATTTAACCTAAGGTGTTCAGGAAAAATTAACATCCTAGTATTATTTAGTGCGCCTGCATCTACACACAATTCATTAAATTCTGTTACTGTATCAAAATTGTATGCTTGTATACTTGCATTGAAACACATATTAAACCAACCATCATTTTGCTTTTTAAAATGTTTAAGGTCGTCTATTAATGAACGCATTTGTTGCCATGTATATAATCCATCGCTACGCATATATTCAAACATGTTACTAGCCGCATCAATACTTAGATCTAATTCAAACCATTTTAAGTTTTCAAACTTTTGTAATTTATTTAAATCTACTTTAGATCCATTTGTTGTAATAACAACATCCATGTCCCATGATTTATCATATTCATTTAATATGTCCATGAGATCAAAACAGTTGTCGTCCATAAATGGTTCACCACCTGTAATCCATATACTAGATAAGCTATCTAACTTTTCTGGATGTTCTCTTAGGTATGTATTAATAAAATTTCTATTTTTAATAATCTCTGGTTTTACTTTTCTAGCTAAACCAAGTGTGTTTAAATGTTTATGTTCAGGTATGAGACTATTACTATAACCTGGGCTACACATTCTACATTTAAAATTACAAATATTACTGTAATTAATAAACATATGATTAACAGGATTTCCTGTTACTTTTGGATTTATATATCCATCTGTGTTTCTAAAATCATCTGGGTTACGTTGTAACCATTTTTGTCTTTGACTTATATTACCTTGTTCTTCTTTTTTAAGGCAATTAATACAACCTTCTTTATCCCATACGCCATTAAGCATATCGGTCCGAAGTTTTTGCATTTCTTCACTATCGTAGTCTTCCCCCATCGGCACATCGCTCATCATACAACGAGTTAGAACGCCGGTGGGGTGAAAACTTATAGCATTGAAAGGTATTGGACACCACGCATCTCCGTGGTCGACTTTGGTATACTCTTTGTATATACCTTGCTCTCTTTGTAAATCATTATCATTACTCACTTTCCAATAAACCTTTAGTTGATATTATGAGCCCAGAAGTTTTGCTAAAGTATTAGGACCAGCAATACCATCTGCTATCAGACCGTTTGCCATTTGCCATTCCTGTAGTTTTACTTCTGTTCCAGACCCAAATATTCCGTCTGCTCCAGTGCCAAGTGCTTCCTGTAATTTCTTAACAGTATTTCCTCGACTACCTTTGCGGACGGTTTCATATGTTTCTCTTGGTTCATAATGTCCACCAAGAACTTCTAATGCGTGTGCATAATGCTTTTTACGATCTTCTAATCCTATAGTACCACCATTAATACGTTTTGTCATACCAACGATATCTTGGTTATCACAATAACGATTAATGTTATTTGAATCCCAGAACCAACATGCACTTGCTAATGCACCAATTGGTGTACGAACAAATTCTGTTGCTTCATAAACATTCATTCCTTCTACTTCAGCAAATTGCATATAATTAGATCTACCAGTAAGTTGTAATATGCCGCCACCCCTAAAGGTCCAGCCATCACCACTATCAGTATCTCCATTATCCATACGATTTGCGTAGATTACATTGGCAATCTTTTCAGGTTGCCTATGGTAGTTTTGTGCATTTCTTCCTGCACGTTTAAAGTACTTTGGGAAAATCTTATCTAATGCATCTGCACTATAATTTAGATTTTCTGATAGAACAGAATATCCAGCCGACTCATGTGATGTCTGTGCTATAAATCCAGCCACCCTATTAGTTGTATTGATATCCCATTTGGGCAAAACTCTACTCATTGCATCAAACCATGTTTGAGCATTGATGCGTGGTAGTAGTTCTGCGACTTGCTCTACTTTAAAATCAAATTGCATAGTTTACTTACTCACCTTTTAGTAATGTGAAAGCACCGTACACGATTGCCGCGTATGCTACTAAATCAACTGGTGCTAGAAGCATTACTACGCCTACTGCGATTAGAACTCCACCATCCCATGATGTACGTTCTGCTAGTCTATTTTTAATCCATTCAATCATAATGATCTCCTTTTTTGTTTTGCTAATTATTCTCAGAATCGTTAGCTATCTCCCTTGCTAATGCTCTAATATCATCTATTAGGTAGTTCATTGTTACTGTATCAGTTACAGGCAATGATTCAGCATTCTCAAGAAGTTCTAGTTTGTCAAGAATTACCTTGACCTTATTTTTTATGTCTGTTGCCGAGTGTCTAAATGACATCATTTTTCCTCCATAAAATTTAACTATTAGTATTTAGTTTAATATAAAAAGATGAAAAAGTCAACCTAATATGGGTTAAAAGTATAGTTAATTACCTAAAAAACATATTAAATACAAGAAGTTAGTTAAGGAGACAACCCAATTATAGATCCTATTACCGCATTTTCTGCCGCAACTATGGCATTTAAGGCTGTCAAGTCAGCAGTCAACGTCGGTAAAGACTTAGAAAATGTAGTTGGAAGTATGTCTAAATGGTATGGTGCTGTAAGTGATATACGCAAATGCCAACAACAAAATAAAAATCCCCCTATATTTAAAAAATTATTTGCCGCAGGTAGCATTGAAGAAGAATCATTACAATTACTAATGCATGACAAAGCTATTAGAGAGCAAGAAAAAGAACTTGAAACTCTATTAAATTGGAGATACGGGTTCGGAACTTGGAAGGAACTCATTGAGCTTAGAAGAAAAATAAAAGCTGAAAGAGAAGCTACACTTTATAAACAAGAAGAACGCAGACAAGCAATACTAGATGGAGTTGCAATTGGTGGAATATTTTTACTTGTAGCATCAATTACAGTAGCCATAGTATATGGTCTAAAAGCAACTGGAAAAATATAGTTGCTGATCAGCAACATATGTTTTATTTGCTAGCAATGCCAATAGAAGTGTGTTTAATAGAAGCAAAAGGTATAGGTTGATTGTTTTCGTCCATTATCAATTCGCCGTTTATTGATCCACATAGCATTTTACCTTTAGCACCGTAGTACATTGATGGCTTAATTTCATTCTCACCTATATAACGTTTCCAGTTATTGGACTTTGGATTTGTAGTTGAGGCTTTAAATCCAGCCATTACTTACCTTGTCCTTTATACTTCTTATATGAACGTTTTTTACTTTTGTTCATAGAACTAAATTTTGTTCTTGAGTGATTATTTCCTATGCTTGTCTTCTTTGGTTGTGTTTCGTGGCCTACGAAATTTTTGTATAATTTCATAACCCTCCATAGTTATAGATGCTTCATGCAACTTTTAGCATCTATTTATGACGGATTCATGTTTATACAGATGGCTTGTTGACCAGATTTAAAATATCCATCACCTTTACCAACCTCGATTGAAAGAGCTTCTCTTGCTAGAAAACAATTTTCCATTGTATCAGCAACAGTTACCTTTTCCACGTATGGCATGGTGTCATAAAAATATATAAAAACTAGTACCCACATGTTACAATCCTAATTCGTTTGGGTTACTCATGTTCGCCACCCTGGCCTCGGCCATTACGGCTTGTAAATACTGTTGGATTACGTTTTGCTGTTTCAAATGTTGCTACTGTAACTGCAACTGCGGCTAACAGTAATGCGTGTAGCATCATACTAACTACTCCTGCCCACATGCTACCTACAATAATAGCAAACACAATACACCACATCCATGCTAATACTTGCATAATCATGTGCCGTGTGCTGAAATCTGGAATGTTACATAGTGGATTCTTTTCATGATCCATAACTACGTTCCAACTGTTGTAAATAAATTCTCTCATTGATATTACCTTTCTAAATATTACCTTTGTTGGATAATGTGCGTCCACATCATCTCTATATTCAATAGCATCAAGTACATTGTGAAATTCTTGTGATATTTTTTTATCTTTAAACCATGCTGTTACTTTATACATTGACTATCCTTTATTGGCTGGAAAGATAGGATTCGAACCTATAATCTTTTGTACCAAAAACAACTGCATTACCGTTATGCTACTTTCCATTCCTTCTTCTTCTTTCTTGGTACTCCCGACAGGATTCGAACCTGTGATCGACCCGTTATGAGCGGGTGGCATTAGACCGCTATGCTACAAGAGTATCTTTGGTACCTCCTCCCGGACTCGAACCGGGACGCCATATGGCCACAGATTTTAAGTCTGTTATGTCTACCATTCCATCAAGGAGGCTAAATTGGCCCGCTCTACAGGATTCGAACCTGTGACCTACTGCTTAGAAGGCAGTTGCTCTATCCAGCTGAGCTAAGAGCGGATAACTGTTTATATTTGTGTAGGTTCTCTCTTTGTGAGGCTTGACATAGACTCTATGATAAAGTCTACCTTTTCTTCGGTGAGGTATCCTCTGACAGTATCACCTGATTCAGTAATACTTGGTAGTGCTACCATTTCGTTATCTAAAAAGACACCGATTTCGTATAGTCCACTTTTCCCGCCATAAGACATTTCGTTTTTAATAATACTTAATTCGTAATGAGGTCCAAACTGTACAGTTGCTTTTACGCCGTTTGGAAATTTGGTTTCCACCATTTTAAGATCTTTAAGTTTCATGTTCTACTCTGTTGTTTCGAGGATTTTTATTTGCTTGTTTAGCTCTTGTATATATTCTTCTAATGTACTTATTGTTGTGTATAAGTGTCCGGTGTCGTGTTCTTGTATACGACTCCGGATCACTTCTACTGTTTCCGTAAGTACTTCAATTTTGTTTAGAACTTCGCTATAGTCTACTATTGTCATTTAAACAACTTATCAAATTCTTCAGCAGCCTTTCGCTTTGTTTTACTTTTTGATTCAGTTTCATCGTATACGGGCTGTTTGTACATGTTAACGTATTCAATTTCTTCTAGAATCTCAATTCTGTCCTTAACTTTTCTTAGTGCTGTACGGACTGATTCATCGTTTTCTTTACTGATTTCATCATTTAAAATTTCTACTATTTGTCTACTACTAATCATATCCGCTCCTTAATTTATGTTACTAATATAACATCTAATGTTCACAATGTCAACATCTTTTTTGTCTTATTTACTAGTTTATTACAGATGGTAAATAGTAATATACTTTGTTAATGATATTTATTATAAAACAAAACACTCACAAAGTCAACACCAACAGAGGAAAATTATGAAAAATTTTGTATTACCACATGGGCCAGATAAACTTCCACAGGATTGCGGATTAGGATGGCTACTCAACGACAGGATAAAAGACAAAACTGTAGAAGCAACTACTGCTAATTTGTTAGACTTTTATTCTATTAAATATAGAAAAATAAAACAAGTATCATCATATGATTTTGTAGACTTATGTCAACAAGGTTTAGATAGTGGATTCACAAGTATTATGATTATGAAACAAGGAATTATTTTACAAGACTTTATTGAAGAAACAAAACCCTATTGGGGCAACGAATTCAAAGACTGTGTTATTGTAGGACATATATTAGACAGAGAAGAAGCATGGTGGCAAATACATCCACAATGTATGTGGATAGATCTTGAATGGTGGGCTGAGTCGGGTAAACCTTTCTTTGGAGAAAGACTAGATGATGTTGAATGGACAGCTACTAAAGTAGAACGTTCTACAGAAACATTAAGTGATCATCAAACATATAATCCAGTATCAATTAGTGCTACAGATGAAGAAGTTAATGTAGTAGGACAACACACAGGTTGGAACTTATTAAACACTGCATTATCACAAGGCAAAAAAGTAGCTGTATGGGATAAACATTTACGCCATCAAAAAGAATATGTATATGGTGAGATGATGGATCATTATGAAAAGTTTCATATGATTGGTGCAGAGTGTTGGACAACAAGATGGTATTCTGCAAATACAGAAGATTTAGATACTATTAGAAAAGATCAAGTGTGTGGAGCTGTGTTTAGTACATGTGGTGGACTAAGTCCTATTATAAATGCATACATACAAGGTTTAAAACCAAATGGTCGTTTGTTTTGTTACGATCAAGATGTATTAGCATTACATATGCAAAGTCATATATTTAAAAATTGGGATGGAACTAATTGGGAACAATTTGTTACACAATATACATTAGATCATTACATACAATCAATGTTTTTTACAAGACCTGAAAATTTAAAAATAGTAGATTCATATTTAGAAGACCTAGGACAAGACTTTATTGATTGGTGGAGGAAAGAAGCACAATCATTTAAAGTTGACTTTAAGAGGTTAGATGTTATGAATATTAATAAATTACAAATGTTTTTAGATTCTGAAGTTAACAGATTAAATGAAAACGAGAAAGTTTTTATTGATAGTAGTAATGCATACAATTACGAAGTTAATGCAGTATTGTATTCACAAAACATAAGACTTAAATGTGAAAGAGATATGATAACATACCTTAAAGGATGTAATGGAAGAATTATATGGAAAGGTTTTGATACTTTATTAATTAAAGATCAAATGACATATCCGTATTTAAGAAAACTATTTCCTTGGCAAGATTTCTAAACCAAATTCCCTATCAATATATTTGTGATCTATTTTTATTGGGTTGTATTGTTCAAGCCATTTAAATACTATTTCAGGATCAAATGGTCCACAAGTATAAACGTCTAATTGCATTAATGCAGGATCGCATTCGTCCCATGTGTGCAATACTATATGTGAGGTTTCTATAATTGTTGCAACTGTAAGTCCTCTGTTGCCAACCATATCTACATATTTTGCAAATGGCCCCATAAGTATCTTCATACCTATATCTTCGATCAGAGTTTTTACTTGGTTGCTAGTGTGAGTTTCATCACTTGGCGGATTAAGCACTTCCGCTCTAATTATAATGTGCTTATGTACAATATGTGTCACAAGTATATTTATTAAATTTTGGCGGACCCGAAAGGATTCGAACCTTTGACCTCCTGTTTCGTAGACAGGCATTCTATCCAGCTGAACTACGGGTCCATTAAGTTATTATAATAACATAATGAGACTAAAAGTCAACCTTAAAAATGTATTGGAAATTGCGGGCTTTTTGTTCGAAGGCGCCCGCAAACCTTATAAAATTAGAACGATACAGTTAATTTAACACCAACTTCACGATCAGTTTTGTCCCAATCGTTATTCATTGATTGCTTGATGCCTGCTTTTAATGAAGTAGCATCAGTTAATCTTAGTGATGTACCAATTTCTGCAAATGGTGTATCTCTATTGATATCTGTGTAATCACCTTCGATTGATTTTAGACCGTAGCCTAATTCACCGTATGGTGTAAAGTTAGCGATACTTGTTTTAACTCCAACTTTTGGCGTTAAATGAATTTCACTTTTAGTAAAGCTATCGCCCCAATTGTATTCAGCTTCACCTGATACATATGCTGTTGCAAGTGTAGTTTCAGCTGAACCTAGTGGCATTTCGATAGTTTTACCAACAGATACATTGTAGTCTCTGTTTGTACCGTTATCTGATAACTGTACGCCCAAATCTAAAGAACCGTTAGTGTTATACACACTTACTGATCTTGTAGTATCGTTTGTTGATAACTCAACACCATAAACAGAGCCTTCAGCAGCCATTGTTAATGATGTATTATCATAATCGTCTGCGATTGCCGTAGACGAGATAAAGGCAGCCATTGCTGCTGTAATGATTATATTTTTCATAAATGTTCCTTAATTTATAAATGGTCCCATCTTCGTTAATGGAGGCACTTCTGTTGCCAGGTAGTACCCACCCCTACGTACTTAGTTAAACTAAGCCGCTAATGCCATTGCTGGCGCATAATTGTTATTTGCAATTATAAAGTTTCTTCGCGATAACCGTGCTTAGATCCGGATAACTCCACATACTCTATTAACTACCAGTCGATCCTATTTCGACCCCATCAAAAGCACTCGCAAGCAGTGATCCAATATCTCATCTACAAGTGCTTTTGGTGGAGTCGCTCGGTACTGCCCCGAGGTCCTGTATAGCGTTTGAATTGCTTCAACGTTACAAGTTATATTTATACACTCTTGTTGATACTCTGTCAACCTTTATTTTGGATATATTCAAAATTTTGTGTATCTGAATTATGTTGTACTAACTTTGCACCATTGCTAATATGAAAATGTGTAGCCATTGGTGTAAGTGGCGAAAGTGTAACTAAACGTTTAATATCATTTCTGTCTTTATAATATTTTTTTAGTTTAGTTACAATTTCTCTGCCAGCGCCTTTCTTACGTGACCATACAGTATACGCAACTGCTATATCTGCATTGTTAAGTAAGTTAGCATTCTGACTTAATAGGTTTAATTCTCTTTCACTTTGTGGAATATCATTACAATACGCAACACATATAATGCCTTGTATTTCATTATTAGCTTTTAGACCAAATATTTTTCTACCAAATGATGTTCTGAATTCCAAGTCTAATTTAGGCCTTACTGGATCTTCAGAACAATCTATGTCAGTTAGTTCAACTAACTCACTATTAGATACCCACTTAAAAAAGTTTTCAATTGAATCTTTAATAACTTTCAATAATTACTCCTATAGAGATGCAAATACATTATCAGGTGAAGTTTCACCATATGGATCAGGATCTGAATCTGTTGCTTTTCCTGGTTCAATAAACATCTGTGTAATTGTTCCGTTATCAACAATCATTGCATAACGCCAACTACGCATACCAAAGCCACGATTATTAAATGTAACATCCATATTCATACCTTTAGTAAAGTCGCCATTTCCATCTGGAATAACTTTGACATTTTTTAGATTTTGTGCATCACGCCATGCATTCATAACAAAGGCATCATTAACACTAATACAGTAAATAGCATCTACACCTTTATCATAGAATTTTTGTGCATCTAGCTCAAATCCTGGAAGTTGAAATGTAGAGCAAGTAGGTGTAAATGCACCTGGCAAACTAAACACAATAACTTTCTTGTTATTAAAAATTTCATCAGTAGTTAGATCTGCCCATGTTGAAGGCACGATTTCACAATTGTTAGATTCAGCATTCTCGTCTGGGACCCTAACTCTAAATGATACTGATGGTACAGTCGTAATTTCATTCATTGATATTCTCCTATAGTTGATCAATTAGCGTAATTATATGGTGTTTTTTGTATAAAGTCAAGTGTTTTTGTAATTTTTTAATAAATAGTTATAATATGTTAGAATCAGAAGTATTACATTTTCAACAATTTATATCACCAATTCTAGGCTTAGTGTTTACTGGAATAGTAGCACTGTGGGTTAAAGATCTTGTTAGTGATCTAGTAGCAAGCCTTCGTTGGAAAATGAAGCCGGGTTTTGAACCTGGTGATAGTGTTTTCTTAGATGGTGAAAAAGCAACTATTATTAGTATAGGATATAGAGAAACTATATTTGAAGTTGATAATGGAAGAGGCAAAGTATGGAGATATATTTATAATACACGTATTCCTACACACAGACTGGAGAAATTAATTCATGAAAAATAAAACTATAAATTGGGACCTAGCAGAATTATGTGCATGGATTTGCGAATATGCTTACGAAGATACAGATGCAATGAAAAAGTTTCTAACTGATAAAAAAATAAAACATACAAATTTAAAATTCTTTGAAGTAGATAATGCACAAGCATATGGAATTACAATGCATGACTATATTATAATTGCATTTAGAGGAACAGAACCTACGCAATTTAGTGATATTATTGCTGATATTAAAGCATGGCCTGCAGATGCAGAAACTAAAGGACATGTACATTCGGGATTCAAAGGTGAATTAGATAAACTTTATCCTAACATTAGAAAATGGTTAGGTAAAAAAGTAACTACTAAAAAACTTGTAATTACTGGACATAGTTTAGGAGCCGCAATGGCAACTATATGTACAAGTAGATTTCATGCATTAGGTGCTAACCAAGTGCTTTATACTTATGGATGTCCTAGAACTGGAAATAAAGAATGGGGAGAACAATTTAAAGATATAGAAGCATATCGTTTTGTTAATAACAATGACATTGTTCCACAAGTTCCACCATTTGGATATTATCATCATGTAGGTGAATTATACTACATGTCTTATACTAATAAAATTAGTAATAACATGAGTTACTTTCAGCGTTTAAAAGATAAAATAAGTGGAAGATGTAGAGCTTGGAGTAAGTTTCAATTCTTTGATAATCTTTACGATCATTTAGGTGCTCATTATATTAAGAAGATTATTTCTCGTAAATAAGTTGCGTGTCATCAATACCATGTTTCCACGTACCATCTAAACTTTTAACAACACAAGATCCTATTTTATTAATTGTAAGTTCTAACTGTTCTTGACTACCTACAAGTTCTGCTTTAGAAACAGAATAACATGGTTGTGGATTTTTCTCTATAGCAAGTATACACATATGTTCCAATCCATTGTAACGCCAGTTGTATCCAATACGTGTGTCTTTACCTTCAATAAATCCATCATAGCGTATTACATCCCATAGCATAAACTTAATATCTTCTGGTTGTGCTTCTAATACTTTTTCATTATCAGTTTCTACAATATTAGGACCATTTGCTACAACTGCGTGTCCATCATATACAGTACTTTGCCCTTGTGCTAGGTTTTTAAATTGTTGATCATACATATCCCAACCTGATATTGCATTACCATTTTTATCATTGTAAGTAACTACATCATTGTGTATAATAATGTTAACACGTAACCCTCTAGAACATTGCTGTACAGATGCTGGAAATAATTTAAATGTTTTGTAATCTATTGTGGAAGGTGTACTAATAGGATAGCCCATTATTAATCCAGGCCATACTTTATTAATTGTATCTATTTCTAAACCTAAGTCTAGATCTTGTCTGATAACTGATACAAATATTGGAGCATCATAGTGATTCATATGTTGCATTGCCATATTACATGAAAAATACTTTTCTTTGTCAGTATATTTTTCCTGAATAATATCGTCTATGATGTGAGTGAATTTTGCAATGCCCATGCCAAACTTTTTACCCATACGCTTTGGTGTAAAATCTGACATGTTAAGATTGATCCACGGGTTATAAGAAATACTTATAACCCGTTTCAATATAACTTCTTTGCTGTATTGTTCTAGAATGTCTAGTTTATCTTCTTGCGAAGGTGCTACAGTTAAGTTTTGTATAATTTCTGATAATAGATGTACTTTGCTCATACAACTATTTATGCGATTAAAACTATACTTTATTTTGGTTTATTAATAAACTCAAGTTCGTCGTCAGTGTAAGGCCACATTATACTAACTCGTTTTCTTTGTCTGTTGTATAACCAAATCTTCCTCTGTATACTTTTCCACCGTCAGCAATATAATTAATATCGCCTCTGCAAATTCCGATGTCATTTAATTCTGCATTACTTAGTTGTTGTAGAGCTTTATAAGTTGCATTACGACTTGAACGTTTTGCTCTTGCTTCTAATACTGTGTTAAAAGCATTTTTAACTGTATCACAAATTGTACAATAAGTTTTTGATAGTGTTAATGTAGTCATTTTTTTCTTCTCGCTTGTATTTCGTTACGTACTTCGTTTAGTTCTAACATCAATGCTTTTGCTTCTTTATGATATCCTTGTCTTGCAAGTTCACTAGCGGCTTTTGATCTGCCTGCTTGTTCACTCATTTCAATCATACGTGCAAATACTGCACTGATTTTTACGCCTATTACTTCACATAATTTGCATGTTGTTTGATATACTGTTGCTGTAGTCATTGTTAGATCCATCCTGTAAGGTTTTTGTTAGTAGATAAGTCAGCTCTATACTTAGGTGCCTGACCCTTGTTGGCTAGCATGTGTTCATACGCATACGACCAGTCTTTTCCGTATTCTGTTTTGGCGTAAGTCAATAGATTTTGGTCAATAGCCGCACGTGGGTTTCCACCAAATATCCATGACAGGCCACTAAAAAAGTGTTTTGTCATTTTCATTCTCCGTTTATGTGTGGATGTTTTTGGGAAAGCATCCATTTGTTTTGCCAGTCTCTCCTGGCTGCTACCACTGCGCCTATGTTGCCACTGCGCCACTTGTAAGGCATGGGTTATGCCCTGGTCTTTCCCGAGTGCCACTCATTTTTTCTAAGCTGAGGTCGCTTTTCTTATTACACATCTATTTATCAAATAGATCTCTAAAAAGTAAGTAAGTATTGTTGCACTATAAGCATATACGAAATGCTTTAAACGCATAACTGACTACGTCTTAGTTGTTGTGCTTTCGTATGTTTTGTTAAACTGATTGTTAACACGAACAAACGTAGTGCATTTGCTAAGTTGTTTAAGTTTCATTGCACCTGCGTATGTACATGTACTACGCAATCCGCCTAATAAGTCTTGAAGTGTGCTAGCAACGTCACCACGATATGGTACAAGTACTTCACGTCCTTCACTACTTCGATAATCTTTTAATCCACCAAAGTGTTTAGTGTTTGCCGCATCACTACTCATTCCATAAAACTGTACGAACTTTTTTTCTTCTACTTTATGTACACGATTGTCCAAATGCTCGCCAACTTGATATTCTAGTTCATTAGTTTCATAGAATCGGGTAATTACATCACCACCGCCTTGATTATGGCCAGCTAGCATACCACCAAGCATTACAAAGTCGGCGCCGCCAGCAAAAGCCTTAGCCACATCGCCAGGACAAGCACAGCCGCCATCAGCGATAATATGTCCACCAAGTCCATGCGCCGCATCTGCACACTCAATGACTGCACTAAGTTGCGGATACCCGACTCCTGTTTGGATTCTTGTTGTACACACGCTTCCTGGTCCAATTCCGACTTTAACAATATCTGCTCCACTTAAAATTAACTCCTCTGTCATTTCTCCAGTAACTACATTACCTGCTATAATTACTAAGTTTGGAAATTTATCACGTACTTTTTTAACATGTTGTGCAAAATGATCACTGTAACCATTTGCAATATCCATACATACGTATTTTAGTTTATTGCTTACTTTATTATATACATCAACTAACTTATCAAAGTCTATTGTTCCTGTACCAATACTCATAGCAATATTTTGTGTTCTTCTGTTATCTGGATAATCATTATTAAAAAAATCTACAAGTTCTTCTACTGAATATGTTTTTACTAAACAAGTAAAAACATTTTGTTGTGCTAATTCATCTGCCATTTCAAATGTTCCAACACCATCCATATTAGCAGCCATAATAGGAATACCTTCGTATTCGTGTCTGCTGTTTCTGAATTTAAACTTGCGTTCAAGTCTTACTTGTTTGCGTGAACTTAATGTACTACGCTTTGGACGAATTAAAACGTCACTGTAGTCTAATTTTATGTCTTGATCAATTCTCATTATTGCATACCCTTTTTCTTAAATCTGTTGTACTGAATCTGTGATCTCTTTTATTAAAGTGTAGCTCAATGCCACGCTTACGGCATATGTCTTTTCCAGTAAATTCTTTTTCTTTATATTCGTCGCCTAAGAATCTAACGTCTAACTGAAACAGTTCTAATATATCCACTAAATCTTGTTCAGTTTGATACGGTACAATCTCATCTACAAACTTTAATGCATTAAGTTGTGCATAACGTTCTACCATTGTTTGTATGGGTTTATTCTTTGTATCTGGACGATCAATAGTTGGATCACTTTGTAATCCCACAATCAAAACATCACAGTTTGCTTTTGCTTCTCTAAGCATGCCTATATGACCTGCGTGTAACAAATCAAATGTACTACATGTAAATCCTATTCTCATAATCCTAATACTCCGTATGCTTCGTATGGCAACCAATGTGTATTCATTCGTTCAGGGTGCCATAGTACTGTTATAATGTTATCTAGTTTCCAGCTCTCACAATTTCCATCTTCGTCTGTTGCTAATGATGTTGCACCATACGGTATTTTACTTAATATTTCTTCGTGTCGACTGTGAACTTTAACTTCACTACCATTGTAGTATACATTATGATCTTGCTTGTGTCTACCATTTAGTGCAATTTTGCCGCCGAAACTTACATTGAGGAATTGACTTCCTCTGCTAATTCCTAATATTGGTTTATTATAGAGCTTGGCTAAATCTAACGTGTGCTTTTCTACTCTTAAACGGTTTTCATTATATTGCCAATTACCGGGTACCATACTGTTACCACCTGTAAATACTACTAAATCACTTTTAACTACGATATCTGTTTGATAGTGTTCTAAGTTATTTGGAATTGGTCTTAATGTGTGTCCAGAGAACATGTCATAGAATCCGTGATCTAAGCTGTCGTATGGACCGTTTCGAAAGTCAATCACACGTTGCGTGATTGCTATTTTCATTTATTTACTTTATTCTGTTTTTTCTAACGTGACGTCTAATGGAAATCCATTGCGTCTAGCTTCTGTAATAGCTTCAACACATTTTTGCTCAGCTACTTCATAACTATATGTACCTGCGATACCACGGCCTTTTTCGTGGACATCAAGCATCACAGCCTTTGCGTCTTCTAATGTTTTATTAAAAGTTTGTTGTAAAACAATAACTACAAAGTCTTGCGGAGTACTGTCGTCATTAAGTAGAATTACATTAAACTTGGGTGGACTACTTAATTTAGTGATTTCTGCTACTTCGTCATGTGATGCTTGTGCCATATTTTACCTTTTAATCAATGTTAATTGTTCTTGGTTTCTTTTCGTCTGGAATATTCTGTTCCAATGTAACTACTAAGATTCCGTTATCTAGTTTAGAAGATGTTACTTCTACGTAATCAGCTAAACTAAATTCTCTATTGAAATTTCTAGTTCCAATACCTTTGTGTAGATATTCAACTTTATCATCAGTTTCTTTCTTTTCTGCTGAAATTGATAATACGTTTCCATCTTGTTTAATTGTTAGTTCGTCTTTGTTAAACCCTGCAACTGCTAAACTAATCGTGTAGCTACTATCACTTTCCTTTACAATATTGTATGGTGGATAGCCGCCTGTTGGATTAGCTGAAAATGCATTTTGCATTTCATCAAACATCTTATCAAAACCGATAGTGGCTTTATAAAAGTCTGGTAGGTTTAGTGTTGTTAATCTAGTCATAATTTTTCTCCTTTGTTAAGCAAGATTATTCGGAACCCTTTCGGCGTTCCATGTATAAAGAAATCAGTTCTATTATACATTGTTATTTATGCACAGATGTGCATAAAATTCTTTAATTATTTGTAAAGCCGTCTTTAGCAATACGTCTACGATGTCTAGCTTTACCAGCCGCTTCTGCTTTAAGTCTTTTTTCCGTATTACTTATAAAGTGTTTACGGTCACGTACTTCTTGCATAATACCATCTTTAGCAATCATCTTTTTTAATCTTCTAAGTGCTTGTTCAACGTTATTGTTTCTAACTTCAACGGTTAATCCGTTTCCGCCTTTTTTCTCTTTATCTCTATAATTGTTATTTGCCATAGTTTCTATATTTTCCCGGTTACTCTGTTATTCTGTGAGGATATTTGTTCATACTCTACTTCTAATATGTGAGCAAATGTATTTAGCAACTCTCTTGCCATGTCCTGTCTGCCACGTTCTCTACCTCTTAATAGCACCGTAACCATTAGTTTGTTATTTTTATCCAAAAACTTACGAGCCGCTTTGGCTTTTGTTTCTAAGTCATGCGTATCAATATTTAGACCCATGCGTATTTCTTTGGTTTCTACAACGCTCTCTCGTTGTTTTTTCTTTGCCAGTTTGTCTTTTTGTTTCATTGAGTACAGATGTTTATTAAGATCAGTTATTTTACATACTGGTGGTGATGCTTTATCAGCAACTAGTATCAAATCTAAACCTAACGATCTGGCCTCTTTTAAAGCATCTGCAGTTAACATGACCTGGCTTTCCATGTGTTCAGCTGATACTCTAATTTCTTTGTGTCTTATCCTTTCGTTTGAAACAACAAAAGGTTTTTCTTCACGTTTTTTAAAATTTCTATTCTGCATTGTCACCTTTAATATATTGTGGCTGTGCATTTCTAGAAATAACTTGTTCATTTATAATAATTTTTCTTATTCCTTGACTATATAATTCTGGTAACATATACTGCGTTTCCAAGAGTTTTTCATCTAATATTTTACGTAAACCTCTGGCACCTATTTCTTCTTTAATTGCAATGCCTGCAACTTCCTCTAATGCTTTTATTGTAAACTCTATTTGTATTTTGTCAAGTAAAAAAAGCTCTTTTATTTGATCTATTATACTATCAGTGGGTTCAGTTAGTATTTTTACAAGATCGTTCTTATTTAAGGGGCTAAGGACGTTTACAGATGGTAGTCTACCTACAAATTCAGGTATAAGTCCATATTTTACTAAATCACGTGTTTGTAAGTGTGTTTCCCACTGTTCTACATCGGCGTCTAAACCGTCGTTAAATCCTATCTTCGACTTACCTAGGCGATTAACCACAACATCTTGTAGACCAACAAAGGCTCCACCTACTACAAATAGTATCTCACTGGTGTCAATATCCACTTTCTCCGGGTTATGTTGCGGTTTGTTCGGAACCGTTACTATAGTACCTTCCATGAGCTTTAAAAGGCTCTGTTGGACTCCTTCTCCGGATACGTCTCTACTCAAGCTAACATAGTCATTACGTTTAGCTTTCTTATCAATTTCGTCAACATATATAATACCATGTTGAGCTGATTCTATATCATAGTCAGCTGCTTGAAACAATTTTTGTATTAATACTTCTGAATCATCACCAGCATATCCACTTTCAGTTATTGTGGTTGCATCAGTTACTACCATTGGTACATTAAGTAACTTAGCAAGTGTTTGTGCCATTAACGTTTTACCAGTTCCAGTTGGACCTGCAATTAATACGTTACTTTTTTGTAACTTGGTTTTTGTGTTAGAAGTTATTCTTTTATAATGATTATACACTGCTACACTCAAAGTCTTTTTAGCATGATCTTGACTAATAACATGTTCGTCTAAAAATTTATGAATTGCTCTTGGTGTAGGAAGAACTTTCTTTTTACTTAGTGCATCAGTTACTTGAACTTTATCATTCTTAACTATGCTATAACAGAATTCAACACATCCACTACAAATATGGATATTGTTTTCTCCTGCTAATAACTTGCTTATTTGTGTAGTGTCTTTGCCACAAAAATTACAATGTGGTAAATTACTTTTCATCAAAATACTCTGGATTCATTTGTAACCTTACAAAATTATTAATGTCATGTATTGAACGCACTACAAGGTTAGTTCCTGTGGCGTTTATCAATTTTACTGTTTCTCTTCTCTTGTACTTATCACTATAAAACAACACTGTATTTTGATGTTGCTGTGATTTTAAAAGTGCTGCCATAATATCTTCCCAAGCACAAGTGTCTACATCAACTATCATAAAGTCACACGTATTGGACACATTCCATATCCATGGCAATGTAGATGATGATGTTTTTTTGTTTTGCACAAAAAATACCACGCTTGTAGCTATGTACTTTTCAAACAGTTCTTTTATTTCTGTTATTAATACTTCATTGGTACTAGAAATACATATTCCTATTCCATGTTCCGTTAGCATTAAATCAGGGGCTGTTACTGTGTAACTATCGTTATCAATTGTCATTTGTATCTTTGATCATTTCTTTGTATACTTGTGTAAGAACTGTTTGGTCAGCTCTTGAGATTAATTCTTTTAATTCTAATGATGCATCGTCTGCAAAAATATCTTCAATTTTCTTTTTAATAACACCTTCAGTTTGTAAATGTCCACTTCCTGGCCAACTTCCTGTGCTACGCATTTCCGCTACTATCTTATTCACTAGTTCTTGTTTGTCTTTTTTTAATGTCTTTTTTGAATTGTTGTTTAAATCGTATTGTTGAGAATCTAGAAGATATTCTCTGTGACCTTTTTCGTTGATAGTATACTCCTTGCCTTCTTTGTCTGTAAAAATTTCTACCTTTTCTGTAGGAACTTCATCTTGTACAATAGGCTCGGGGCTAATCGTTTCGTCTTCTTTATCACTAATATCATCTTCTTGAGTGCTGGGTTCATCTTCGTCGACTCCCATTTCGTCTTCTTTTGTTTCTTCATATATTGTATTTATTTCGGTCTTGCTAGGCCTGGGAAACCTTTCTACTAACGTTATACCTGATATCACAAGTACAATAGCTAGTGGGTCAAAAACCAAAACAAGTAATAATATCACAAATCTAACTGCATCTTCTAACATGCTTCTAGTTGGATCTGATCCATAAATTAGTTCAGCAATATATTTAACAGGACCAACTTCTGCTTCCAATGCTCTGCTTTCTCCTTCTAGTTTAAATTTTTCTTCATATAAACTATCTAAATTTGCAGTAGCATCAGTTATAATACTACGTTGTGCTAGTATTTGGTCTGTACTATCGTCTTGCTGTCCTTGTCCAAGTTGAGCTCTAAGTCTAGTAATTAATTCATTTGAGTCAGCAATTTGTTGTTCTGCTAATGCTCGTAATCTTTTAATTTCTGTTCTAGCGTCTTTGATAACTTGATCATCGTTGTTGTCTCTAATTTTATTTAATTGAAAGATAGCTACTTGTCTATCTTTAGCTCTAAGTTCTCTAAACTCCTTAATTGCTTTAGCAGTTTTAGAACCATATCTTCCATCCTGCGAGGCTCCTATTAATCCTTGTAGCTTTTTAATTTCTTCATTAGCAATATACTGCTCAATGAGATTTAATTGAGTATCTATGTTTTTTATCTGATTCTCAAATGGTAATTGTGCTACGTTAGATTCGTCTTTGAATTCTTTAATAATTTGATTTTGTTCATCAATTGATGGTTGGACACCTACATATGCATTATTAATTCTATCTGTTTCTTCACGTATTTTTTGTTGCAAATCATCATCAATAGATGTATCTAGTGTTTCAAGTTTAATAATCTTATCATCTGATTTTTGTATAGTTAGTTTTTCTCTATTAATACTTGTATCAATACGTTCTATAAGAGCGACATTCTCAGTAGCAAGGCTCGTTTGTTCTATGTGTGCTTTGCTAAGAAATCCAAATATACCCATGCTTGTAATAAACATAAGCAATACCACTGCTACTGAGAGATATGTCTTAATAAGTATGGGTGCCTGTCGCCAGTGTAGGTGTAACCACACCGCTGACGTTAGTTTACCAATTTCTAGTACGGTACCCATGATAATAATTGGTACTATGGCACTGGCAAAAATTGCGACAAGACCAACAATGCTGTAGTAGGCCGCCACTGCACTTATTGATAATGCTACAAAGATTGTCCAATATCCAAAATACCTCATATTATTTTCCTATATTGTAACGAATGGCGTGCCCTTCGTCAACCAATAATTCATTTATGTTAATTTCATTATTTTTTTCATCTCGGATCTTAATTGTTCCAAGAATACGACCGTACTTTCCTCTTTTGTTAAGGATAGTTGTGACTTCAAACTGTTTAGGTAAAAGATCCATTAGTCGTTGTTTAGCATCCATGCCCTTTTGTTTTACTACAAGGTCACTAGATCTGCTATCTGGAGTATCTACTCCATAAAGTTTTAAACGTTGTTTTATATTTAAATCAAAACCTAGATCAATTTCTAGGTCTAATGTGTCACCGTTTATTACTCTAATTAATTTTGCGTTGTATGTATACATAAGAATCTTTCACATTAGTTAAACAGCTATACTTAAACTGTATAGTATTTATTGTTATATTGTTTAGTTAATATACTATGTTTTGCTATAATTAGCAAGCCATAATTTTGCCGCTCGACTGGTTGGTGCTTGTGAAAGAAATTTACGAACCTCACGATATACTTGGTCGAAATTTTCTTTACGATCTGGATCTTCCAAACCTCCACTGTTATCAACTACATGGAAATTAGCCGCTCCAAATACTTGTTGAAATTTCATGATATTTTCTTGCACTTTTTGCCACATCATTGTTACAATGTTATTTGCCAATCTACGGTTCCGTTGCTGGTTACGTTCTTGAGCAATTTCTTCGCTTGTGTTAACAAATAGCATCATAGTTGTGTATCCTAATTTTTGTAACTGCTTACTAGTTTCAGCTACTTTTTGTACGTTTTTTCCTGTACCATCAATTATTAATCCAAGACGTCCATCTAGATATAATCCTTCTTTTGTCTTAGTAATCTCTTTAGCACGGTTACGAAGTTCCTGACCTTTGTCGCTTGAAATTGCTTCAGGGTCAGTCAAATCAAAATTGTGTTTATGTGCTAGGTATTCATATGCATCATCACTATTAACAGATTTTAATCCTGTTCCTGATAATAGTTTGTTTGCCACATAACTTTTACCCGAGCCAGGTCCACCTGCTAAGAATACTGCTTTAAATATGTGAGGATCATTTGGACCTTCTAGTACCTGCTCACGTTCTAATATATCATGTATTTTCATACTTGTATTTAGTTAACAAACACAATATGTATTATATAATGATAAAGATTACGCTTTTCTTGTAACAACTTTATCAGCTAGGCCAAAATCTACGGCTTCTTGTGCTGACATAAAATTATCACGTTCCATTGCCGCTTCTAATTCTTCGAATAGTTTACCTGCACTATTATGATTAACATAAATTTGTGTTAGGTTCTTTTTCATCTTAAGAATCTCATCAACTTGAATTTGCATATCAGTTGCTTGTCCACCTGCACCACCACTTGGTTGGTGAATCATTGTACGTGAATTTGGCAATACTAAACGTTTGCCTGGTTCGCCTGCCATAGCAAGGAAACTACCCATGCTACATGCTTGTCCCATTACAATTGTACTTACAGAAGATTTAATAAACTGCATTGTATCATATATGCCCAATCCTGCGGTTACTGCACCACCTGGACTATTAATATAAAAGTTAATATCCTCTGAACTATTTTGTGATTCTAAAAATAGCATCTGTGCAACTACTAGGTTTGCAGTATGGTCATTAACTTCGCCATTAAGCATTACGATACGATCTTTTAGCAAACGACTATAGATGTCATATGCACGTTCGCCTCTTCCTGTACTCTCAATTACTGTTGGTATTATCATTTTATCTCCTATTTGTATCTTGCTTGTAAATCAAAAATTATACTGTATCGTTCTTCTAAATCTTGTTGTGGATTATGTATCATTCCGTGTGTAGTAGGAATCCATCCACTTAGTTGAGAATGCTCTCCGAACATCCACATCTGTTTATTTTTAGTAAGTTCTTTTATAATTTCCCATTTGTTTGTCTTTGTATTTAATGCTCTAAATTCTGAATAGTTTTCACCTAAATGTAATCCACCTAATGTTTCATCAAAATGTTCATCACCAAAACGTTCAGTGTTCCATTTACGATGTTCAACTATATTTTCTTTTGTAGCATTACTAGTATTATACTGTATAATCATTAATTTGTAAAGGTTTTCTTTCCACAAATCTCGTTGATCTGAATAGCACTCATTTAAGTAATGATCTAATACAGGTTTAAAATCATTATGCATATCTACGAAATAATCAAAATCTTCATCGTCTAATTTTGTTGACCAATCATATACATACATTTTTTGTCTTTGTACGAATTCTGTAGGATGTTCTAGTTCCCAATGTTCTGGGCTTGCCATAAAATCACTATCATAACTAAAAACATTTCCCGAATGTATTTTAGAAAAACTCTTTTTTGGTATGTTTGGATCTTCCCAACTACTTATATCTTGTTGGGTATTGTGTTTAGTAAAATAACTTTTATCAAGTTTATCAAATAAACGTTTTGCTACTGTAAATCTATTATTATATTTATCAGACAATAATGAACTATCAGCAATAGGCCAAATACCTTGTTGCTGATAATTATCTAATATTTCATATGAATGATCACTAAAGTTCATTTTTGATTTCTGGCACTTTTCTAATTTCAGTTTCGCCAGTTGCATCTTCAACCACTTTAATATAACCAGTTGATTCAAGCATCTTTAATGTTTCTTCCATGCCTTTCATTACACCTTCTTTGTACCCACTCTTATAATTAAAATAAGCACATGCGATTACAAAGGCGCACATTAATAATGTTAATTCGATGTCCATAAACATATTTATCCTTCCATTTTTACTGCACCCAATGCAATTGCATGAAGTGAGTGCGTTTGTACCTTAGTCATTATATCCAAAAGATTTGCTTTTTCTTTAAGAAAAACTTTTGCAAAGCTAGGATCATTTGCTACGATATCTGCACTGTTGTCAATTAAGTCAGCTAGCTTTATAATTTGTGCTTGCTCACTTGCCATTTCAAGACGTTTAGCGTCTATGCCTTTACGTACTGCCCTGTTACCATCTTCAGGTTTACTAGTATCAGTTAATTCAAGAACCAACTTAAATACAACCCATCCAAATTCTTCAGCAATCAATGCAGGTGATACATGAGTATCTTCAATGACATCATGTAGCAATGCCGCGGCAATCATCTCATCAGTTCCGCCATGCTCTTTAACGATTCTGGCAACTCTGACTGGATGTACGATATAATCGTCTCCGCTATATTTTCTCTTCTGACCAACTGCGGCGTGAGCCACAGTTGCGAAAAGTTGTGCTTTTTCTATGAGTGTCATAGTTACTTTCCTATTTTAAGTAATGTGGACCAGTCCATGCTACACTGTAATCTTCAAATACGTTACCACGTGCGGCATTCCTAGCTGGTGCATTGTAACCTGCGGCTTTAAGGATATCACCTTTTTTAAACAATTTGTCATCGTCTGTGTTAACAATGAAACCCCATACACCATTATCACGTATGATCTTGATATATTTTTTACCTGTTTTAACAGTAATACTATCATCAAAATTATCAACAGTTTCTTTAAAGTAACCTGACAATTCTTTTGTACCACCAGCAGTAGTCCAATTAATGTAATCTGCTTTGATCTTACCTTTTAGTGTTTCTATTTGTGTTTGCATTTTATAACTCCTTTTGTTTAACTATACTTATAGTATACGATAAGACGTCTTGGTTGTCAACCAGAAAAGTCAAATAAAAACCCTTATAAAACAAGGGTTTCTAAATTAATTTAAAAAAAGATTAATAAAACCTAATGCATAGTTGGCTATAATCACGCCTATAAACACGTCAAATACCGTCACTAGTCGCTTCTTTCACCATATCCGTAGTCTACTATAACCGGAAAACGTGGAACACCATCTGGCGTTAATTCAAAGTATCTACATGTAGCCCAATTCGGTGCATTCTTAGATTCCCACAATTTTGATAACTGTGCTTGTTGTCCTCTAATTCCACTACCAAATTCTTTACCTTCTTTATCCCTAAGAACAAAACGTTTAGCATGTCCGGACCAATTGCCCTGTCCTTCTAACATTTGAATAACAGTAAATTCTTCTGTAATGAACTCTTTACGTTTTAGCAAGTTTTTGCTTCGCTTGCTTTCGTATGAAGTATCATTACGTACCATCTGTCCTTCGTAGCCTTGCTCCATGTACATACTATATTGTTCATCTAATTGTGCTTGGTTTTCACAGTAATCAGTAGATACAATTTTAACATATTCGTTGTTAGCCCAATATGCTTGCTTAACACGATTTGTAAACTTCATATTAGGTACTACACTATCAAACATATCATACACGTGATATTGTACAAGACTTTCTGCTTCTGCAATATCTTCTGGTGTGCTTTTTAACTTACGAACCAAACTTGTAATTTTATTAAAGTCTGCTTTTAGTTCATGATTATAAAGTTCACCATCTAGTATGTGATGTGGATTCTGCTCCATGTAACCTTTAAGTGATTCCCAAATATGTGGGCAACTTGTAATAGGTTTACCAGCACGTGTCCACATGCCATTTTTATCAACTACACAACGAATACCATCTAGCTTAGGCTGACTCCAACCTGATTCCTGTGGACGTTTAGTGTAATCATGTGCAAGCATTGGCTTAAATTTTTCATAAGAGTCGATGGCGTTAACATCTTCAAAATACTCTTTTTCTGAACGCTTTGCCCATAATGCTTGGGCTTCTGCCTGTGCTTGACTTAAACTGGTTGTTTCATTTGCTTTACCAACATTTTTTGGAGTACTTAGATTCCATTCACTAGTGACTTTTTGTCCATCAACTAGACCACTAATTGTTCTGGTACCTGCACTGCCTTGATCAGTAACTTCTAATCCTATTAGGATTCCTTCGGCATATTCAACTTCCCACATACGAATCTTGCCGGTTGTATCACGTTTAAAAAGAGTTGGTAATTTAATTATATTTTTCATTAAGTATTCCTACGAAGTTTTTTAAGAATTGTATTTGCAGTTTGCATCCAAAACTTTTCTGCCCAACTGCCTTTTTCAGCTTGTTTAGCAGTACGAACACAAGCATCTATTCTGCGTTCGTACAAATCAATGGTAGCTTGATCCATTTTTTGCATTAGTCTAACCTTGAACCAGCATATGCTTTGAAACCATATTGTTCAAACACTTCAGCGGCCGCTTGTGCACCGGCTTCTTTAACATCAACGTTTTGAACACTAACACCACCTGGATTATAGATTTGAAATGCTTTAGTGTAATCTTGTTTAACACCTGCGGCTTTTAGATTTCTACCTAATTTGGTATTACCTTTAACACCGTAAATATTAACCCAAGCAAACCCACAAGGATAATTATCTTTACCTTGTAATGTTTCATTTAAAAATTTTAAAGATGCAGTCTGTGCCGCCGCTTTAGCTTTTTCAACAATTAACTTTAACTCTGCTACTTCATACATATTTACTTCTCCTTGTTTTTTATTAACTATACTTACAGTATACAGTAAGACTTCTTACTTGTCAACCTTTTAATCAAAAAAGTTACCCAATACCCAAACAAACTTTGTTTCACTTACTTGGTCCCACATTCCGTCTTTCCAATTAGGCCACAATATAGCTTTGTTAGCATCTTCCATCACGTCTAATCCGTTTTCTGCTTTTGCAGTAAATGTTCTACCCATAGCTTCAAATGTAAATGTTTTCATAATGTTCCTTTTTTTATTAACTATACTTACAGTATACAGTAAGATGTCTTACTTGTCAACCTTTTTATCTACTTCTATAAATGAGTTTTTATAGTTAAGTGCATCTGTTTTATTTTTAGAATCTATAACAATATAAACTGCCGATATAACTAACAATGCAATTATAATACTTTTACTTTTCATTACTCTTTCCATCTATATTCATCTGAAGTCCAATCTGGATCTTCGTAATTTAACATTTCTTCACCAGTGTCAATATCTGTATCTTCATATGGTACACATTCTTCTACTTTTACTGTATCACCATGTTCTACAAAATTGTGGTCACATGCATAAACTTCTGCATCACCTAAACAACCATCTTGCCAATCTATTTTCTCAATTCCACCATGTTCAATTACTTTGTCCATAGCTTCGTCTTTATTATCAGCAATAACATCATATTCAACCCACGCCGTGTAATAAGTTTTAACTCTAAACTTTTGTTTACCTATTTCCTTGTGTGGGTTGTCTTTTTTATATTCTATCATTTTTTCCTTTCTTAAGAAGTTTGTACGTAAGGTTTATCCCATTGTCCAACACTGATATTAACATAATATGCAGTACTGAAATAATCTGTCATTGCATCACTATCATCAAACCATTTTCTACCACCTGCTAAACCTGGTGCAGTATGTGCAATTTCTGAAAGCCTATCAAAGAAACCTTGGAATTCACCATACATATGTGTATGATAATGATTTACTTGAAAATGACCATTGCTAGCCATCATATCACCTCTTTGATTCTTCATCTCATAAGTATCAAGTGGTGCAGGTCCTGATTTAACAGTAATGTTTACGCTTGAATGATGATGCTTAGTAACACCAAATTTAAACTTTTTACCAAATTCAGCTTTAAGTGCTTCTCTAACTGCTTTTACATCTTTGCTTGTAATATATGCCATGTTTTTTAACTCCTGTTTTTTATTAACTATACTTACAGTATACAGTAAGACGTCTTGCTTGTCAACCAGATAAGTTAAAAAAAGTCATAAAAAAACCCTTATAAAACAAGGGTTTTTAAATTAATTTAATTTTTTTATTATTTTTGCCAAGGAAAAACACGGAATTTATCGTGTAATTCTTGTAAAGGAATGTCTTTTACCCATGTTCCTTTTGGTGGTTTTTGCATCTGTGGATCCATATAAGTTAGCATTACTCTATGGCCAATATTTGAGTTATTAATGCGTCTTATTATATCATTCAAACACTCTATTCTATCTTCTAAATTGTAGTAGAATGCAGTAGCTTGATAATGAAATATATTACTTAAATGTATATAGATGTTTCCTTCAGTGTTTTCTAAGTCACCTACTAAATCTCTGGTTTGTAATCCATTAAAGAAATCATGTCGTATATACTTGTATTTTAATGTTGGAAATACATTCTTAAACCACTCGCTAAAACCTTCTTGTTGGTCTAATAAATCCTGCATAGATTCTTTATGTTTACCACCACGTACTATCCATGTAGTTCCATCCACACTAGTACTGTCTATAAGTTTTTTAACAAATGAAGCACAATCTGTTCCATCCCATTCTGTAATCCAACGACTTGCATTTAATAATCCTACATTACTAATATCTCTTAATTCAACTGTTGAACCTTCGCTCATATTAAGCGAATATGGATATAGTATTGGATTTAATCCACCCGATGAAGTTATTACTTTATTAAATGTTTGCCCAGGACCTGGACTATACATATATTGTTTTGCTATTTCTGGATTATCAGTATTTGCTACAAATGAAACTTCAGTGTTAAGCATTTTTGTTAGTTCTGACTTATTAGCAGTATTTGTCTTATTAAAATCTAAGATATGTTCTCTATAACTTTCTGCAAGTACAATGTCAAAATCTTCAAAGTTTTGTTCATTAATAAATTCCATAAATTGATCAATGTTTGGAAATACTAAACCTTGTCTAATAATTAATACAGTTTCAAATCCATCTCCATCGCTTTGTATTTGTAAATCTTCTTCACTTACTCCAACAAACTGTTTAAAGTTTGAATTCTCTAATAATACATAATAGTACTCAAATAAGTTTCTAGAAAAGCCAGTTACAAATGGATCATTTTTATCATGCACTAACCAACCTATAGATATTTTTTTATTTTGTTTTAATAGCTGGTCTAACTGTTTACGCATAAATTAATCCCAATGCATCAAGTTATTTTTTTGATGCTCGTATGTTTCTTTTAATTTGTTCATTGTGTCAATAGAAAATCTAAAACTAAATCTATTAAAATTAACGGCTGCAAAACTAGCAGGTTCACATTCAGGTCGTGGACCCGATTTACTATGATACCACCAAATTTTACCATCGCCTTTCATTTCCAATCCTTGAATGCCTTCACCTTTGTCCCAATTTTCTAATATTGTTTCAAAGTCTTTTTGTAGGATCTCCCTAGCAATAACAACGTAGTCAGTTACTTTAAATGAAATCTTAACCCTTGCTATATCTTTAAATAAGTAAATTTTAATTGGGTCTGAAAATAAAACTACTTCGTCCCTATCTTTTATTGTAGGCATCAGTTATCTCCTTTGCTAGTTCTTGATTTATTTCTTGATGATTTTGAAAATCTTCATAATATTGATGTATCCAATTTTGATCTGGAGAATCAATACCTACTGTATCCCATAACGTGTTGAGTCCATCAATTGTAGACCATTGACTTTGACTTAGTATAATATCACCACTGTCTTCGTCAATTTCATTATTGAATTGTTTTTTAGCAATAAAGTTATCAACAATTTCTTCTGTTGGTTTCCAAGTATGGTCATCATTGCTATAGTTTGCATTACGATCGTCTTCCATTAAATAGTTGTACTCACGTGCTGCCCAACTAACAATATTACCTTCCCATTCATCAATTTTTGTTCTAATTAATATTACTGGTATACCTCTACTCCATTTCCAAATGTCATTATAATTTTGTGCATGTAGTAGTACGGCAATACTTTTTGTTTCAATTAAATTAAGTAATCCGTCTAACTGATCATTTGAAATATTCATAGTATTTCTAACGTTATAATTGTACCATTGTTTATCTTGTTCTGATATATTCCAATAGTCATCATGTACACGTATTTTACCTAGGTTGCCTGGTTCATGATCAATTTCTTGTCCATCTAATTCATAACTTGCCCAGTGTTCACCTGCTTGGCTTTCTCCATGTAACATAGGACTATTATTAAGCAAATATGGAACTTCCATTTGGCTTATGCAACTATGACTGCATACTAAGTATAGTGTATTCATTTAATCCTCTAAGTTTTTTCTTTTTTCTCGAATTGCTTCCTGCAAGTCAAGTATTTGTTCGTTTTCTATTAATCTAATAATTGTTTCATTAACGCCTATTTCGTGTTGTATCATTCCTAATTTAAGCATTAACTTATCAATTTCCTTTGTGTAATAATCTAGTTCTTTTTGTTTACGAGCTCGTCTGTCGTAAATGTCTGATATATCAATTATTAACTTTGTTTTCTTATTACTGTTATGTCCTATTAAGCTCATCTGTCACCTCTTCTAATAAAACACAGGGTTAGCTGTCCGCTGGCACTGTCCTACGGTGTTGACATGCAAGCATTGAATCTCTGCCGGGCCATGTTTGCTACCTGCTATTACTATTTACCAGTAAAAATACTGTACCCAATTTTGTAATCAATACCATGAGCATTGAAGTTAACTGCACTATGTAATTTACCCATATCAAACGTAATTGCATCGCCGGGCTGCCAACGTACAATTGATTCTACTGTAAGTCCATGTAAAGCTTCATATGGTACATGTGTTAGATATTCATCATATATTTGTTTGTTAAATGGAATATCTGTAAACCCTTCTATTTTAGAATAATCAGTTAAACTCTTATTATAAAAACTTTCAGGTACTTTTGGATATCCTCTGAAACACTTAATAGGACCATCTAAATAATATTGATCAAATACAATAAAATTAGTTGGCTTTGATATTTCCAAAGGAATAACTATTGTCTTAAAGATATCATATATCTTTTCGTGGTAATCATCATTGTGAACTATATGAGGTCTTTCAACTCTAAATATATTACTACCCCAAACCATATTGTCGCCAATTAAATGATCTACAAAGTTTTGTACTGGTGTGAACCAAGATTCATATTTTTGTCTATCTGGGCTATAGTTCATTACTACAGGACCTTTTGATCCTATTTCTTTATATTTTACAATTTGTTCTGAATTGTGATATTGGTTAAGTAAGTAATCAATGAATCCTTGATTTACTACACCTTTATGTAATTTTGCTGATTCATATCTATCAGTGATAGCTTTCTTTTGTTCAGCAGTTCTCATCCTACAAAGGCTCTTTCTAACACAAACTCCCCTGGTGTTTTACTATCACCTTCAGTGAAACCTTCAGCTTCTAAATATTCTTTTAATTCTAAATTCATTGGCATTGACCCACATATCATAACTCTATCATGTTCTGCATCAATTGGTGGCAAACATAATTTGTCTTGTACTTTACCTTCATACATTGCTGTTGTTACTCTGCCTTCATTTTCATAAGGCTCACGTGTACATGTGAAATATGTTCTAAGTTTTCCTTCAGTTACTTCACGATATATTTCATCAGTGTTTAGGCTTTCAATAAGATCTTTAAAGGCTAGTTCTTTTTCTATTCTAGTGCCCCATACTACAATTACCCTACTGTAATGTTCATACGTCTCTACGCCGCGTATAATGCTCATAAAGGGGGCGATTCCTGTTCCAGTAGCTAGTAGGTACAAATTGCGTCCTGGTTTTAAATTTGCGTGTACTAGTGTGCCTACTGCTTTAGGATTAATTAATATTTCATCACCAACCTTAACATGTTGTAGTTTACTTGTAAGTGGTCCTTCTTGTACTTTGATACTGTAAAACTCTAATGTATCTTGATGGTTGGGACTTGCTAATGAATAAGCTCTCATTATAGGTTTATTCTTTTGTAGTTTTTCTGACCAGTTGTCTAATCCAATCATCATAAATTCACCATCTCTAAATCGTACACTACTGTCTCGAGTAGTTGTGATATGAAATAATGTGTCTGTGTAATGTGTTACTGATAAAACTGTTTCTTTGTGTGCTGCCATATTATATTTTATATACTAATTTAGTATAATCCTTAATTACTTCTTTCCAATTAGCCAGTGGTTCTCCACCAATCTTTTTTAACAATAATGCATATTCGTTTTCATCTAAATCAAATAATAATTTACCTGCATCAATAACATGCACATCTAATAATGTTTTTAATTCGTCCATCTTTTCTCGTTGACCTTCTAATTGATCAATTAAGAATTTTTTATTTATTTCCACACCAGTATCTTGAAATGTTTCTGGTTGACCATCTTTGTCTTTGTACGGTCTTAATCTTCTTGCTCTTTCTAAAAATATATCAAAGTGTTCACTGCTAGATACGTCTGGAAGATATAAACATTTAGGAAGTACTGTTTCTAGCAATTGATGAATTGCTCCTTCTTTCCAACCTTCTTTAACATTGTGTAACAGGTTTGGTTTGCAACATATTTTAGTAAACGTTGCTGAATTGCGTTCATGTGGATGATTAGCTGATGTGATAGCAGAAAATATAACATGTTCTTTCCATGACAATTTGTCTTGATTATTGTGTGTTGTATTTCTAGATGTTCCTATTGCACCTTGCCATAAGTTATGTCTTTCAACTGCAAGGTGTAATGTTTCGTCTGCTTTTTGTCCCCAGAACTTGTCAATGCGTTTATCAATGCCATAACAGTCTGCGGTTAAAAAATCGTCATGTAAGGATATAAAATATAAAAAGAAGTTACCACTTAAACAAGCTGTATGCATTAGCAAGTGGCATTCAATATCTTCTGCTTTATTCATTTATAGTTTCCTTTGCGTACATTAGTTTCTTTTTCCATTTATGTAAAGGTTCAGTACCTAAATGTTTTATAACTTTTTCATACTCTTGTTGATCATATTTAAAAAGTAATTTATCAACATCAACTTCAACTACAGTATGATTTTCTTTAATAATATTAACTGCTCTATCACTTTTGTTTTTTTGTTCTATAGTGTTTCTATAAATTTCTTCGTATTGACTCTCGTCTACTGTATTCAATAACATTAGTCGCCTTGTTATTTTTTCATAAAATTCTGTATTTTCTAAAGGTGTGGATAAATGATATATTACATTAGTACTTATGATGTCCATATGACCTAAGCTAACGAATCTTTGTGGTGAATGTATTTCTGGCTTTACTAACAGTTTAGTAAATTCTGTTTTATCTCGCCATTTAGTATTTGCTTGTTCTTGTAACACATTATTAACATGTGTTTCCCATGACATATCTTTAATAAACCATCTGTGATAATCATCGGGTCTGAAATGAAAAAAGTCTCCGTCACCTTTGTCATTGTATTCACCATCTTCAGTAATTTTCTTTACTGTAAATCTAGGACGTAAAGGTGCTAAGGCAAAATCTTTGTGCAGGTTGAATAACCATAAAAATGTATTTCCGTAAAATCCTTGTGTATGTAAACACACGTGACATTCAATTTGTTTCATTTATTATATCCAGTTTATAACACCACGAACAGCTAAAGCAAAGTACATTAGTTCCATTAATGCTCTTGGTATGTCTTTGTCTTTGTATCCCATATATACCCAGATGCTACAACTAAAACAGGCTATACCCCAACCCATCCATTGATACTCTGCTTGTCCACCACTAAGTAAAAAAGCACTTGCCATAGCTAAAATAAAACCTAACCAACGAAAACCATCTATGTCTTTGTAGTATCTTATTTTCATACTGTTATTTATGTTTGGTAGTCCCTAGGAGAGTCGAACTCCTCTTTCCAGGATGAAAACCTGGCGTCCTAACCGATAGACGAAGGGACCATATGGCGCGAATGAAGGGACTCGAACCCTCGACATCCTGCGTGACAGGCAGGCACTCTAACCAACTGAGCTACATCCGCTTATTAGTTAGTATTATAAGTTATCTTTAAGTATTTGTCAACACCAAGATTCTTTTTTATCGCCGTAATATTCTCTAGCAAATCCATTATCAAGAAGCATGTGTCTTAAACTTTTGCCATCAATAATAATATCACCTAACACTCTGCCACCAAACTTATCCCATTTAGCAATTGCTACTTGTAGCTTTGTAGATGCGTTAAGTTTATCTTTAGTAAATTGTGAGGCTTTTTCACCCCATGCGGCTTCTCTTTCACATTCAGCTCTCCAACCTTTTTCAGGTGTATCAACTCCATAAACACGAATACTTAATTCCTGTTTAAGTGGTGCTGGTAGAAAGTCTGCTCTAAATGCAACCGTGTCTCCATCAATAACTCTTGTGATTTCAAAGTCATATACTTCCATTGCAATATCTTTTGCAAAAGATGGAAATGCTATAACTGCACAAAATAATATTGTTATTAGTTTTTTCATAATATTCTCCTATACAGTTATTTATGTATTTAATATATCTATGCTATTTTAATTCATAATAGTTGCCAGCAGCATCATCAGGGTTTTTACCTTGATAATCTCTAACCGCAGCTTTAATTGCGTCTTCAGCTAATACACTACAGTGAATCTTAACTGGAGGTAATGCTAATTCTTCAACTATTGTTGTATTTTTAATTTCACTAGCTTGTATTAAATTCATACCTTTTAGCATAGTTGTCACCATACTTGAGCTAGCAATTGCACTGCCGCATCCATATGTTTTAAACTTTGCATCTTCTATAATACCATCTTCTGTTACTTTAATTTGTAACCTCATTACGTCACCACAAGCAGGAGCTCCTACCATGCCTGTTCCTACGTTTGTAGCATTAGCATCCATTTTACCTACATTACGTGGGTTATTATAATGGTCTAACACTTTTGCCGAATATGCCATAAGCCTATTCTCCTATAAATATTTTATAAATTGTGTGTTGTACAAACCTTTTTTACGTTTATACATTTTTACATAATCAAGTAAAAACTTCTTCAATCTAAACGAACTCATTATGCCTAGATAATCTGTAATAACAGTAGGACTTGTATACCAATTGTCATCTACTACTATATGATCTACTTCATTATTTGCATACGAGAATTGCGTATCCTGCGAATATGCTTCTGTCAGTTCCTGACGTTTTTGTAAAAATAGTCTTTCATGATCTTCTGGTTCTCCTAAGATAACATTGTTATCATACTTGTTTAGATTGTCTGCTAAATCGTGATGTGCAAAATTTAATTGCCACATATACTTTAGCTTACCATCTTCCCATGCTTTAAGATACTCTTTATGATACTTTCCAAACCATTCTTCTTTCCAACCTTCAATATGACTATGTTCATTAGCCCATGATTCTGATTGCTCAGTAACATCATCTGCTGTTTCAATCCATGCAAACGCATAGTTTGTAATATAGAAAAATAGCTGTTCTTCTATTGTATTGTCAACTAAGATTGTTTTATCTGCTTTAATAATATTATCTGGGTTAGCTAAGTTTCCACTATAGTTACTCCAAATAGCTGTATCAAAGTCTTTTATAACATCTTCAAGTTTTGCAAATGGGTCAACAGTTCCATATTCAGTTTTATCTAGTTCTTCAAAAGAATCATTAAACTGTTTATGTAACGGATGGTTTCCATCTTCAATAACTATGCCGCCGATGTGATTATGTTGAGGTCGAAGATACCCATCTGTAAACGAGTATACTTCTGGCCCAATATTCATTTCTTGTGAAAGCCACCAATGTATTCCTGATGCACTTCCTAAATTATTTTGATATATTGCTAATTTCATTAATTGTCCTATTTGGTGGAGGTAACCGGGATCGAACCGATGACCTATTGCTTGCAAAGCAATCGCTCTCCCAACTGAGCTATACCCCCATTAAATTTTACTCTTCAAAGTATTTATTCAATACTTCAAGATGATCATCATATTTTGCAATTAAACCCAATTGTTCTTCAATTGCATCAATAATATCTGGATGTTCACCTATACCTACTGACTGATTTAAATACACATGGACATTAGCTTTATGTTTTGCAATCTGTCCTTCTGCGTGAGCTTTTAGTGCTTCTAGTAGATGTTGTTTCATTTTAAAATCCTTTCGTACTTTCTCTTTTTGTTCTTCTTCTCTTTGTGTGTCCTAATATATAGCATGTTTCAGCCCGGCAGTCCAATTGCCGTTTCTCCTTCTATTGGTGCCCTCGGAGAGACTCGAACTCTCACGTCTTGCGACACAGGTTCCTAAGACCTGCGTGTCTACCAATTCCACCACAAGGGCCTAAGTATCTGGTGCCGGTGCACGGATTCGAACCGCGGACCTACTGATTACAAATCAGTTGCTCTACCAACTGAGCTACACCGGCATAGTTAAGTTACGTTTTTATTTATCAACTAAAAACGGATTCTTTTATTTGTATAACTTTTGGTAAAATATCAATACCTAGTTTTGTTTCGAAATCATCTGTCCAAGGATCAACTCTAGATTCTTTAAGATGTTCTAGCATATCTAGAATATCATCGTGCTTAATATCTTCATACCATAAGTCGGTTGAAGTGTCACCCATTATTGTAATTCCGGAAACATTTGTTTCACGTAGTTTCTTACTATAACCTGTGTATCATTATCAACTGTTTCAGTAATTACTGAATTAGTACCTTTTACCCTAACTTCTTCTTTTGCTAGTTGTAGCAATTCACGTTTGTTAAGTTTCTGTACTGTTGTTAAATCAACTACGTTACTTGTAAGAGCACTAATTACATAATTGCTTACATCTTGTTCACTCATTGGAACTTCGATTTTAGCTTTAATGCGTTTTACTCCATCTTTATATTCTGTTGCTCTCATAATTATTTTTTAACCATTATTTGTGTTTCTATTAGCCTTACTTTTACTTCCTATTAAGTACTAATATACTAGTAAGATGAACTTTTGTCAACCAAAATGTCTTGTTTTATTAAAGTTTTTTAGATTTGTGGGTTTTACCAAGAACTGAGTGCAGCTCTTACCCATATTGCAGTAGATCCGTCATAATCTGCATTTGCTATGTATATGTGTGATGAATCAGATGCTATGTCACCTTTTTTGTCGCCTAAACTACCAATATTAGTAGTTGGAACACTATTTCTTATCATTGGAGTTGGATTAGTTAGATTTGTAGTAGATGCAGGTGAAGCTGTAACTTTTGTTCCAGTTTCTGCTAATCCAGACATACCTGGTTGTGATTGTGCAATTCTAGGACTTCCAGAACTGGCTTCTTGTACTGTTTGTGTATTACGTTCAGTGTAACCTATAACTCTATTACAATGATCGTATATTGGTTCTCTTTCAGATAATGGTACTGTTGGGTCACCATCATTTTCTAACCTATTAATCATTTCAGGTTCTAATAGATAATGAAATATATTGTTCCCATCACTATCAACATCGTAACCTTTTAAGCTATTATAAACTGATTGTAAGTTACTTGCATACTGTTGACTTTTTGCAAGTGTCATGTTATCTGTATCTATTGCAACACCAACACCTGTATTAGTTCTTTCTTGAGGTGCAAATAAACTACCACCTTGTCCGCCTGATTCTGTACCTGCAAAATTGTTTTCAAATTCAATTAAGTTTCCAATATCATTTTTAAATGCATTCAAATCATTTATAATATTATTTTTGACTGCATCTGGTAAATTTGCTAGGTTGTTAAGTTGTCCTCCTAGTTTTTGTAATAGTCCACCTGTAAATAAGTTTGGATTAAATTTACCATCAGTGCCAATACATCCACCAATATCGCCATCTGCAATTTGACCTAATGTATCAAGTATATCTTTACCAGCACCTGTAAAACTTCCCATTGCATCTTTTAATACATTTGGAATAGCACGTGGAACAACTGGTGTACCACAGAAGTTAATCATATTAGCAATAGCCGCAAATTCTGCTATGGCTGCATTTAATCTTCCTAGTGCATTATCAATGTTAGTGTGTGCGATAAATTCGTCTAATGCATTTTCTGCTTCTTGTAATGCATCTTTTAAATCTTCCAAGCCTGCAGGTATCTCAGGTATTAATCTACCTATGTTAATCTTTAAGCATATTTGCAAATTTGGGAGTTTTATGCCGTTTCCGGCTAGTAGGCTACAAATGATTTCTTTCAAGCTGTACGCTTGTGTTTGAGCTGTTACAGTACCAGAATTTAGGTCTATATCAGCACCAGTAGGAATGTCAACAGTTGTTCTATTGATATAATCACTAGCGTCTTTTATTCCATTTACAAAATCATTTGCCATGTTATTGTCCTATGTACACATCTGGACTACCCGAGCTTGCATCCGGTCCACAATGTGGAGGAATAGGACAAAGGTTGTCTGCACCGGCTGGGTTGCCATTTAGTACAACTAATTTTCCACCTACAAATACATTTTTACACCTAGCACCAAGACTACCGCCACCGTGACTATTTGTATCACCGTCAACGCTAATTGGTTGTGTATTTACATGGATATTCTTATGTGCTAGTGCATTTGTACTTGCACCGCATATTCTAGAATCTCCGTTTCTATGTACCTGAGGCATTTGCTACTGTTAATCCTGTACTTTGTTTAATATACATGTCGCTTGCATCTTTTGCAGATTTAACTACACATATAATATTATTTATCTTTAATTTGATCTTAGTATCTGGAGTAACTGTAAACATATAAGGTGCTAACGCCATCCCATTCTGGGCGGCAATTAGTATGTAAGGTTTTGATACTATAACGTTAGTATCGTTTTCTGAGTCTAAACGTGCGATCATTTCTTCACCTGAAGAAAGTTTTATACTTACTACATCGCCGTTAGTGTAAGGTGTTTCTATTAACATATATTATCCTTTATAGTGAATGACCAGTTCCATTGTAGTTTGTATCTTCAATGTACTTAATCATTTGATCATACCCACCAATTTTATTACCGGATATGATTATTTGTGGGAATGTTCTGGCACCTGGAAAGGTTTCCATAACATCTTCTCTTGTAAAGTCTTCGTCTAGTTGCTTGTATTCGTAAGCAAATCCACGTGACTCGCATAGTGCCTTAGCTCTTACGCAATAAGGACATGCTGTCTTGCCGTAAATTGTTATCATTATAAGCTCATTCCTGAAAATGTATCTTCTGATACGTCTTTTTTAACACCGCCAATAACATAACTACTAATTTCTGTTTCCTGTGGTGCTACTTGTACTTCTGCTCCACTAATCCATTTAGCTGTCCATGGTAGTGGGTTTGCTTGTGGTGTTGTATATGGACATTTCATTCCTAATGCTGTCATACGTTTACAACAAATCCATTCAATGTAATCGTGTAATAGTTGTGCATTAAGACCAATCATACTACCGTCTTTAAATAGATAGTTAGCCCATTCTTTTTCTTGCTCAACTGCATCAACAAACATTTGTGAAACTTCTTCTTTGCATTCTTCTGCAATTTTTGCAAAGTCTGGATCTTCTTTTGTTAATACTTTTGAAAGTAAATATTGTGTACTTGCTAAGTGAACATTTTCATCACGTGCAATAAATTTAATAATTTTAGCATTACCTTCCATTTTCTTAAGTTCTGCGAATGCCCAAGAGCAAGCAAAACTAACATAGAAACGAATGCCTTCTAATACGTTAACACTATTTGTACACATCCAAATTTTCTTCTTTAGTTCATACAAACTTATTTCAATTGTTTTGTCATTAACTTTGTGTGTTCCTTCACCTAACAATTGATAGTACTGTGAATACTCAATAAGGTCATTGTAATATTTAGATATGTCATCTGCACATTCTACAATTTCTTTACTATCTGCTAATTCATCAAATACTATTGTAGGATTATTATAGATATTACGAATAATATGTGTATAGCTACGTGAGTGGATTGTTTCACTAAATGTCCATGTAATAATCCAATTTTCTAGTTCTGGTAAACTAGTAATAGGACCAAATGCTTCAACTGGTGCTCTACCTTGTACACTATCTAAAAGAATTTGTCTTTTAAGATTACTTGTAAAAATATGCTGTTCATGTTGAGTTAAGTCTTTAAAATCTTTTGAGTCTTTACTTACATCAACTTCTTCAGGTCTCCAAAAGAAACCTAACTGCTTATCTGTAAGTTTATCGAACTGTTTATACTTAACAGTATCGTATCGCTGAAACCCAAGATCTCCGTCCAGAAATGCGTTTGCTTCAGTATGGTATTTTTCGTTATTTACGTTTAATATTGACATGTTGTTAATCCTTATATCACACAACTTTCGCAGTAGTCATCATACTCTTCGTCCGTGTTAAATTCATCTCTACCAAGCATCTGCTCGGCATTCTTCTTATCAAAGTCAATTTCACCTTGACCATCAAATGTGTTAAAATAGTATAATTGTTTGCCGCCATACTTGTAAAACATTACAAGATGTTGTAACAAAACACTCATTGGTATCTTTTCTTCTTCATAAAATTCTGGGTTGTAGCTTGTATTAA
>OBMK010000249.1_pt1 | contig 52871 bp, 38 predicted proteins | sample 1539081 | NCBI WGS metagenome assembly OBMK01 (sample SAMEA3355528, study PRJEB22509) | marine metagenome | biome: marine; feature: river plume; material: water | place: USA | collected 2010-08-07 | depth 0.5 m | reverse complement strand
TCTGAGCGTCTTCATGATACAATGGTTTCATCAACAGTTACCATTGCCCCGAAACATGGGCAAGTCAACGGTATCGACTGTAGGCATCATCGGCCTCGGTTATGTGGGTCTTCCAACGTCTATTGGCTTCCATGACGCTGGCTTCAATGTCTGGGGCGTCGATGTATCACAACGAACCGTGGACATGGTCCGGGCTGGAGAGAACCCAACCGGCGATCCAGATGTGGATGATATTGTTCCAGCCCCTGGCACCGAACGTTGGAACATCACCACGTCAACAGCAGAAGCTGTGCCCCATTGCGACGTTGTCCTCGTGACCGTACCAACACCAATTACCCACGATCTCAAGCCCGATTTGTCCTATGTGGAAGCAGCCGGAAGGGCTGTGTTCGAAGCCATCCCAAAGGGCTCGAACACCATTGTTGTCCTTGAATCGACGGTCTACCCCGGGGTCACCGCACAGACATGGATGCCCATCGTTGAAGAATTGGGCCTTGTCATCGGTGAAGATGTGGAAATTGCGTACTGCCCTGAGCGATTCAACCCTGGCGATGCAGCACACGGTGTGCGCCAAGTCGCTCGTGTCATCGGTTGTACAAATCCAGAAGTCGGAGCCGCCTTGGTCGCCCTTTACCAAAAATTAACCAGCGAAGATGTTCGCTATGTCGGCAAACTCGAAGTGGCTGAAGCAGCGAAGGTCATCGAAAATGTTCAGCGCGACATCAACATCGCCCTCGTCAACGAATTGGCTCGAATCTTCCCAGCTTTGGATGTCGATGTCGAAGATGTTCTCTCCGCCGCCGCAACCAAGTGGAACTTCCACCGATACACCCCTGGTGTTGGTGTTGGTGGTCACTGCATCCCTGTTGATCCGTATTACATGATTCAGCGAGCAGCCGACGTCGGCGTGCCTGCCGGCCTCATCACAGCCGCACGAGCCGTCAACCGCTCGATGCCAAGCCACGTTGCGGGTGTCCTTAGCGACATCATGTGGAGTGCAAAGGTCGCTGCTGATGATGCAAAGGTCTTGTTGCTTGGTTGGTCGTACAAAGCAGAAGTTGGCGACCCAAGAGAAACACCTGCTGAGCCGCTCGCCGAGACACTGATGTCAAAGGGCATCACCGTTGGTGCGTGGGACCCACACCTCGAGCACGGCAGTTTCCCAGAAGGCGTCGTCTCAATTTCAGACCTCACCGAGGCACAAGATTACGACATGGTCGTCCTTGTTACAGCCCACAAAGCATGCCTCGAACTTGATTGGCAAGGGCTCCTCAATCAAATGCGAACGCCGCTTCTTTACGACGGTCGTCGCGTTCTCGACCTTACATCACTCAACCACATGGGCTGGAAGGCTTACGCAGTTGGTAAACCCCTGGCGGATTAACACATGAAATACAAATTACGTTGCCTCGATACAGGGGACCTTATCGAAGACGCTTACACCCTCAAGTACACCGATAACGCTCTCCTTCAGGCCAAATTCAATGGCCCAATGGAAGTCAAACCGCTCGAAGGTGTTTGGAAGTACCTCGATTGGATCCCGACTTCTACTTCGAACGAGTACGTCGCTGGAACCACGACCTACAAAGCGGAAGCCCTTGGCAAGTCCCTCGGGATGAGCAACCTCTGGGTGACCTTCCACGGATACTGGCCAGAGAAAGGCGGCATGTGCCCCACTGGAAGCTTCAAGGATATGGAAGCCGTTCCAACTATTCAACGCCTGCACGACCATGGTTGGAAAGGCCTGATTTGTGCCAGCGCAGGTAACACCGCGCGCGGCTTCACCCACTTCTGTGGTTTAGCAAACATGCCGTTGATCGTTGTTGTCGGAAAGGATCACGGCCATCGCATTTGGACGAAGGTCGGCCATCCAACAGATTCAGTCAAGGTTGTCGTTGTTGAAGACGGCGATTATTACGATGCGAAAACAGTGGCCAAAGCCATCGCAAAGAAACTCACGGGTTGGCAAATGGAAGGCAGCGTTCACAATGTGGCGCGCCGGGACGGCATCGGTTCATTGATCCTTGACGCAGCGTTCACCATTGGCGCCATGCCCGAGCATTACTTCCAAGGTATTGGCGGCGGACCTGGCCCAATTGGTGTTCATGAAATGGCTGAACGCCTCATTGAATCCGGCCAATTTGAGGGCCCAGCACCTCGTCAGCACCTGTCACAAAACGTGGAACACTGCCCCATTCACAACGCTTGGCAAGCCAAGCGTGACCACCTCATCGCAGAAGACTACCCTCCTCATGATGTCGAGGTCTATTCTGACTACCTGATGAACAAAGGCCCTGCCTACGGTCAAGTGGGCGGCGTTCACGATATTCTCAAAGCTTCAAATGGCCAAACGTATGTCGTTGAGCGAGACGATGCTGTCGCTGCGAAAACACAGTTCGAGTCGATCGAGGGCATTGACATCATGACCCCGGGCGCTGTTGCAATGGCGAGCCTCCAGCAAGCTCTTGCCTCTGGTGAGGTTGATCCAGATGCTTGCACCGTGCTCAACATCAGCGGTGGTGGCGTTGAGCGGCTCAAGCAAGACCATGCAACTGAAACTGTTGAACCATGGCTGCGTGTGACAAAAGCAGACGGCGCTGCAATGATCATTGAAGCGCTTGAGCAAGCGTGAACTTCGTTGCAACTTCAGGCGCTTCGACCTTCGTCCCACATTGCCTTCATGCTTCCATCTTGAAGCATTTCCAGGGCAATATCGGAACCGCCAATGAGTTCACCATTGATGAACACTTGAGGCATGGTTGGGAAGTCAGACCAAGCGCAGACTGATGGAATGGCGCGAGGATCGGAAAGAATGTTGACGGCAGCAAATGGCTCGCCGACTTGCTCGGAGAATTGCTGCATCACTTGCGCTGCTCGGTTTGAGAAGCCACACTGTGGTTCATTCGGGTTGCCTTTCATGAACAACACGAGGTTGTGTTCATCGACGATTGCTTGCAGTTCTTCAGGGGTCCAGTCCATTCATTTCACTCCTTTTTGTTCTTGTTGATTCGGCGGATGTGCACGCCTTGTCCTCCCCCGTGGGGGTCGAATGCAGTGTCGCCAGCCACTTCGGCTTGGGCGGGGGTCATGCACTTGAGGTCAAGCGCATGGACAGGATGAGGAATGTGTTGTTTCATGACAGCAAGCACCGTCTTCTGACGTTGCAACGGACGGATGCCATCGAAGGATTCGGAAATGATGCGCACGTGAAAATGGTCACCAGATCCGTGCAGATCAACAACTTCAATCACGGCTTCAGGAACGGCCTTGCGCACTTCTGCTTCGACCCACTCACTGCTTACCATCTTGACGCCTCGCTCTGTCCTGCGGGTTTTTGGTTTTGAACCTGTGCTCGTCAAAGGGATGCTTGAAGGGCTGGGCAAGCCAGCCAAGACCATGGGCGAAGCATCCACTCCGTCCCTCTCCCGGCGCCCTGAGATGGGGCGTGACTCTGCTTGGCTGGCGAGCGCTGATATTGCAGCGGTCTTCTTGGCCTTGTTTGGTCAAGTGCTCTTGACCCGGGCCTTGAGCACAGAATCATTTGGACTGTTCATCATCGCCATCGACGCGTTTGCGACGCTCTTTCTCATCGTAGATCTCGGTCTACCGACCCTTCTTGCCCGGGACGGTGCGAAAGCACTCCATCGCGTGTGGCCGAGCGTTCTTCGAATCTATCGTTTGCAAGCGTTCATGCTGATTCCTTTTCTCTTCATTGCATGTGTCCTGACCCCGCTTGTCGATGCTGATTGGAGAAGTCATGCACCCGTCCTGTTGTTGTGCGCCGGCATTGCCTTCGCCCATATTGCCTCCTACGCACCTCGTACAGCACTCAGGGTGGCGGGCGAGGCCCGATTAGAAGCCATTACGAAATTACTCGAGCGAGGCTTGACTGTGATTGGGTACGCCGTGTTGTTCTGGATTGGCTCGACCTCCGTTGCCATGTTCGCTCTTGCTTTTTTGCTTGGTGCAGCTTTTGGCTTCACCTCAGCACTTTGGTTTTCAAAGCGTCTTCTGCAACCCCTCGTTGCGCCCATCGAAGCAGGTGTGATGGGCGAGGTTTGGGTTACAAATCGCACCCTTCTCTTGCATGCCCTTCCATTTGCAATTACGTTGGGCGTCTTGCCGTACGTCGTTCGAATTGAGAAGTTCATCGTTGGGGGTCACCTTGGTCTCGAAGCGGCTGCATTGTTCCATGTTGCCCAACTAGCATGGTTGGCAGGGCTTGTGGTCCCTCAAGCGATGCGGGCCGCATTGCTGCCAATCTTGGGTGAACGACGCGACCACCCAGAGGGATTCGCTGATCAGATGGAACGTTCTTTGGATTTCTGTTTTGGATTGCTGCCTTATGGCTTGTATGGGGGCGCTGCAGTCGTCTGGTTGGCATTGCCAATCGCATTTCCGACCCAATACACTGATGGAAGCATGGGTGCATCCGCCGTTGATTTGTTCATGATATTGCTCTTTGGATGGTGCTGCACCTTGTTGTCAACCCCGACCTACACCGCGCTCCAAGCCGGACCCAAACCGTGGCATTTCACCGGTTTCATCGCAGGGGTTGTGGCCTTTGCAACTGTTGTGGGCTTCCTTCTCATCGGATGGGCCAGTGAAGCATCACTTGCCCGAGGGATGTTCGCAGCTGCAATTGCTTCGAGCACAACTGCGGTGTTTATGCTCACGCTCTCGATTGGACTTGCTTCCCAGAAGGGTGCGTTTGCCAAGCGTGGAAAGCAGTGGATGCTGAGCCTTGTCCTCAGTCTTGTGACATGCATTGGTTTTGTGACAGCATGGCCACTTGCGTTGGCTGGTTTGGGGCTGTTCACCTTCACGCCACGAGGCCTTGAAGCACTTCGTTCCATTGACGCATGACCGTTGATTCGCTGAATGCTTCCGGCAACGTGAATCCGTCTTCCCAACGCGCTTTCAACGCCTCTTCACACGCATCAGCGAGTGCTTCAGGCGTCCCATCCTCGGCTACGCACCACTCGGGGAGGTATTCGGCCACATCGCCGACATTGACTGAGACAACTGGGGTGCCACACGCCATTGATTCCTTTGCGACCAATGGGCCCGACTCCCGCTTCGATGTAATCAGCGTAAGATCTGCAACCAACATTCGGTCCCATACAATCGGGCGTGGCTGTTGCTTCAATGTCGTGACGCCGACAATCCACCCTCGAGCCTCCAACAATTCGCATGCTTTGAGCGCCAAGATGTGATTTTTCTCTGGGCGCCTCGGATCTGCAGGGAACAAGACATCAATGTTCGATTTTCTCCAGCGTTTTTTGGAGGGTTTCATTGGTTTCAACCATTCATCCTCCACGGATACATGGCAAGGAATGAGCGACGCCGTGTCGGGATTGCGCCCTGCCTCGCATGCTCGTTGCAAGAGTCGCTTTGAGACAGCCACAAGATGGTCAGCATCGTTGAGAAGAGCGGTCACAGAAGTGCCCACAGAGGCGTGGTCGAGACCGACATCGATGTCCCATCCGTGGACCACGCCAATCCATGGAACCGTCCACCGCTTCGAGAGGTGATTGGCCAACACCGCAGCCGGCCACAATGTATGGCACACAATCGCTTCTGGCCGCCATTCGCCAAGCCAAGTTTCCACTGATCGAGCGGTTCTTTTGACGCTCCACTTTGTGAGTCCGGGAAAGGGATGATCTGGGAGCGTTGTGAAGCGTGGTGCGAACACCGCAATGCCGCCATGCTCGAAGGTTTTCGGTGCTTTTGCTGCTCCAGTGAGCGTGGACCGTCTTGCTTCTTGGTACTTCATCATACGAGGCAGGGTGTTGACGATGCGAACATCATGGCCTTGCGCTTTCAACGCAAGCGCATGGTCGGCTACGAATGTACCTCTTGCCGCATTGGTCGGCAGTGGATACAACAACGAGACGAGCAGAATGCGCACGGCCTTCCCTCACGCTCTTCATCCTTCAAGGGCTGTATGAATCACAGCGAGGTTCTCGCTGAGTGAGGCCTTGTCATTGAACAAGCCAGAGCCGACAACACAGTTGCTCACGCCCCATGATTGGAGCATGGCGATGTTGTGAGCCTTGACGCCTCCATCAATTTGGATTTGCACTGGCCTTCCACCGTTCGCAACCTGCTGGTCAATGGCTGCTTTGAGCGTCCGGATTTTCTTCTCGACTGTTGGTATGAAGGATTGTCCACCAAATCCAGGGTTCACGCTCATGACGAGCACGAGGTCCAACTCTGGAAGCACTTCAAGAGCGGCATCAACTGGTGTTCCGGGATTGAGTACCACACCCACTGTGGCGCCAGCAGCTCGAATGGCCGTCACCAGTCGGTGCAGGTGAGTTGCTGCTTCAACATGGACAGAAAGATGGTTGCATCCAGCGTCGATGTAATCTTGGAAGCATGATTCCGCATTTGAGATCATGAGGTGGGCGTCGAAGACTGCTTCGTCACCCAGTGCCTTTCGCAGCGACTTGATCACTGGTGGGCCAAACGTCAAGTTTGGCACAAAGTTGCCATCCATGATGTCAAGGTGTAGCCAATTGAGTCCAGCATCCAGCGCTTCATGGCAATCGGTTGCAAGGTCTGCTAAATCGGCCGTAAGGACACTTGGTGCAATGATCATGGGACCGCCTTGGTCATTCCAAGGGATGTCGTAACATGAGTATTTCGACCCAATTTTCTCCGCAGAGGCGTACAAACCCTCATAATCTGTGGACCGGAGGGCGTTAAAGGTGAACCCATGGGTGAAGTGAGAGCAGTGACCGACAGCGAATTTGAAACAACAGTCAACGGTAACGGCTGGGTTTTGGTAGATTTCTGGGCTCCATGGTGTGGCCCATGCAAGGCACTCGGACCCGTTTTGAAGCAAGTTGCAGACGAGCGAGAACTCCTCGTCGCAAAAGTCGACACGGACTCAAACCCAATGAATGCGGGCCGCCTCGGCGTTCGTGGCATCCCTGCTATGTTCCTCTACAACAACGGCCAACTTGTCGGCCAAAAGAGCGGCGCCATGCCGAAAGCTGCGGTCCTCCAATGGGTCGATCAGCACATGACGGCAGACGACTTCTGAAACTCACTTTCCAAGGCTCGCCTTTCGACGAGATTGAGCAGTGCCAACTTCTCTTAGCAAGCGCTCTCTCAACGCCTCATGCAGCCACATGCCCTCGTCTAACTCAATAAGCAAGCCATGCTTCAACAGATTCTGGGGTGGCTTTCCCTCCCAATCAACAGCATCAGCGAGACGCTTCCAAGGCATTGGTTTCTCGGCAAGGGCGAGGGTTGCCAACAAATTCTGTTCGTTATCCGGGAGCGAAGTAAGAATTTCTTCGTCCAAGAACCTCAACCAGTCGCCGTGCGTTGGTTGGCCATAGAGTTCCAATAACTCAAGTGCCAACGGATGGCCACCAGTGGCCGCATGCACCTCGTCTGCTTTCAGTTTCGAAGGATGATCTAAATCGTTGAGCCAAGCTTTTGTCTCTTCCAAGCTCAGTCCAGAAATGGGGTACTCTCTAACGATGTTACGGGTGTGCACATCCCTTCTGTCGTACACTTTGAGGGTCGTTCTTGAGATGAAAAGAAGACGCAATGGTGCCTTTGTAGAGATTTGCAACAAGGCACCGAGTAAGTCCTTGGCTTGCTCTTCCATATGGTGGACGTCATCAAGCACAATCAACCAATATGGCGGTGGTCCACCTGCTTCGTCTTTGAAACGTTCACGAATGGTGCGGGCATCGGTAAGGTAGGTCAACAATCGGCGCCTCCAAGCGTCCACATCGATTTTGCCACCCGGGGTTAACGGGAGGGTTTCAATCAAATTGTAGGGGTCATGGGATTCATCGATTCCAAATCGGTGAAGCAAACTTGTCGCAAGACCAAGCGAGCGATCCCATGGCTGACATGGATACCAGCACACCGAAAGATGTGGGTCTTCTTCCAAAAGTTGGTGCAGCCAATGGGCGACGAGGGTTGATTTCCCAATACCTGCGATGCCGTGAACCACCGCGCATGGCTTTCGTTCGTCGAACCATGTTTGAAGGGCTTGGATTTCTTCCTCCCTTCCATGGACGGGCCGAGTTTCTGGTGGATGGTTGTTGTAGGTTGCATGGGCGCCGGTCATCGGGGTAAGCCGTCCTGGCGCGGGGTGTTCTTCCGTCGATCGTTGAATCCTTCCAAACCGAATGTCTCCATAGGTCAGAACACCCTCATGTTGGGCATGGAGGAGGATTTGAAGCAACGAAATATCTGCTTCCAATCGTTCAGCAGCGTCCTTTGCCGCGACCTCTAACAATTCACCTTCGTTGTTTCGCAGAAGAATCTTGATTTCGCCAAGCACCTTGTGCCGTTCAGTGGCTTTTTGCCGCCCATCTTCCGAAAGTTGCCATGTTTTTTGCCGACGTTCTTCGCCTCGAATGCTGCGTGTGTGTTCTTCCACACTTCCGTCTCGAAGCAATGTGCGCATTGCTCTGCTTACATTTGGTGGATGCTGAGCGCAAGCCTCGGCAATTCCAGGCCGGGTTAATTCTGGCCCGACAACATAGCGGTCTGATTGGGATTCATGGTCACTCAAATGAAGCAGCACGCGGTCTAAAACCGCAACACTGACCTTTGGAAGACCTTCGCTCACAAGCACTGGTATGGTGGCTTCCTTCTCAACGCTTCCCTTTGTTGCTGTCCGTTTTAATTGGTTTGATTGGATTCATTTGTATGAACATCTGAACCACAAGACCTTTTATCATCGCAGGGACGGATATTCATGTCTCGGCGAGCGCAAGGCTTTCTTCTTATTTTTTTGATGTCGGTTATGGCATTGGCGCCGGGAGCACTCGGTGCCGACTCTGATGGAGACGGGGTGGATGACTCCGTTGACGATTGCCCATGGGCAGCAGGAACCTCTACCGTTGACAGGGACGGCTGCCCCGACAGGGACGGCGATGGGACTTCCGACATCAACGACGGATGGTCAATCAACAACCCGAATTTCCAAAATGAGTTCACTCTCAATGCCAATTCGGACTATCATGATGTGGAATACTCTCCCTCTGGTGAATTCATTGTGACTGGCTCCGAAGATGGCTTTGTTCGTCTATGGAACGCAACCACTCACATCAACACCCGTTCTGCGAACGCCAATCCCGGTGGCGAAGTGACATCGGTCGATTTTTCACCAGACGGACAATACGTTGCGGCAGGTCTTGACGATGACACAATGGACATCTATTACTCCAACAACCTCACATCCGTCCATGGAGCCATCAGCGTGGATGTCGGTAGCGGTGATTATGTCAATGATGTCGAGTTCTCTCCAGACAGTTCGCTTGTTGCCGTCTCAATTGGTCGCTCAGGCAACGGAGGCACCAACGGGCAAGTGTTTCTAATCCAAACCTCAGATGGACAGAACTTACACAGCCTCAATCCCAGCAATGAAGACCGATTTTACGATGCTGCGTTCTCTCCAGACGGGGAGCACATCGCATTGGCCGGAAACGGTGATTTCTTTGTTGTCAACGTCACTTCAACAGCAACGGTTTGGTCCATCAGTGATCCATCTGCAAGCGTGAACGCGATCGCTTGGTCGCCAGATGGAAACTACATCTCCATGTGCGGTGGTTGGGAAGGCCAATCTGCAAGTTTCGACATGTATGAATTCAACGGCGCCTCCTGGACCCGTATTTGGCAAAAGACCACCACCACATCATGCGCATCCACTGCCTTCTCCCATGACAGTTCACAGGTTGCCGCAGGCATGTATTGGTACCAAGGCGATGGCAACACCGCACGAATCTACAATTCAGACACAGGCGTCCAAATCGACGCTTTCAGCGGCCCTCGTCCAGGCGGTTGCACGTCTGGGAATAACAACAACTGCGGTCAAATCGAAGGCCTAACATGGAGTCCTGATAACACTCACATTGTCACGGCTCACGGCCGAAATGATGAGGGTGTTTACTTCTGGTTTGCTGACATTGATGAAGACAACGATGGATACAACTCCACCGACCAAGGCGACGGCATCATCGACGCATTCCCTTCAGAACCGTCTCAATGGGACGACAGTGATGGCGATGGCTATGGCGACAACGCAGTCTGGGACAATGATTCCGACTCTGCCACCCCGCCAGGGCCTGCCTACCAACCAGACGCTTGTGTTTCGGTTGCAGGCACTTCGACCCAAGACCGATTTGGATGCCCAGACGCTGACGGCGACGGTTGGTCGGACGAAGGCGACCTCTACCCGGCTGACTCCTTGCAATGGGCCGACACCGATGGCGATGGGTACGGTGACAATTACTACTTCGATCTCAGCAGCGCTCAACTTCACATGAACCAATCTGGTGATGCATTCCCAGATGATGCAACGCAGTGGAACGACACTGATGGCGACGGGTATGGCGACAATTATCAAAACACATCGTGGGATAATTTCCGCGCTCCAGAATGGCCTGGATTGCTCCAGGTTGCCGCAAACAACCCAGACGTTTTCCCACTTGATCGCACCCAATGGCTTGACGCCGACGGTGACTGGGTTGGCGACAACCAGATGAGTGACCGAGCGGATGGCTGCCCAACGATTTGGGGCGATTCTGAGTTTGACCGCCTTGGCTGTGCTGACACCGACGGTGATGGCTGGTCGGACCCTGATGCGAACTGGCCGTCCACAGGCGATTGCTACCAAGCTGACGCTTTCCCGAACGACCCAACCCAATGGTGCGACGAAGACGGCGACGGATTTGGCAGTAATCTAAGTGGAAATGATGCTGATGAATGCCCGAATGAAGCAGGAAGTTCCACCATTGACCGAATTGGATGCGCTGACCGTGACAACGATGGCTACTCAAACGCAGGGGATCCATTCCCCGATGACTCCACCCAGTGGGCTGACCGAGACGGTGACAACCGTGGCGACAACCCAGACGGGAACAACGCAGACGAATTCCCCGATGACACCTCCCAATGGAAGGACACCGATGGCGATGGGCGTGGCGACAATCCAAACGGCTTCAACGGTGATGCGTTCTGGCAAGATCCAGACCAATGGGAAGACACCGACGGTGACGGCTACGGTGATAATTTCATCGACAGTGACGGCGATGGTCTCTCCGAAGGCTACTCTGACGTGTGCCCGCTTGTGTTTGGTAAGTCAACCGACGCACTCACCCGTGGATGTTCGGACTACGACGGCGATGGTTTCGTCGATCCAGTCGATGCCTTCTGGGAAGACCCGTTCCAATGGGCGGATTCCGATGGTGACGGTTACGGCGACAACAGCCTTGTGCCAAGCGGTGATGACTGTGCCGATGTGTTCGGTAAATCCTTCGAAAACAACCGACAAGGCTGCCCTGACGCAGACCTCGATGGTTGGGCTGACGTCGACGATGCATTCCCTTACGACACCCTCCAATGGGTCGACACAGATGGCGATGGCTGGGGCGACAACTATGCATGGTTCAACGATACCATTGCTGACCTCGACAACCCCGGAGAATTCATTCAGATTCGAAACCAAACGGGTGATGCCTTCCCAACTGTGCCTGACCAATGGTCTGACATGGACGGTGACGGCTGGGGTGACAACCAAACCAGCTTCTTCCAACCAGATGCATTCCCGCTCGAACCAACTCAATGGAACGACTTTGATGGCGATGGTTTTGGCGACAGGTTCCTAGCTTACGACCCAGATGGCGATGAAGGCCCGTTGGCTCCTATACCAGCCTTCCAATCCGATGAGTGTCCGAAAATATACGGAACCTCGACGCTCGGAGAATTTGGCTGCGTTGACAGTGATGGCGATGGTCGAGCAGACGCCTACGACCCATGTCCATGGGACCCTGCCGTCACCAACGGTGTGCTCAGTGGACCGGATGCAGTGACATGCTCCATCACCAGCGATCCAAATGCTGTTGACCAATCCACCGAAGAATCTTCTTCATTGTTGGGTAGCTCAACGACCACGATTTTCATGGGTGGAGCGATTGTTCTCCTGCTTGGCCTCATTTTCGTCGCCCAGGTGGCAAAGGCTGCAGCCAGGCGCAAATCCTCGACAGCTCGTGCTGAAGAGCGGAAGGTCAACCTCGCATTCTCTGAAGAAGAAGAGCGCCGACTTGCGTGGATTGATCATTATGTTGCAGCGGGGCAACTCGACGAAGCAAGGGCGCTTGGTTGGGAAGAGCCATCCGCTCTTCCACAATGGAAGCAGCACGAAATGGCTGAACAAGCGGCAACACAAGCCGCCATCCCCACCATGATGGACTTGGACAATCTGTGATCGACTCAAGAATCTTGGCTGCGCTTTCGACGAGCGCTTTCTGCCATGGAGTCATCAAATGCCAGGAACGGTAGGTTTGTCCATGCCTTATCGTCATCAAGAGCAAGCAAGGCCTCATTCGTTCGAAGGACCTCACCGACCACCATCGTTGTGGGCGTCTGTCCATCAGAAAGTTGGTACTGGTGACCGGGGAGGACAATCGTTGCTTCGTCCAATTGTAGCATTTGGTTGCGAAGGTAGTGCAATGTAGACCGCTGAACTTCGGGATCGCCTCCATACAAATCGGTTCGTCCGCACCGCCCAAGGAATAAACAATCGCCGGAAATGACGAGCCCTTCCCCGATGAACGTGGTGTGGCCAGGCGTATGGCCAGGTGTACAGTGGGCCTCGAATTCTAACGAACCACATTTCAACTTCACATGTGAATTTGGTTGATGTTGCCATTCTTCATCGACCTCGCCCTTCCATCCTCGTTGCCGTTCAAAAGCATGGCAGTGGACACGAAGTGAACTGCCCAATGCTTCTTTCAGTGCCTCCACTCCTTTGGCATGGTCCCAGTGACTGTGCGTCAACCAGACTTGATCGAGCACCCAGCCATGTTGAGCGCAGGTGTTTTGCCAGTAGGCGCCATCGAATGGATCGATGATCACTGCTTGGTTTGTTTGCTGGCATACGATGAGGTGATTGAGGTTGTCCCACTCGCCAAGTTGGGCTTGCAGTACCACGATCCGCTCATTCTCAATAATCGTCACTGGATTCATTGGTGCCTCGCCTTCACACACCGTATGTACCGCTGGGCTTTCAAGTGATGAGAACCTCTCTCTGCACATGGCGGGGCGTATGCGTGGCGGTGCAGCGGTTCTTGTGACCCTGCTCTTGCTCTCGATGCTGCCTGCAATTGCTCAAGCAGATACTGGAGATTTGGCCTTCGAGTCAACCCTTAACCTCGACGCAGAAAAGGGCTATTATGTCACTGGAGACACGGTTATTCTTCAGCCAACACTGACCAACAACGGTGCTGCGACGACCTATGAAAACGATCCCTCGTGCGGTGCTGTGTTGCAGATCATGAATCCAAGCGGCGAACTGATCGTCGATGAGCAAAGCCTTTGCCGCGGTCAATCTCAAATCGAGGACCTCGCATCTGGAGAAAGCAACGTGTTTTCAGCGGTTGAATGGAACCTTCTTACTGATGATGGAAATGAAGTGCAGCCGGGTTGGTACACAGCCATTGTGCTTCACACCGCAACCGGCCTCACCTCGAGCCACCAAATTCACCTTCAGACCGATGTCATTCCACCATCCGACCTTACCATGGCAATCGAAGCAACCAGTCGCCTCGGCCCTCTTGTCTCGAGCGAAGAAATTGTGCTTACGGTGACGATGTACAATCCAACAGCGGCACCAATCATCCTTCCAGACCTCGGTGGATGCTTGTTGCAGTACAGCGTGAATGAGGCTACGTCCCTTTCGTCGCAGTGCCTTCCATCATTTACACAAATCGAGGCGTTTGAACAAACCCTCCTTGAGCAACGACTGCTCCCCGCTGGTGCTCTAGAAGCAGGTCAAAACGTCATTTCAGTCGCCCTTCCGGGCAACGCTCTTAGCGCCTCTTTGAACCTCGACATCGCTCTTCCTGCTGACGATTTCACGGTTGAATGGCAGGATCAACTTGAGGTAAGCATCACTGGACTCGAAGATGGATTGTACGGGGACGGCGAAATGATGTCCACTTCCATGCTGATGGAGAATGTTGGCGATGAACAGCAATCGATGCGGTTCACCGACACATGCCGTGCTGAACTTTGGATTGTCAACGATCAAGGCGATGTCGTCTTCGACAGCCGTTCGCTCAAGACCTGTAACGCGGTTGACTTAGACTACAACCTCGATCCAGAAGAGGAAGCAATGTTCACGCTGCCAGATTGGACCTTTACCGATTTGCTCGGGTGCCAAATCTCGTCAGGGTATTACACTGCCATCGTCGAAGTACCTCAACTGCACCTTTCCAGTTCAAACAGCATTGACTACGAGCGTCTTACCGCCACAAACTGCGCTCAGCCATTGCCTCTTGATTTATCCACTTCTCTTTCAGGAATCGAAAACGGATTTGATCTCAGTGTAACGGTTGCCCCGCAAGTGAGTGAAGTTGATTTGCGATGGATTGGTCCTTGTTCAGTAACAGTTTCGATCGTAGATGTCGATGCGTCTGAGGAAGTTCACCGCCAAGCATCGCTGTGCAACGAGCACGATGGAAGGCACCTCAGTTTGCCTTACAGCGCTGAGGACCAATTGGTGCTCAATGTTGGCGAAGTCAACATGGTTGATTTCAACAACGCTACCCTGCCCGACGGCACCTATCAGATGATTGTGACCCTCGAAGCGAACCCGAGCACTTCCGCCGGCTTCCTGTTCGAATGGCCAATTGTCGAGACCGTGGCGCCAGAACCTGTAGAACTCATCACAGAGCCCCAACCTGAGGAAGCACGCCTTGTGAGTGGAACATGGTCGGGCCTCCTAACTGAGGATGGCACGTGTTGGATCCTCGACAGCCCACAAGAGGGTCAATTGTTGCTCTCCCGTGCCGCACTCGGTTCGTGGACTCCTCAGCAAGGTTGGTCGGGAACCTACCAAGCCGTCAGTACGGCCGCCGCTCCACAGTGTGCAAACTTCCAAGCCCCCTCCCTCGAGTTGACTGGCGTCGAAACCGAAACCAGTCCGGTCGTTGAACAACCAGCAGAGCAACAATCGGATGCTCCAAGCCAGTTGGCCAGCGATGAACAAACCACACCAATCGCAACAACACTGGTCGTCGTGATCACGACCACATCGCTGCTCTCCTTGCTCGTCACCGTTGTTCTTGGAAACGAATCCTTCAGAATTCCTTCTACAGCCGCAGGCTTGTGGTTCCTTGGCATGGTTGGCAGAACGCATGAGACCACCGATGGGCGCTACCAGCGTGGACGCCTGATGGGATACCTGACGGCAAACCCTGGATGTCACTTCCGTGCTTTGATGGCTGCGCTTGACATGAGCAACGGACAAATCACCCACCATCTTCGAATTCTAGAGTCCGAGGAAGCAATCTGGCGACGCAAAGATGGACGCCTCGTGCGTTACTACCCGCTCACCAATACGATGAATCCGGGCATGAGCCAAGAGGAACTCCCAGTCCCACCGCTCTCTCCAGATCCGAACAGCCTGCAAGGAAAAATCCTGACGCTCTTGGATGCTGATGGCCCAATGGGTGAATTCCCAACCCAGGCTGAATTAGCCAAGCGCCTCGAGAAGAGTCAACAATTGGTTTCACACCATTTGCGCACCCTGCAAAAGTTCGGCCTCGTCGAGAAGCGAAAGATGGGCATCAAGAACCGCTACAAGCTCACAAGAGAAGCCATTTTCTTGCTCGAAACCAATGATGATTTCATCCGTGATTGATGATTTCAGTTCGTTGAAGGCCTTCGAAATCGATGTTCCACTCAAGGTGCGTCCAATTCATAGACTCTGCTGCCTTTTTGATTCGTTGTGCAACTGCGTCACCTTGACTCCGTAACACGCCAACGACACCACCGCCTCCAGCCCCCATGGCTTTCCACGCGATGACTTCGCCGGATGCCTCGAGCGGTTCAAGCACGCTACGAAAAGGGGCATGGAGAGCAGGGTTTAGCAATTCAACACCGTTCATCACAGATCTCAATGCTTCACTGAACGCTGTTTTCTGCTCCTTGGCAATGGCCATATGCATGGTTCGGCCAGCCCGCTGCAACTCGTTCAAGCCTTCCGTAACCGCCTCGTCACCCTGAGCGTAGCGTTCCCAAACGGATTGATGCAGGTCGCCAGAGACATGAGGCAGGCCCGTATCAAACAGCATCAGATGTTGGCGAAGCCAATCGGTGAATTCAACAGATGGCTTCAATGAAGTTCGCCGCACTGTATGTCCCTCAAAGCAAAGGTGCTGCACACCACCGAAGGCACTCGCCCACTGGTCTTGGCGTCCGCCAGTGTTGCCAAGGACCGCTTCAAATTGATACGCCTTTTCTGCAATGTGAGCCGGATCCTCATTCAATGGGCGAATTGCTGCAATAAGAGCCACGTTCATGGCCCCGGAAGTGCCGAGGCCACAACCAGTTGGCATGTCCGTTTGGTAGGTGACCTTGATTTTTCGTTGTTCATCGACATCACATGTGGCAGTCACATACTGATCAATGGCAATGCTGACGACTTCACCCATGTGTGATGTGCAGTAAGCAGGGACATCGGTCCAGCCACCTGCAAGGTCGATTCGAACTGGCACCTTCACGGTGATTCGCTTCGCCATACCTTAGCCCAGTTTGAGGGGACTCATGAAGAGTCGCATTCAAGACAAGAATGCCTGTGGCATGAACGCCCCGAAGGGGAATGGTGAGTCTATGAGCATGCTATTTTCTCCCGATTCGGAATTGATTTGGCAAAAGAAATGGAACGAAGCTCGCCTGTTTGAGCGTGACATTCGTGACAATCGACCGAAGTTCTACTGCCTCGAAATGTACCCTTACCCAAGCGGGAAGATGCACATGGGTCACGTCCGTAATTACTCGATCGGTGACGCAGTGGCCCGGTACAAGCGCATGATGGGCTTCGATGTGCTCTATCCAATGGGTTTCGACTCCTTTGGCATGCCTGCTGAAAATGCAGCCATCAAGGAAAACGCCCACCCGCATGACATCACCGAGCGGAACATGGCATCGATCACGGAGCAAATCAAGCGCATGGGTTTCTCGTACGATTGGCGCCGTCAAGTGAAGAGTCACGACCCACGCTACTACAAATGGAATCAATGGTTCTTCACGAAGTTCATCGAAAAGGGCCTTGCTTACCAGCAATTTGCCCCTGTGAATTGGTGTTCACAATGTGAGACCGTGTTGGCCAATGAACAAGTGAAAGCAGGCCGATGTTGGCGATGCAACGGACCGGTTGTCCAGAAAGAGATGAGCCAATGGTTCCTTGACATTCCAAAGTACGCACAAGAATTGGTCGACGGTCTTGACACCATCGCTTTCCCCGAGAATGTGAAATCCCTGCAACGTGATTGGCTTGGCCGTTCAGAAGGCGCCGAAATCACCTTCGACATCGAAGGTCGAGAAGAAACGCTCACTGTGTTCACAACCCGTCCAGATACCCTCTTTGGGACCACATTCGTGACCCTTGCACCAGAACACCCACTTGCTGCATCGCTCGTCAAAGGCACGCCAAATGAGGCGGAATGGCAAGCGCTTCACGATGAAGTATCAGCAATGAGCGAATTTGATCGCATCAAAAACATGAACAAAAAGCGCGGTGTACCGCTGGGCGCAAACGCCATCCACCCCCTCACAGGAGAGAAGATCCCAATTTGGGCTGGTAATTTCGTGATTGCAAGCTACGGTACCGGTGCAGTCATGGCGGTACCTGGTCACGATGATCGAGACTTTGATTTTGCAAAATCATACAACATCCCGATTCAACGCGTCCTCACGATGAGTGAGGGAGGCGATTCGGAAGCAGAACTGAAGAAAGCAGAGTGCGACCTTGGGTGGATGGTCAACAGCCCAATCGAAGGGTTCGATGGATTGTATGGCGATGAAGCCAAATCCGCCATCGTCAAGGCCCTTGAAGCAAAAGGAGCTGGCACGCAAACAATCAACTGGAAAATTCGGCCTTGGCTGGTTTCCCGACAACGGTACTGGGGCACACCAATTCCCGTGATTCATTGTGATGGCTGCGGCGCCGTACCCGTCCCTGCTGCAGATTTGCCTGTTGAATTGCCCCGTGATGTGGTGTTTGGCCAAGGCAATCCGTTGGAGACCTCCGCCTCGTTTTTGGCAGCAGACTGCCCTACATGCGGCAAACCAGCCCGCCGTGAGACAGATACGATGGACACCTTTGTTGATTCTTCGTGGTACTTCTTGAGGTACACCGACGCACTCAACGACGATGCTTGCTTCGAGGACGCAATCGCGAACCACTGGATGAACGTGGATTTCTATTGCGGTGGTATTGAACACGCTCAAATGCACCTCATCTACGCTCGCTTTTGGACCAAAGCACTCCGTGATTTGGGCTTGCACAGCATCGACGAACCGTTCAACGAGTTGCTCTGTCAAGGCATGGTCAACAAGCAAGCACCTTGGTGCGAATCATGTGGACTCACCTTCTCAGTCGATCATGCAGGTTCGCCTTGTCCTCATTGTGGGGATGACCTCACAGAACGTTCTGCAAAGATGAGCAAGTCACTCGGAAACACGGTTTCTCCAGAAGATATGATTGAACAGTATGGTGCAGACACAGTTCGTTTGTTCATTCTCTTTGCTGCCAACCCGACGGCAGGTATGGATTGGTCCGATACGGCACTTGAAGCCAATTACCGTGTGATGATGCAGTTGTATTCAATGCCTGAACGATTGATGGCTTGGGATGGAGTCTCTGGTCCAATGGATGTTTGGTTCGAAGGGCGCTTGAAGCAACGAGTTGCAGAATTCCAGGCTGCAATGGATGTCTATGACCTCCGCCGAGCGGTTGAATTGTCTCACTATGAACTTGTCAAAGATGTCAACTGGTACGTGCGAAGGGGTGGTAATAACCCCGCTCTCGCTACGAACCTGCTTCGTCAATGGGCTCACATGATCTCAATCTCGACACCACACCTTGCGGAAGAGTGGTGGGCAACCCTCGGTATGGATGGCCTGATCAGTGGAACAGAAATGCCTCTACCTGCTGAAATAACGCCCGAGGAGCAAACTGCGCTTGATAGCGAAACCATCACTCGAAGTTTCCTCGAGTCCGCTCGAAAAATCAAGGACGTGGCAGAACGCCACTTGGATGGACCCGCAACATCAGCAACCATCATCGTCGCTCCAACATGGAAGCGAAGCCTTGCCGTGCGTGCTCTTGAATTCCTTGAAGAAGGTGGAAATCCTAAGCAATTCGTGAGTGTGCTCAGCCAAATGGAGATCACTCAAGGGGATCGAAAAGGGGAGATCATGGCTTTTTGGGGCAAGAAAATGCTCCCTCAAGTGTTCAAGTGGGACGATGATTCGAGGGTTTTGATTCGCAGTTCACTCGATGAGGTCGAGGCCTTGTCGGCTCGTGCCTCCTTCATTGCTGACGAACTCGGAATTGAACAGGTCCAGGTCGTGCTGGGCGAATCTCCTGAGGACGAAACAGGACGAGCGGGTGGCGCTATGCCACTTTCACCAGCAGTGGTCTATGCGTGATCACGCACGTTGCCATTCAGTTCCAGTCCACCAGTGGGTGGTCCCGTCGCTCATGGATCTCCATGTGTATCCATTTTCATCGGTCCACTGTTGGAGCACCGTTGGCTCTTGTGCGACTGGTTGGACCACAGGTTGAGCAGCAACAGGCGTGGCAATGGTTGCAGGCTGTGCTGCAGGCATGGCCATTCCATGAGATGCCGTGAGGGGCTGTTCGAAGGATTTTGTTGATTCTTCTTCTTGTCCACCACGACGTAGGAACATCACTGCTCCACCGCCGAGTACGCCAATCACAAGGAGCGCGATGATGATCATGTTTCGAGTTGCTTCTGCATCAGCTTCTGCTGCAGCTTGGGCAACATCGCCAACGCCATCGCCATCGGAATCCATTGTCTCACTGGCGTCTTCAGGGAATGCATCTGCGTTGTCACCAACACCATCATCATCGGAGTCCATGGTTTCAGTCGCATCAGTAGGTGCCCAGTCAGCGTTGTCGCCAACACCATCGTTGTCGGAATCCAGCGTTTCAGTTGCATCATTGGGGAACGCATCTGCGTTGTTGCCAACGCCATCTTGATCGCTGTCAATCGTTTCAGTTGCATCTTCGGGGAAGGTGTCTGCGTTGTCACCAACACCATCGTTGTCGGTGTCGGTGGTTTCGGTTGAATCGAGTGGGAATGCATCAGCGCCGTCCTCATCGCCATCACCATCTGTATCGGCAACGATTGGGTTTGTTCCTGCTGTTGCTTCATCAACATCCATCAAACCGTCATTGTCGTCATCGGTGTCAGCATTGTCGCCTGTGCCATCGCCATCGGTGTCGATGGTTTCAGTTGAGTCGAAGGGGAATGCATCATCGGAGTCGAGTGCACCGTCGTTGTCATCATCGGTGTCTGCATTGTCGCCTGTGCCGTCATCATCGGCATCGCTGGATTCTGTAGCATCGAGTGGGAAGTCATCGGCAGCATCGAGCACACCATCGTCGTCGTCGTCTGTGTCAGCGTTGTTTCCAGTCCCATCAGCGTCGGTGTCAACAGATTCACTTGAATCAAGTGGGAATGCATCATTGACGTCCAATGCACCATCGTTGTCATCGTCTTGATCGGCGTTATCACCGGTTCCATCACTGTCAGCATCGCTGTCTTCTGAAGCGTCAAGCGGGAACAAATCGGTCGAATCTGGTGTTCCATCTCCGTCGTCGTCTGTGTCAGCGTTGTCGCCAGTTCCATCGTTGTCTGTGTCCGTGTCTTCGTTGGCATCAAGTGGGAATGCATCGTTGATATCGAGCACGCCATCAGCATCGTCATCAGTGTCAGCATTGTTCCCAGTTCCATCGTTGTCGGTGTCGGTGTCCTCGTTTGCATCAAGTGGGAAGGCATCCTCTGAATCGTCTGTGCCATCGTTGTCATCATCGGTGTCTGCGTTGTCACCGGTTCCGTCAAGATCAGCATCAGCATGCTCGTTTGGATCATTTGGGAATGCGTCAACTTGGTCGCCGTATCCATCGCTATCCGAGTCGTAATCGATGATCTCGATGCTGTTTGAGGCGGAAACGGTGGAGCCGAGATCAGTGCCATCGTTGGGCGTCACAGTGAAGGTCCAAACTTCACCAACGGAAGTCTGCATGTCATCGATCATTGGGTTGTCGTTGTAAGCGGAAGCCAGGCTTCCATCCTTTGTCCATCGAATTTGACTGTTGGCTTCCGAATCCCCATCGTTGTCGTTGAAATCGTAACTTGCAATCAACACTTCATCGTGGTAGGCTTGCGTAGTAGCGGAGGTGCCTTGGGGAGTGCTCACGTAGACATTTGTGGCTACTGGCGGGGTGTTCTGGACAACAATTTCGGTGATTGAAACACTGTCTGTATTCCATGCATCCCCGGAATTCTGATTGTTACCATTTGCTTGCATCACGGCGATGTCGACGCTGACCGTTCCGCTGCCTGCGCTCGGTGCTTGCCAGTCGAAGGTCCATCCAAGTTGGCCTGAGCTGGTGTGCGTTGCACTTGTGCCGCCCGAGATTTGAACGCCGCTCCCAGCGTTTTGAATGGTGCCTTTGTTGACCACAACGTTGAATCCACCAACAAAGGCTTGGGATCCACCGGTATGGCCGATGTTGATGCTGTATACTTGGCCTGCATTGTAGGAGGTGGGGAAGTCGTTTGTCGCCGTGATACCACCGGCGTTGTAGTGGCATGTGCAACCAGCAGACGCTTGGTTGTGCTTTCCTGAGGAACTTCCTTGAATCGCTGGTGCAGCAGCAAGCAACACCATCAATACGCCAATCGCCAGTGCCTTTGTGAGGGTCTTCATAACCCAAGGTGTTTCTTTGGATATTTAATAAGTCGCTCAACATGACAGATTGCTGCTCTATCTATCGATTATTCTGCTTCATGCAGGTGAGTCGTGTTCATTGCATCATCAAGTCCAACAGGGCGCTTTGGAGGCATTTCCTTCGTTTCCGCTTTCCTTTGATTTCCACTGAGTGTCACAGCGCCAGCAGCAACCAACAAGACACCGGCAAGGATGAACAGCCACATTGTCATGTTTGTCTCATCGGATGAGGCACTCTGTTCGTTTGATTGATTGATGATGGCACAACCAGTTGCATCCACCACTCGGCCTGGAAGACTGTTGAGGCACATATCATCTGCGTTCGAAACGCCATCGAGATCGTCGTCTAATTGAGACATGCTGCACCCTTGGACGCCAACTTGGGCGAAGGCTGGAGTTTGTGGGCAGGCATCAACGTCATCCACGACGCCGTCGTTATCGTCATCATCGTCTTCTGCTCCGTCGATGCAACCATCTGCATCTGCATCTTGGCCGGGCAGTGCGACGCCAACCAACCCAATTGGGCAAGCATCAACAGGATCTTGGTACCCGTCGTTGTCATCATCAATGTCCTCACCAGCATCTTTGCAGCCATCTTGGTCGTGGTCAAATTCTGAATTCATTCCGTCCACATTCCAATTGATCGCTCCTTTAGGGCATGAATCGACCGCATCGATGTACCCATCGTTGTCATCATCGTCATCATTCGTTGCATCTTGGCAACCATCCTGGTCATAATCGTTTGAATTCGTCGATGTCCATGATTCTGCGTCCCTCGGGCACTTGTCTTCTGGAAGGGCGACGCCATCGCCATCTTCGTCGACATCACATGCATCGCCAAGTCCGTCACCATCAAGGTCGGATTGGGTCGGGTTCGCCGCCGATGGACAGTTGTCCATTTGATCGATGAAGCCGTCTTCGTCTGTGTCGTAATCAGCGCATCCATCGCCTTCGTTGTCCTCTTCAGGTGTGGAGATCCAGCCAACGGGTCCCAAGGGGCACAAATCAGCGAAATCGAAGACAGTATCTTCATCATCGTCAAAATCCTCTCCGCTGTCTTGGCATCCATCACTGTCATGGTCGGTAGAGGCATCTGAAGCCCAATTCATCTCACCAGTCGGGCAATCGTCCAACGCATCAACAACGCCGTCGTTGTCATCATCGCCATCACAATCGTCACCGAATAAATCACCATCATGATTCCCTTGTGCAGTGTTTGTCACTCGCGGGCAGTTGTCTTCGCCATCGAGGATGCCGTCAGAATCTCGATCGGTTTGGTAAAGCCAAACGCCAACATCGTAGCCACCGTAACTGGTCGCGCTATGGATACCAATGTTCGCAGTGCTGCTGAGCATGAAGGAAAGCAAGGGGGAGCCATCGAGGGCAAACGTGAGGTCGGTGGGTTCGTCATTCCCGTCACCACCAGCAGAAACCGCCCATCCCCATGAATCGTTGTCTAGGTAGGATGCGAGGAAGATGTCATTGTGGGTGCCATCGTCGATACCATCGATGTCGTCGAGTTGATCAATTCCGATGTTTAGGCCTGCAGATGTCGTTCCAGCGATGACAATGTCACCAATGTCATTCGTAATGACGCCAGTGGCACGGTCGACACCAGAGCCTCCTGCTGTGGCGATTCCGGACCAAGCGCCAGAAGAAGAAACGCGTCCGAGGATCATATCAGTGCTGTCCGAGGTGTCTGTGAAGAACTCCCCAAATGTGGCGTTACCAATGAATTCACCGACCACGGTGAGGCCTTGAGTTGGTGACCCAGAACAATCCCATGCTCTGTCTTCATTGACGCTTCCCCCAGAGATGGCCCATGCCCATTCACTGGCCTGATAGGATGCAACCATGAGATCCGTTTGTCCGTAAGAAGTGAGCAGTGTTTCACCTGCTAATACTTCACCGTTGAAGGTAGCAGCGACGTAGGCTTGGCCTGCTCCATCAAGGCACAAGCCCCCAACTGGCTCGATGCCATCTTGAGTTTCGAGCACAACATGTGTGAGGGGATTGCCTCCTTCTCCAAAGACAGCAATCATCATCGTCGTTTGGGTTCCAGCGGGGAGAATCTCTCCGTTGAAGTCCATCGTGTCCCGGTAGAGCACGCCCACGTGAATTTCATCGGTCGGCGTGACCATCATATCGAACACGAAGTTGTCGTATTCGTTGCCAATTTGAGTGGTCCACGCCCATGTTCCGTCGCCGTTCAGGCGGGCGAGGAACACGTTCCCATCATCGTCTTCGTCGTTTTTCGTAAGGGAATTCACACCATCAAGTGCTAATTCACATTGGAAGCCAACGCTGTTCAAGCAATAGGTGCCTGCAAGAATTGCATCGCCGTTCGAGAGCAATGCAACAGCTTCGATCGAGTCGATGCCGGAACTACCGAAAGCGATGCTTGCGTTCCAAGTGCCGTTGGGGTTCACCCACCCTAAGAACGCATCGCGGTCGGTTGAACCTCCGCTGGCACCATACCCATCGATTTGGTCCCTAAACTGAATATCACCTTCATAGCTACCTGCGACAAGGAAGGTACCGTTTGCATAGATGGTTGACTGTGATATGAAATCATCACCGGCACCACCGGCACTCGTGACCCAGCCAAAGGCAAGGTCGGTGGTTTCGTTGTCCTCCACAGCATGGTCGACGCTGTTCTTTGCTACGAGGGTCGTAGCATTGAGAGGGATGGCAGCCATCGAAGCACACACCAAAAGAACTGAAATCAGCACCACAGGTGTCCATCGCATGGTTATCGTAACGACTTATTGCATTTGAAACCCCGCTTTTTTCGTACCCCACATGTTGAAAGAGAAACCGTACCACGAAGATTCATGGGGGCACCTCAAGGAGTATGGCGACAGTCACTCGAGCCCTTGGAAAGCCACCAGTTCATGGTCAACTTGCTTAACTTGAACTGTTGGCCCAGTTGGCATTCTTCCGCAGGACGCATTCTTTCCCAACAAAACGGTGAACTAAACGAAGGTCAACAATTCGACCTTCATCGAGTTGAACGCCAGCGCTTGCTTGAAGAGATGTGGGTCGTGCACTCCATCCGTCAAAGCGAATCACCTCGCTTCCTTGAGGTTGAATTCACGTGGTGTGGCCAACAACGAGAGGGGCGCCCACTTGGTACTGCGATCGCCAACCTTCGCCTCGCCGTGACCGTGTGGGGCGAAGAAAATGCAGGTGTCGAAATCGCTGCATGGTGGAACGTGCGCTGGTGGGCTCGATTCATGCGCGGGCGTGTCAACCGCTTGCCCCGAGCAATGGCCAAACAGTGGCTTAACGATGCAATCAGTCATGGGATTCACTCCATTCCAGAATCTCTTGAAGCCGGTTTTGATGAATCAGAATGAAAGCGAGTGTTCAAGGAGCCTCGGCACCGACCTGTATCAATGAGCGACCAAAACGGGGGAGAGAAACGTCCCAATTCCTCGAACAAGAGGGGCGGTCGCCAAGGACGTTCGCGCAACAACAACCGTTCACACCGAGGGGGTCAAAACCGCAAGCCAAAGCGCTACGGTGGTGTTTCCAAAGCGGTGCTTATGGAGCGGAATGCTGAGCAAATCACGGCTATGGAGGACAAAGCCAACCGACGTTTCGAACGAAAGGAACCGCCCATGGGGTTCCCTGATGATCTCAAGGAGCCGAACACGCATCACTTCACATGGACAACTTTACCGGTGCCATTGAAGGATGAGGAAGCCCTTGCGAAACTGGTTCTTCGCAAAGGTGAATTTGGATGGCTTGACGATGAACGTGTTGATGAACTTGCTAAAATCGTTGAACCGCACAGTATGAACCTCGACCAAGCTCTATCCCTTCGGTCTGCCCTCATGCAACAGAAAACAGTCTACGGGCACGGGCGCTTGCGCTCGAGGGCGAAAGAAATGCTTCGTTTGTACAAAGAAGGTGTAAGCGTTGTTGACCTTTCGCAACGCTTCGATGGCCCTCCGATGAACGTTTTCCGCCTCATTCTTGCAGAGATGCGATGGTCCAAAACCAAAATCAAGGAAAGCCTGCGAGAGCCAAGCCGTTTGAGCAAGCGCGAGCAAAAGGAATTCGAAGCAGCCGAGGCCGCAGATCGGGTTTCAAATGTCGACCAAGGAGAATCCCAAGAAAAAGCAGATCTCTTCGAAGACGTGCTCGCAGATTGGTTTGAGGAACAAGGCGTGCGTTTGAGACGCCAGCCAGAAATGGTCAAGGAACAAAAGAAAGAACTTGGCAGACCTGTGCGCACGCCGGATATTCTTTTCCTCGACCACGTTTACATCAATGACCGACCAGTGGCTTGGATTGACGCCAAGCACTTCTATGGTGCTGATGTGGAATTCCAACGGAAGAAAATGGCCAAGCAGATGGACCGTTACATCGAGGAATGGGGCAGTGGAGCGGTTGTGTATCGCCACGGGTTCAGTGAAAACTTGTTTATGCCAGGTTGCACCCTCTTGGACGCCAGTGTGCTTGACCTTTCGGCCTTTGACGCCAATGATTGATTCACCCAATGGTGGTGGCCTTTACCCCCAAGCCCAATGTTTGGAGCGCTTGAGAGATTGTGTTGACTTCGTTGGCCGTGAGGGGCTCATCCAATCGTCGTGGAAGCACAGCTAAGGAGACGCCAAGCATGCACAGCCGCACGTAGACTCTTGAGTGTAAATCCAACGCACGCAGTTGATCCATCACTTTCGAGTTGAGTGCAGAGCGAGCAGGTTCTTCCATTAATTTCGATGCCTGAGCAAATGTTCTGGATTGAAGCATCAAATCGCTCCATGCATTTGGGCCCCAGTCATTCAGTCGAAGGGTTCGAACCGCTTTCTCGCCAGCCGCGGAAATGGACTGTTGCCATTGTTGGTCGTCAATGTAATTCGAGGTGTGACGGGCTTCTTCCGGTTTCCAAACCAGGAGCACAGGTTGTGATGCCTCGAAACCGACCGCTTGGCCACCAGATCCTGGGGCACCAGCCTCTGTGCGCAACTCGATCCCACCCGCTGCGATACCAAGTACATCGCCGAGGCCACCGCTATGCAGGCGTTCGATTCGATGAGCGATGCGTAAGTATTGGTCGTCACGCCCGACCCTCGTGTGGGCGTGAAATGCTCTCGCCACTGCGACAAGACCGGCAGCTGACATACCAAATCCTTGACTGACCGGCAACGACAGAACGACCGATAGGCTAAACGAATCTTCTCGCTTTACCAACCTCGAATCGCGCAACGCTTCGAAGAGGTCAGTGTAGAGGCTTAACGAATGTTCAATCTTTGTTCCATCCATTGCTTTGACATCAACCTCAAGCGTCCCATCTTCGACACCCTTGGGGGCCTCGTCTAACGAAGATCCGTGAGAAAGAAAACGTGGGGAAGTAGCCTGGTTGGTGCTGGTGTGTTCAAGGGTGACTTCAACACCGTCAATTACGTTGAACCCAGCACCCCTGCTTCCTTGGAAACGAGCAAGCCGTGCGTCTTTCCAGATGGAAAAGATGAGCGTGATATGGCCGCCACACTTGACAGTCAGCGGTTCCATGGTGAATGCTTCAAGGTTCAGAACTTGAACGCTTGGGCGTTCGTTGCCTCAAAGGGTGTTGGTTGGAACAGCGCCGTAGGCGTTGTCGAACGCTTGACTTGGCTTTCGCTTAGGCAATACGGGGCTCATGAACGATGGTCCGCTCAAACGAGAGGGTTGCCGTCAGAGTCGGTGGTCTTGCCCATGATGATCAAGATAGCTTGCACGAAGGCCCATGGACCGCTTACAAGGAGGCCGATGAAGGTGATGCTCAGGACGAGTTGTGCGATGCCCATCCCGGTCTTGCCGAGATAGAAGTTATGCACGCCGAGTGTACCGAGGAAAAAGGCCAACAAAAAGGCGACAATCTTCTGTTTTGGGGCTGCGGCGGGCATCGTTGCTTGCATTTGCGGTTGCATGATGTTAAATTCTAACAAGTGATTAATAACATCTCTGCCGGCAAAAAAAATAATACAAGTTTTTTAGTGGTTTGAACCAAGGGCTCAGTACATGGCCCTCTCAACCGGCGACCAAGCCCCTAAGTTTGAATTGACGAATGCACATGTCCAAGTGGGTCCGCAAACGATGTCGTTTGATGCAGCATCTGGAGCAAATGGAACCGTGATCGTATTCGAATGCAATCACTGCCCGTATGTAATTGCAAACATCAGCCGAATGGAGGCTATGGCCCAAGCATGCAAGGACCGCGACATAGGCTTTGTTGGCATTAATTCCAATGACCCAGAAGTCTATCCCAATGATTCCTTTGAACACATGCAAACGCGGGCCGAGGGCATGGGATATCCATACCTCCACGATGCAACTCAAGACGTTGCTCATGCTTACGGTGCAAAGCGCACGCCGGAATTTTTCCTCTTCAACAGTGACGGGGCGTTGGTGTACCAAGGTCGAATGGATAATTCACCAAAAGATCCAACGAAGGTCACCACTCAAGAACTGAGCGACGCAATTGAAGCCATGCTCTCGGGGTCCAAGCCGAGCGTTGATCAAACTGAATCCATCGGTTGCTCTGTCAAATGGAAGGCTTGAACAGGAAGCGATTCAATGTCTGGCTGCCGACGACAATGTGATTGGGACGACAAAATGGTGTGCCGTAGCTGCGGCATCGATTATGGAGTGCCTGAACCAGCCAAGAAGCCAGAAGCAAAACCGTCGCCCTCAGCCAGTGAAGAAGAGTAATCAATACTGCTCAAGCACGAGTTCAGTGGTTGTTGAAGCGATTTCGTTTGGTGCAGCAAGCCACATTTTGTCGAGCAAGGTGCGCAGCGACATTGTGTCATCGACGTGGACAAGAGCAACCAAGTCAGCGTCGCCTGAAACTTCGTAGATGATTTCAATGCCTTCCCAGCCCGTCACTTCTGAAGCAAAGGAGCCAATTTCAGCACCTGGTGAAACCTTGATTCGGACGAGAGCGGTGAGTCCAACCCCACCTTCTCGAACGGTGTAGCCTCGAATGGTGCCTTCTTCTTCCATCTTACGGACGTGGGTTCGAACGGTGCGTTCGGACGCGCTTACTTCTCGTGCGAGGTCCACATAGGACATTCGACCGTTCTTTCGGAGTTGAGCGAGGATAGCACGATCGATTTCAGCAACACGAGGCATGACTGGCGCTTCCGCTTTGGGTATATGAAACCTGCTCATCGAGTATTATGTGGAAACAATACCTTGTTTTCCTACCTGTTCGGGTAAAAAAACCGGTGGAATAAAAGCCTCTAAAATTGAACCAAAGAACGACGGGGATAAAAAGCCTTCTTTGGATGTCTATGATTGGTTTCATCAATTGCCAGAGGTAGAAACTTGGCCGTTTACTTCAAAGAGCGTCTTCGACAGGCGTAGGTAGGGAATGTTATGTCCGGACACATTACTGGCCTCGATGCACGAATGATCCTTGATAGCCGCGGTAATCCAACCGTCGAGGTGGATTGCTTTGTTGACGGGGCCTTGCTTGGTCGAGCAGCTGTCCCCTCTGGTGCTTCCACCGGTGCATACGAAGCACTCGAAATGCGCGATGGCGATGCCTCTCGCTACCTCGGAAAAGGAGTGCAGTCAGCGGTTGATAACGTCACGGAGCGGATCGCTGAAGCACTGGTTGGCTTGCCTGTCGATGAACAACGTGTCATCGACGAGGTCATGATTGAAATGGATGGTACGCAGAACAAGGCTAACCTTGGCGCCAATTCAATGCTCGGTGCCTCAATGGCATGCCTCCATGCAGGTGCTGCAGTTCATGAGTTGCCTCTTTGGAAGTACATCGGTGGCGTCGCAGGGGGGCTCATGCCAGTTCCAATGTTGAACATCCTCAACGGTGGTGCACACGCCGCATCGAACGTCGATGTCCAAGAATTCATGGTCATGCCTCATGGTTTTGACACCTTTGAAGAGGGCCTCCGGGCAGGCGTAGAAACTTACCATGCGCTGAAGAAAGAACTCAAGGCTGACGGATTGCTTGGTGGCGTTGGCGATGAAGGTGGCTTTGCGCCGAATCTCCCTGCCAACGAAGAGGGTCTGAAGTACATGGTTCGAGCCATCGAGGGCGCAGGGTATTCCACTGAACAAATGGGCATCGCTTTGGACGTAGCTGCTACGGAATTCCATCACGATGATGGCTACCACATGGATGGCCAAGTGCTCTCAAGCGAGGCGCTCGCTGATGTGTACTCCGGCTGGCTCGACGAATATCCAATTCTTTCAATCGAAGACGGCTTCGGAGAAGACGACTGGAAGGGCTGGTCCCTCTTCACAAAGCGAGAAGGCCACAGGGTGCAAACTGTGGGCGATGACCTGTTTGTGACTCAATCAGAGCGTCTTGCGCAAGGAATTGAAATCGGGGCTGCAAACGCCATGCTTGTGAAACTTAACCAGGTTGGAACAGTTACTGAAACCCTCGAAGCGATGGATCTCGCTTCGTCACACGGATTCAATAATGTGATTTCTCATCGAAGTGGGGAAACAGAAGATGTGACAATTGCAGATTTGGCAGTCGGCACGCGCGCAGGTCAAATCAAGACTGGAGCGCCAGCGCGCTCCGATCGTGTTGCAAAGTACAATCAATTATTGAGAATTGCCGCAGATGTGAGCGAGTATCGCTCGCCTTTCAATTAAGGAAATTAACAGTCCTTTATATGGGACAATTTTTCCTCAAGGCCCATGAACAAAGCAATTGCTACACTCATACTAGCCAGCCTACTGTTGACCGCACTTCCACTGAATGCAGCGGCCGACGAGACCGAAGATATTCCCACAAATGCTCAAGCGACCGGCGTTCACAACACGCTGGTCGATGCGGTCATTCAAGCAGGCCTCCTCGAAACGCTTCAAGGTGACGGGCCATTCACGGTCTTCGCACCAACTGACGCCGCTTTTGAAGCCGCTGGAGTCGATCTAAGCACCTTCACCACAGACGAGGACAACCAAAGCCTCGCCAACATTCTCACCTACCACGTCATTGCAAGCTCGGTTCTCGCAGCAGATGTTACTGACGGCATGACCGCAGCAACCGTCAACGGCGCAACCCTCTCCTTTGCTGTGGCTGATGGCGTCGTGACCATCAACGACAACGCTGAGGTTACAACGGCGGATGTCGCAGCAAGCAATGGCGTCATCCACGTCATTGACGCAGTCTTGATGCCACCGGCACCAGAGCCAACCATGGACATCCCAGCAACTGCCCAGTCCACTGGAGTCCACACGGCCCTCGTCGCCGCCCTTTCTCAAGCAGCATTGGTCGAGACCCTCCAAGGCGACGGACCATTCACCGTCTTTGCACCTACGGACGCAGCCTTCGAAGCGGCTGGCATCGACCTTGCCTCATACGACACCCCTGAAGAGAACGCAACCCTCTCCGACATTCTTCTCTACCACGTTTTCTCGGGCGCTGTTGCATCCTCGGCTGTTACTGATGGCCTGTCCGTCAACATGGTGAACGGTGACAAAGCAACCTTCTCCGTCACCGATGGAGTCGTCAGCGTAGGTGGCGCAACCGTCACCACTGCCGACGTGGCCACAACCAACGGCGTTATCCACGTGATCGACAAGGTCCTTCTGCCTCCACCGGGCGACATTTGCTACAACATGGTGTCTCACACCATTGTGGCAGGCGCTACCAATGTCGAGTGCAACTCGTACATGTACGTCGAAAACTACTCGATGATGGGTCAAACAATCACTGGGTGCTACAACACAGTGACACACGCAGTTTCCGATGTGAGCGAAGCAATTTGCGCAGCTTACATGTGGACTCCAGCAGTGAACCTCGCTGTGACCGCAAGCGCAACAACCATCCACACATCATTGGTTGCAGCGCTCACAACCGCAGACCTCGTCGCTACATTGAGCGGCACTGATGAATACACGGTGTTCGCCCCAACAGATGCTGCTTTTGCAGCAGCAGGTATCGATCTTGACGCCTACGACACCGCAGAAGAAATCGCTGCTCTTGCAGACATTCTCCTCTACCACGTTGTTGCTGGAACCACCCTTTCCTCAGACCTCACAGAAGGCATGACGACCGTGGCCGCAGCAAACGGTGATGATTTGACCATTCATGTTTCGGGCGCCTCCGTGATGGTTGGCACTCAAATGGCCAACGTCACCCTTGCAGATGTCCCAGCCTCCAACGGTGTCATCCACGTCATCGATCAAGTCTTGCTCCCTCCAGCGGATGAGCCAACGCTCCCAGACTGTGATGCAACTGTTGGAATCGCACCAAGCGGCTTGAAGTTCTCGCCTGCGACCGTTACAATCGCTGTTGGAGACACCGTGTGCTGGCAATGGACCGACTCGGGCATGGCACACAACGTCCGCCAAGTCGACGGTGAGGAATCGACCACGTACACACAGGACGGCGTTACCTCCGGTGAAGCCGCCAAGACCGTTGACTTCCGATACACCTTCACCACAGATGACACCACCTTCTACTATGCATGCGAGCCGCACATTGCCTCGGGCATGTACGGTAAGGTCATTGTCGGAACTGGCGGCGCAAGCGTCGTTGAAGAACCAACAGAACCAGCAGACACAATGGACTCTGATGAAAACACACCAGGGTTCGTGGCGACCACATTGATCGTTGCGTTGGTGGGTGCCGTTCTTATCTCACAACGCCGTGAGCAGGAATGAGCGGGTCACTGATGAGTACGAAACGTTGGCTTGCCGTCACGTGCTGCCTCTTGGTGGCCGTGGCGGCAGGTTGGACCTTTTTGGTGGTCAACTACGAATCTGACCTTGGGACTTCGAACGTGATTTTGGTATCAGATGCGAGTGAAAACGCATCGATAGCAACCGATGATGCATTGGTTGTCTTGACCTTCAGCGAAGCAGACGAAGACCTCTCCTGGTCTTCGATGCAGATCGAACTGGTTGCTGAAGATGAACGATTTACGTGTTCATTCGGAAGCCAATCGGCCGCATCTACAAACGCAAGTAAGGTGACTGCCAGCCTGGGCGCTGACGGCTCCACCTTCACGACCATTGTTGATGCAACGGACGAAACGTCGTTCACTCACCTTGACATTCCCGGGCAAACGGCAACGGATGAAGCCAACCACACGATTCGCCTAGCGAAGACGGATGCTTTCCTCGCAGAGGGAGTAAGGTGGAGCTTTGTCGAGGGAATTCCCTTTGAAGACTTGAACGCCTTTGAATCGAGCAATCTGTCCAACGCTACAGAGGATCGCTTGGAGTGGTACACATACGATTTCGCTGAACACCGAGTTCAACCCAATGATGGGTTTTACGTCATCGAAACAGACGGTATGATGTTCAAAATGCAATTTCTCTCGTACTACAATCAAGCGGACGAAGGACGACATCCAACCCTCCTCATAGCGGCACTCAACGGGACAACCTTCCCAGCCCTCAGTGACGAAAGTCTGGTGCAACCTTCACCATGCCTTATCCAAACCAACAGCGACGCTGGCGGTGTTTGGGCTGCGAATGCGAGCATCACCCTTGTCGAGAACGGCGTGCAAATTTGCGACGGCCCTTGCACCTTGAAACTTGAAGCCAGTTTCGAAACCTTCCCAATTCAGGTCGAAGGTGTAGAATCCATCGTATAACGGTCTTCAATCGGCTCACATGGTCGGCATGACCAAGAATGCGGGCTCAAGTGGAGGCACGGGGAGAACCATGGCCAACAAAGTACCAAAGCAGCGGGACCTTGATCACCTCATGGAGCAAAACGACACGGAATTGACCTTCCTTTCGGCCTATGGCGGGACAACGCTCGAAGGCGACGGCGCCCCATTAATGGCCGCTCTCAAACGGTTTCTTAAAGCAGGGAATGTCGTTGTGAAAGCGTCGAATGAGGACGAGATTTCATTCGGATTTGGCTCAGCCAAGGTTGTTGAGCATGGGTGCAAGGTCATCCTCGAAGGCGCTCATTTGCCTCTTGTCCCAAGCGATGTACAACAGGCTGGTTTCGCTCATGGACTGCTCAATGAAGATCGTTCACGATGTGAAGTCGTGCTTATCGAATGGGGCTACGAACAGCGTCGTTTTATTGAGCGAATGAGCGAGCACGTCAATCTCGACGGGTAACTGCCGCAGCAGCCATGAGTCCGGTCAATGCAACCACTGCTCCGAAACCTGGAATCGATTCCTCTTCAGCAGAGCAGCCATTGAGGTCTGCGTTTGCATCAACGCCTCCGTACTCACCATTATTTTGCCAGCACGATGACCATGTGGTGTACCATGAGCCTTGGGGGAAGTTTGTGTTGTTTCCGTCTTCATAAACAGCCTTCACTCGCCAGTTGATGTAGGTGTGATCGGATTGTGGGGTGAGCGTGATCGTTTGTACCCGCTCGTCGATGTCAGCCGTCGCTGCCGTAGGTGGGTCGCAGACACCATCATTTGTGCAAATTTGTGTTGATATTTGGAATTCCGTTCCATTGTCGTACTCAGCTTGGTTCATTTCGATGGTCAAGGTCCACTGATCTCCATCAACCGATGGGGAATCTCGAGTAAGGATGGTGAAAGGCGCTTCCCCATCTGCGGGGTTTTCATCTTGGCCTCCCACGAGTTCACTGGCTGATGCGAGCGGTGCAAGCAAGAACAGACAACAGAGTGCACAAGCAATCTTCGATGAGCGCATGTGCCAACCAAGTCTAAATCATTCATTACTGTTCCCTTGGCGTTCCCACCTGAAGGGTTTTACAATTCCATGTCCCACAACTCATCGCCGACCCAATGGAGGGTTTTGATGCCCTTTCCTTTGGTGGTGTTTTTCAGTTCCTCGCCTCGAAGGGTTGCCCATCCGATTGCAAGCGGCCGTTTGTGCGTCATGTCGCGCACCCACACCAAGTCTCCCTCTTCGATGCTTGAATCTGCGTCATGAACGCCTGCAACCATGCAGTCTGCGCCTTTCATCAAGAAAGGAATGGCACCATGGTCAACTTCAACCCACTTTTTGGCATCAGTATGCTCGAGGAATCCTCGGAGGGTTAGGAATGCAAATCGCTGTCCATCGTCGTTGGTTACTTCCACGCCGATGGCGACCTTGTTGACGAGGACCATTTGCCAAGGTCCATATTCGGCCATCTCAAGAAACGCACCGTCAACTGACAGGTCAATGTCGAGGGCTTCCTCGAGATCTTTGAGCAAAGGCGCGATGTTCTTTCTGCGTACCGGTCGGCGTTTTCGTATGCTCCAGTCGCGCGTCATAGACCTCCCTCAGGACCACAGCATTTGACCCTTGGCTCAACCTTGAACTTCATGAGGGGGAATCCAGTGGCGGGAGTATGGCCCTGTGGTGCACCATCCGAACATTTGCAAAACACGCTGTTGAACTCGGTAACGAGCAACCCCCCAACCCTGTGTTTTTCGTCAAGCCAACCAACTGCCTTCAGCACTCCGGCCCAATTCAGGTAACGGGCCACCCAGGAGAAGTCCACCATGAAGTTGAACTCGTGGTTCGATTGAACCATCAAGGCAATCCGGAAGCAATTGCAGTTGGTTTGGACCTCACCGATCGATTGACCCAAGGAGAACTTCGAAGCGAACAATTGCCTTGGACCAAAGGGAAGTGCTTTCGCGGCAGTGCCTATGTTGGGGCATTTGCGCCTTGGTACAACGGATGGGAAGGTTTCCTTGACACCTATGAGGCGCTCCATCTTGAATTGTACGTGAACGACGTACTCGTACAAGATGCCCCGCTTCTTGAAATGACCATCACGCCTCAAATGCAAATTGAAGATTTGATCAAGTGGGCACCTGTTCAAGCTGGCGATTTACTGTTCACTGGAACGCCTTCTGGCGTTGGTCAATTACACCCGGGAGACCAAGTGCGCGCCGTGTTGAAAAAACAAGAGTCAACGGTTGTTTCAGAGATTTTGGCAAAGTGTGTCTGAGGGTTGCTTTCATATACGCCCTGTTTGTCGCTTTGTTCCGCAAGGTGGTCTCACTATGGCACAATGGCACGGTATCTCTCGACGAAAACCCAGTGGCGGACGCAAAGTTCAGGCACGCAGCAAGCGCTCTACGGAAATTTCTTCCGAGAAGCAAATGGCACTTGTTGGCGCACCTAAGCGCAAGATTTACCGCCGGACCGGTGGCAACACCCTCGTCCGTGTGATGTCGGAAAACCGCGTCTCCATCAACAACCCAAAGTCGGGGAAGACCACCCTCGGAACCATTCACAACGTCGTTGAGAATGAATCAGATCCAAACTACGTTCGACGAAACATCCTCGTGAAGGGCGCTGTTATCGAAACCGACCAAGGTCGTGTCCGAATCACATCTCGTCCAGGTAAGGACGGCGTGATTAACGGCGTCCTCATCGAGTGAAGCAATCCAATCTCCGTTGGGTTCATACCAATCGGGGAGAACTCCCCGAACAAGGTGAACCAACATGGACCACAACCCAGACCGACTCTGCGTGTGGCCGGGCTACTTTGATGCTCGTACATCTCGACGCAGCGGTCGACGAGTCCCGAAAGATTCCTCAGTGCTCAAGCCAGACCTCGAAGGTTTGTTCTTGGCCGCTCGAAAACTTGGGCTCAAGAAAATCAAGCGAGAAGAACGCATCTCGCACCCCTCACGCCCTCATCAAGGCGAAGGGCGCATGTGGGTGTCACGTACGGGGTCCAAGCAATCAGTTGGTGCAAACTCGAAAGAAGAGTTGCTTCAATTGATTGGTGCTCAATGGCGCCAAATGCAGCGCGAGCAGAAAGAAGCAAATGCAGATCGTGTGGCACGGGGACCACAAACCGGCGATCGAAGGGCTCGTTCTCAACGGAAGGGGCGGGGCGCAGCGGCGACACCTCAACGTTCGAGTTTCAAGAAGCGGTCTGGTTTCAAGAAACGCTGAAGTTCAAACAGGGACTTCGTGGAGCCATCCAAAGATGTCATCTTGTTCTTCGTTTTGAATCCCAACAAGTTGACTGTACAGTTTCTGAGTGATTGGACCGGGCGTTCCGTCACCATAGGTTGCTTTTGTATCGCCTTTTGTGATTGAACCGATTGGGGATATGACTGCGGCAGTTCCACAACAGAATGCTTCATCAGCCTCCATTGCAAAGGTTGCTTGCACCTTCGTTTCAACCACTTTTATGCCATGGTGTCGGGCTAATTCGATGATGGAGCTACGGGTGATTCCCGGGAGGATTGTGCCGGTCAGTTCGGGTGTGTAAAGCACGCCATCTTTGACACAGAAAAAGTTCGCAGCACCAACTTCTTCCACATAGGAATGAGTTTCAGCATCAAGGTAAATGACTTCAGCATAGCCTGCTGCTTTGGCATTCTTACTTGGCATCATCCCTGGCGCATAGTTTCCAATGGCCTTCACACCACCTGATCCACCTGGGGCAGCACGGTGGTGATCTTCTGAAATTAACAAATCAATGGCATTTACGCCGCCTTTGAAGTAAGGGCCTACCGGTGTCACATAGACGAGGAATGTGTAGGATGGAGCAGGCGCAACGCCAAGAATTGGTCCAGAGCCCATTAACAGAGGGCGGACATACATGGCGCCTTTCCCAGTTGGTGGGAGCCATTTGAGGTTGGCTTGAACGCATTGCTCAACGGCATCGATGAACACGGACTCGGGCACTGGGGGCATTTTCAAACGGTCTGCACCACGTTGCATTCTTCGAGCATTCTCTTCGGGTCGAAAGAAAACGACACGACCTTTGGATGTTCGGAACGCCTTCATGCCTTCAAACAGACCTTGTCCGTAATTGATGACGCCAGCAGCAGGGGACATCGGAATTGGGCCATACGGGCGGAGTGACCCGGGCATCCAAGGATCATCAGCCGATGTTTCGGTGAGGTACATTGTGTCCGTTGGTGTCAGTGAAAAGGTCAAACTGTCCCAGTCGATGTCTTCGCTCATTTCATTCACTCTGCCTACGGCGTTTCTCGCCATGTAGATGAGGCTTTCAAGCATTCCTCCCGACTTTGATGGTCGAGGAAGTCGTTTCGTGACCTTTTGTCTGGGTGACGATAAGCGAAGGCCCATAGGATGGCTCGGTTGCCATGCAATGGGGAGGGCAATGCTGTTTGATGGGCGAATGGGTGTTGTGAGTGGCCGTTACCATTCCGTCGATGGATTGAATGGTTCGAAGTCCCCTTCCACTGTGCTCGAATTGTTCGGACGTACCGAACATGGTGAATCGATTTGCGCGCTTGTTCACGGCCTACGCCCCACCTTCGAAATCTCCCCCCTCATGGTTTGGAGCGAAGGAATGGAAGTTCCAGATCATGTCACACAGCGTTTGGCTGCTGTTGCAGCAATGGAGGATGTGATTGGTATCGAAGGCCCGGTGCTCAAATTGACCGATTTGGGACAGCGGCCAGTATGGTCGGTGACCGTCCGCCAGCCGTTTGTTGTTCCAAGCTTACGCAAGACCTTGGCCAAACAAAGTTGGCAGATTTTCTCAGGGGACATCCCTTTTCTGAATCGCCTGTTCCTCGATCAGGGGCTCGGAATGCACCTCTCGCTCAAAGGCTCGATTATCGATCGACGGGCGGATGAAGATGACGATTTTTCGCGCCTTGAAGCGGTGCGTAAATCTGGTGGAGCAGGCCGATACGCCGTTGACTGCACGGTGGTGTGTGAACTTGCAGACCTCGAAGCGAGTGAACCGTTCCCTGTCCCCTACAAGGTGTTCTCGTTCGACTTGGAAACAAGTATTGCCCACGACACAATCCTGTGTGCGGCTGCCGTCATCGAGGACCTTCACTCAGGGCACCGTCAAACATTTTCCTTTGTTGGCGAAGAGCAGAGCATCATGGAAGAATTGACCCTCGTCGTACGAAGTCAAGACCCAGACATCATCACGGGGTACAACATCGACAACTTCGATTTGCCTCGACTCAATGACCGAATGGGTGTTCACGCTCGCTCGAAAGATTGGCGGAAACGAGGTTTGCTGTTTGGTTGGGGGCGCGTTCAACAAACCGAATCAGAGGCAAAACGAACCCGCTCGGGATTGTTCCCTCGCCGTCAATCATCCCGTGCTTGGAACGTTGCCGGACGAACCGTTGTGGATGCGTGGTGGCAGGCGAGAATGGCATTGCGTCCTCAGCGTGAGACGCTTTCATTCATCAGTAATTTGCTGTTCCCTGATCAATCTGACAAGCACAAGATGGATGTTGACGCCTCAAAGATGGATGAGGAGTGGGCCAATCGACCGGATGTTGTGCTTGAGTATTGCATCAGAGACGCAGAACTTCCGCTTGATATTCTCGGCGAACTTCAGGTGATTCGGCGGAAAGAAGCCGTTGCTGCCGTTGCAAAAGTTACCTTCGATACAGCGGCCAACGGCAGCACAAGCCAACTGATTGATTCCTTGGTGATTCGCTTGGCTGACAGCGAAGGTGTGGCCGTACCGCTCACCGGTTCAGCGCAGGCAAAAGAAGGGCAAATCACCGGGGGGTATGTCCACGAGGTCGCTGCAGGACTTCACCCGTGGATTGCCGTTCTGGATTTCAAAAGCATGTACCCTTCAATCATGATTGGCCACAACATTTGCTACACCACTCGAATAGACCCGGTGCAAACAGATCAGCCAATTGAAGAGGAACTTGTTCACACGGCGCCAACTGGTGCTCGTTTTAGGCACCAATCGGAACGGAAGGGATTGGTGCCTGCTTTGTTGGAAGATCTCATGGCCCAACGAGATGAGCACAAAGCAGCATTGAAGGAGGCCAAAACCAATGGCGAGGAAACAAAGGAAGCTTTCCACGATTCAATGCAGTACGCTGTCAAAATTCTGATGAATTCGTTCTACGGCGTCTTTGCAAGTGGATTCTACCGGTTCACGCATCGGGACCTCGGTTCCTCGATCACAGCATGGGCGCGTCACAACATCAAAGCCATCATCGCACAACTCGATGCGGAAGGTCATGAGGTCGTGTATTCCGATACCGATTCGATCTTCGTTCGGTCCCCGGTTCCAAGCAGCGCGCCTTCTTCGATGAAAGAAGAGGACATCCAGGCTGCCAAAGACGGGAAACCCGAGGCAGTGGCCCACATGGGGGCATGGGAAGCAGCGAAGCAGGACATGATTCGATTTGGTCTTGAGGTTGCTGAGCGTTACAGCCGGGATTCCGCTGTGCTTGAGTTCGAAAAGGGCCTGTCGGTTTTCTTCAGCCATGGGGCGAAAAAGCGGTATGTTGGACAAGTTGTCTACCCAAGCGAAGAGATGCTGATCCGGGGCTATGAAACCCAACGAACCGACTCATTCGCCTACCTCACGACGACGATGAAGCGGATGTTTGGCCATGCGCTGGCAGATGAGGGCGATGCGCTCGTGCGGTTTGCACTCGCCCAAGTACAAGCTCTCCGGAAATGCGAGGTTCCAGCCTCTTCTCTGATTCTTGCGAAATCCTGCAAGGGCCGAATGGGGAGCAATGGCGAGGTTGACTTCACCAAAGATTACGCCAATCCGGACAGCATGGCTCAAGTCCGGACCGCAAAGGCAAGAATTGCACTTGGCCTTGGCTTCACTTCGGGAATGAAAGTCTCCTACATCGTAACCGACGCAAGCCAACGACCAATGCGAGTTCAACCCTGGCTAGAAACGGAAGAAAACGGTGGCGTGGACGCATACGATGGTCAATTCTACGCAGAACGGCTTGCAGCAGCTCTTGGCCGAATCACTGAAGCATTTGGATGGACTGCAAAGGAACTCGTCGCTGGCAACAAGCAAACTTCGTTATTTTCTTTCTAATTTGACGGAAATGGAGGAAGGCCTTTTGATGAGGGCGTCCCACAGATGCACCATGAAGTCAACTCCAGTGCCTTGGGCTTTCGTTGCCCTCATGCTTCTGTCAAGCCTTTCGGGATGTATTTTTGAAGATACGGACGGTACGGGAAGCGAGGATGTTTTGGCTGTTTTCAATTATTCACCAACCTCGAACATTCGCTCAGGCGACGTCGTTACCTTTGACGCCTCCTCTTCGACCCCGAGCGGTGGCATCACCTACCGTTGGGATTTCGACGCTGATGACTCAACCGATGCAACCGGTCGATCTGCTGAATGGTCCTTTGATGCAGCAGGCACCTACGCTGTCGAACTCACCGTTTCTGATGGTTCGAAATCCTCCACGCAAACCAAAGATGTCACTGTTGCTGACGCCACAGCCTCGCCTCCAAATGCAGAAATCATCCAATACGCAAGCGATGAAGATTGCAACAACGACGACATTGATGAATCAACCCACATTGTGGTTTGGATTTGTGAAATGGACAAGTCAATGACCGACCGGGACATTTCCGCAACGACCACCATCTCGCTTGATGCCAGTGATTCGGACGCAGGGGACTCCTCTCAGTACATCACGACGTGGAATTGGGACCTGAACGCAGATGTGGATTCAGACAACGATGGTGATTTTGAAAACGACGCTGACCTCACCGGTGAAAGCATCGATTGGAACAACGTCGAACCCGGTGAATATGAACTCCATCTCAACATCGAGAACAGTGCTGGAATGACCGATTCCGATTCGATTAAGGTCTACGTGTCCTATGCTGGCCAATGGAGTGACTTCGAATTGGGGGGCAACACTTCTGGAAGCGCAGTGACCCTCGATTTCGATGTGAACGTCGTCTACGACAAAGACAACGGCAACACAATCCGAAAGATGGTCGGTGAACTCACCTACCCAAAGACCGATGACGATTGCACAAGCGCTTTCCCTGGCGCAACGAACTGCCGTGCTCAACTCGATATTTACGCCTTCAATGAAGAAGACGAAGAAGCAAGCAACACCTCAGACACCGGTCTGGATCAGCGAACGGATGGGACCGATTGCGATGAAGACGAAAACGACTGTGTGTTCCTCACCCTCTCTTCCTACATGTTCACAGACACTGAATCCACCTATGACGATGGTGAGTGGACCATGCAAATTCGAAACGAAAAAATCAACGATTTGCAGGTTGAATCCTTCATTATCCGCTTGCATTACAAGTGAGCAGAAGCCCGTTCTTCCTTCCATCTGATGAGAAGAGGTTTAGAGCCACCTTCCCGAGCAGTCAACATGCGCAGAACCCGCATTGTGGCGACCATTGGCCCGGCAAGTTCCGAAAAAACAGTGCTCAAGTCGTTGCTCGAGGCAGGTGTCGATGTCTGCCGCCTGAATTATTCGCATGGTACCCCTGAGAGCAAAACCGAGTTGTATGAGCGCATTCGCTCATTGGAAGCCTCGCTTGGCAGGCCAACCTGCATTTTGGCGGATCTTCCAGGTCCAAAACTGAGGCTTGGTCGCTTTCCCGGCCTTATCGCCTTGAAGCGTGGTGCTCGACTCAATCTCCATTGTGGTGTCGAGGAAATGGTCGATGCTTCGGCGTCGGACCTGCCAGTCGAATACGCAGGCCTGTCTGCTGAATTAAACGCCGGCGATCCAGTCTTGATTGCTGATGGTTTGATTCGCTTGGTGGTCAATGAAGCCCCAGGCGTACAATCCGGAACCGTTGTTTGCACGGTTGAGGATGGAGGGCCGGTAAGCGCCCGAAAAGGTGTCAATGTCCCAGGGACAATGGTTGACCTCCCTGCAATTGGACCGAACGACAAAGCGGCCATCGCCCATGCTCTCGAGGCTGGTGCAGACTACCTGGCGGTGAGTTACGTTCGAACCCCAGAAGACCTGCAACCTGCGATTGATGCGGTGAAGGCTGCAGGAAAACACGTTCCTGTGGTTGCCAAGATTGAGCACCCAATGGCATTGGAGCGACTCGAAGAAATCCTTGATTTGGCGGATGCTGTGATGGTCGCTCGAGGCGATTTGGGTGTTGAAATTCCGTTAGAAGATGTACCTGTAGCCCAACAACGCATCATTGATGGGGCATTGGAACGAGGCATGATTGTCATTGTAGCCACCCAAATGCTGGAGACCATGACGTTGAATCCGCGACCAACTCGGGCAGAGGTCAGCGATATTTCCAGTGCGATTCGTCACGGAGCGACAGCCGTGATGTTGTCGGGAGAGACTGCATCGGGCAAGTATCCACTTGCGGCTGTTCAAACAATGGCTAAAATCGCTACTGCAGCTGATCAGGGTTTCAGGACCACCGACCGCCGTCCAAGCGCCCTTGCCCGGTTCAAGGCCACGCGCTCAGTCGCCCATGCTGGTGTTGAACTTGCAAGACTCTCAGATGCTGAACGAATCGTCGTAGCGACTCAACATGGAAACGCCGCTCGATTGGTGGCTGGCTACAGGCCAACGACACCGGTGACTGCTGTGAGCGACCGCATCCGTGCAGCCCGCCGAATTCAGTTGCTGCCCGGTGTTGAAAGTCTGCTTGTCAAAGAATACGAGCGTGGCTCTCAAACCATGCAAGCCGCCGTTGAAACGCTCGTCGAACAAGGGATCATCAAACCAGGCCAACGCGTCGTTGCGATTTCTGGCAGTCCAAAGGCGATCAGCGGTGCTACGAGCACAGTACGACTGTACAAGGTCGAAAACGACGGCTCTATCCGCGGTTCCGAGTGAAGGCGGGTGGAAATCGTTTTGGCTCGTTTGGAGACGAGGAAATCAAGCGGAGTCCCCTCTTTATGCCAATAGTTAGGTGGAAATCACGCGTCGCGGTTTTCAAATAGGGGTGGTGGTTCGGATGACTCGCTAAGGAGCAATTACCATGGGAAGTCAATGGGAAGATAAGAACAAGCCTCACCTAAACATCGTGTTCATCGGCCACGTCGATCACGGTAAGTCAACAACCGTCGGACGTCTACTTTTGGACTCCGGACACATCGAAGGCCACGTCATCGAAAAGAACGAGAAGCTCGCTGCAGAATCCGGTAAGGCTGGATTCGGTCTTGCTTACGTGATGGACGGTCTAAAGGAAGAGCGAGAACGTGGTATCACCATCGACGTCGCTCACAAGGAATTTTTCACCCCAACCTACTACTGGACTGTCATCGACGCCCCAGGTCACCGAGATTTCGTCAAGAACATGATCACCGGTGCATCCCAAGCTGACGCTGCTGTGCTTCTCTGCGCTGCAAACGACGGTGTCAACGCCCAAACCAAGGAACACGCTTTCCTCGCCAAGGTACTTGGTGTCAAGCAACTGATTGTCCACGTTAACAAGATGGACATCTCTGGTGTCGACTGGTCAGAAGACAAGTACAAGGCTGCCTGCACAGAAGTCGGCAACCTCCTCAAGATGGCTGGATTCAAGCCGGACGATGTCCCAATGATTCCTGCTTCCTCCTTGAACGGCGACAACGTGTTCAACAAGTCCGACAAGTGCCCATGGTACAACGGACCAACACTCTTCGAAGCCATTGACAAGATCACAATGCCGAACAAGCCAATCAACAAGCCACTTCGCTTGCCAATCCAAGACGTGTACAAGATCTCCGGTATCGGAACAGTGCCTGTTGGAAAGATCGAAACCGGAACCCTCAACGTCGGAAAGACCGTTGTGTTCAACCCGTCGATGAAGTCTGCAGAAGTCAAGTCAATCGAAATGCACCACACCATGGTCGAGAAGGCCGAGCCTGGAGACAACGTCGGTTTCAACTGCCGTGGCCTCGCTCAGCAAGACATTCGCCGTGGCGACGTTGCAGGATACACTGACAACGAGCCAATGTTCGTTCGACACGACGAAACCTTCGTCGGACAAATTCAGCTCATGGACATTCCAAAGGCTGTTTCCGTCGGATACACTCCTGTGTTCCACGCACACACCGCTCAAGTGGCTGTTCGTTTCCAAGAACTCCTCGAAAAGACCAACAAGGCTGGCAAGGAAGCAAACCCTTCCTTCCTCAAGACTGGTGACGCATGTTTGATTCGTTTCCAGCCTAACAAGCCAATGGCTATCGAGCAAATGGATACCTTCCCAGAACTCTCCCGCTTCGCTATTCGTGACATGGGCAAGACCGTCGCTGCTGGCGTCTGCTTGAAGATCGAAAAGAAGGCTTGAGCCTTCAGTTGAATATTGGTTGAGGATTTGGACGGGTCATTATGGCAGCAGTTACCATCATCAAGCTCACCGGTGAGAACCACCGGGACATCGATCACGTCGCAGGCCAAATCAAGGCCATCTGCGACAACGGTGGTATCTCGCTACGAGGACCAATTCCATTGCCAACCCGACGACTGGTTGTTCCAGTCCGAAAGGCACCTGACGGTGAAGGCGTTGAAACCTACGATCACTGGGAACTTCGAGTTCACAAGCGTTTGCTTGAGATGGACATCACCTCCGGAAAGGATGAGTCCGCACTCCGCCAAGTTACCCGGATCTCAATCCCTGACACAGTGAGCATCGAACTCTCGATGCGCTCCGTCAACTGAGCATTGCACAATGAACGATCTACACAACGTGCCGTAAGGCTCGGTGGGTCCAACATCCTCCATAGCAACGACCAGCGCGAAGCATCGAGATCCAATTTCAAACGGGGTTTCCTCAAAGAGCGGCTGCTTCAGCCACCCCTGACTCAATGAGCCAGTCTGCTGACTCTTGATCAACGAAATGAACATCTCCTGCTTCCAATGCTAATGATTCGCCCGATGCGGTGAGAATTGGCTCAGGGCTTGTCATGAGCACTCGAATTCGAATCAATGTCGCTTCAACGACGGGTTCTTCCTTCGCAGGTTCAATGTCCTCTGAAACAGCTTCGTGTGCGGGGGTGTCAAAGACTTCATCCAAAGAAATGGTTGAAGATTTAGAAGGAGCCAATTCCATTGCTGCAGCGTGCTTTCTTTCTCCCTCTTGACCCATGAAGGCCATCATGGCATCGTTATCTTGCGCCGTGGCTTGAGGTGAGGCTTTGGGACTGACTTGTGCGTCATCAAAATCTGCGTGAATGTATTCATCCAGATCTGGCCATTCATCTGGAGCCATCCGGTCTTCCTCATCCCGTTCGAGATCGGGAAGAGGTTCTGGTGCTTGGTCTTCAAAGGCCAGTGCTGGTGGTGGGCGAGATGTGATGTTGGTTTCAGTAAAGGAATCAAGTTGCATGGTGCCTGGTGCATGCCGTTGTGGCAGCGTGATGGCTTCTCCAGCAAGGCCATCCTGCATTGAAGACCAATCGACTTCCATCTTGAAGCGGTCCATTGCAATTTGAACGGCGTGGAAAAAGGCCTTTTCTGCAGGATCGTGCCGTTGCCAATCAAGCGCTGGCAACTCATGGGCTCCGCCTCCTTGAGCAGCAGAACTGCGCAGTGATTGGGAAGCAACGTGTTGAACAACAGCAACCGTGCGCTTCCGAGCGAGTTCAGAGGCGATGTGGCGAATGTTGGCTTGACGCTTCTGAAGGTTCTGCAGACGCATCCCAGTCATGCCCTTCATCAGCATGGATTGAATCTCCATGTCGAGGGTGTTGAGAAGTTGTTTCACCATCGCCCAGAAGTCTTGACGTGGGAGCGGAACAGGCATATGGCGCGTGGATTGAAGCCGATGCGTGGAAAATAATTGCTCTTCAACCTCGCGCGATTGTGCGCTGTCTAGGTTGCCGAGCGTCGACATGGGTTGTGCGTATGGCCGACACACTTTGAACCCTTCATTCCACTTGGCTGAACCAATATGTGCGTTGATTCATATCGAATGGCTCACCTCGCGTTAGCGAGGTGGCAGAGAGTGAAGGCGAGAGCGGGGATTTTTGCCAACGGTCAAGGGACCGTTCGCACCTGTTTTGGTCTCATCGTGTTGATGCTCGCCTCAAGCCTTAGTCCCATGATTGGAACGGCTGAACAACCTGCATGGGCCTTGATTGAAGAAGATCAATCCACAGGGTTTGTCGAATTCTTTCCCAGCGAAAACACAACCTTCGTCGATGCCGAAATCAGCGATGCGCTCGTGATTGATGCAAACAGAACCTTCACTGATGCCCAACTCTCGGTCCAACCGATTTGGGGCTCATCCGCAACAAATGGTACAAATTTTGGAGTTTACTCAACCAATCAATGGAACGGGACCCACGATCAAACCAATGGTATCGGTCATGGCGGCCACCTCACGTTAGCAACCGAAGCCTCCCTCGGGACTGTTTCGGATTTCGAAACAACGGTTCGAACAGCATCAGGGTGGTTGGGCGTCGGCGATGACCACGAAGCATGGGCGATTGTTCAGCCCTCATTGCGAGCGCTGAACTCACAATCGGGCATGGATCTTCCTTCAAACGGGTCAGGCTCAGCAAGTTCGCCTTCGACGCCTCAGTCGCTTAGTGCTCTTTCGACGCGCGGGACAGGCGACCTTGAAGCCAACATGACGGGGTGCATTCAATCCCCCTCATACCAAACGCCTTCATTCATCAACAATTACACGCTGTTCTTCAGGCACTGGTTGGCATTGAACACCGACGACGCAGCATGGGTGGAAATAAAATCCAGCACTGGTCAATGGGTGGCCATTTCTCCAATCGATGGTTACAACGCGACCTCCACTCACCAAGAGAGCCCTCTTGCTGTTTGGAATGGCGAACAGGCGGCATGGACGAACGCGACGTTCCAACTTGACTCAACGATCTCAGCGCTCCAAGAATCGGTCGAGTTGAAATTTTGTTATGCCACAGGCGTGTCCCAAGGCCTCCGTGGTGGATGGTTTGTTGACGAACTCCTTCTCCACAACCAAGGTGACGAACCTGGGGCTTGGTTCCACGGAAACCTTTCGGGTAATTACCTCCCAAATGCAGAAGGGCAGCTCGCACTTTCGCTTGATTTCATGAATCATACCGGTCAAACAGTCGAGTTGGAACTTTCATCCAACTGGGACATCGAAGGCGGCGCCCAAGATTATCTCACCGTTTGGATTTCATTTGACAACGGTTCGACCTACTCACCAATATCCACTCATCCGGGCCACCCGAACAATGGCGCACAGTGCGATGGGGTCTTTTTCAACGGCCCTGACTCGTCAGACAGGTGGTGCCCTGTGCTCTATTCCCTGCCGTGGAACACAACAAGTCCACAAAACGCAAGCAGTGTCCACCTCCGTTTCTGGGTTCAAACAAATGCCAACAACAACTTTGGCGGAACATCTTCGAATGGGTGGGAAGGCGTGGCCATCGACGACATCAGCGTATGGACCAACCGCGGAATGCCGTCTCAAACCAAGACGACGTTGGCCAACTTCACCACCCAACCATCACAAAATAATGGTTCGAGTGACGGCTGGCTAACCTACGATGGGACGGCTCCGAACGAATGGAATTGGAGCCAGTCTTTTGGAAACAACGGGGCATCCTCAAACACTGAAGGTTTTGAAACTGGGTTTGAATTACCTGCAGGCTGGTCACTCGAGGCAACCTCAAACCGACGGTGGGAAGTTGGCCCAACTTCCAACGCCTCTGGGTATGGGCCCGGTATCTGGCATTCAGGCACCGGTGGTGCTGGCATCTACCTCGATGACGAGTACCGCAACAACATGCTCACTCACCTTTACACGCCAGAATACACCTTACCCGTGAATTCAACAGCCCGACTTACCTTCAGAAGCTGGGTTTGTACCGAAGCGAGTTGGGACGGCGGTGCGGTGTCGATTTCAACTGATGGCGGTGAAAATTGGTGGTTCCTACCACCGACATTGAACGGATTCCATGATCAAATATCGACCGTGAACAGTTACTCTCCATTGTACGGAGAGGGCATTATCGATGGTTCCAACGTAGCAGGAGGGTGTGAAAACACCATACGCGGGTTCGATTTGAAAACCTTTGATTTGTCAAACCTCTCAGGCATGGAAGTTCGAGCAAGGTTCACCTTCTTCTCGGACCAATTGATTGAACTTGATGGCTGGTACATTGATGACGCCGGAATTGAAATCGACCTCTATGAGCCAGAAGGAACATGGACTTCTGCTGTGATCTCACCAGATCCAGTCTTTGGATGGGGGCAAATCGATGGGTTTGTTGAACAGCCTGAAAACACCAGTCTGCTGTTTGATGTGTTGGATGCGAATGGACAAATCATTCAAGGTTTCACGAATCGAACGCTGCCAATTCCTCTCCCACTTGACCCAATGGTCCATGCCTCGCTTCAACTGAGGGCGAATTTTGCCACGAATCAAACGCTGTTAACCCCTTCAATACAACGGCTGACAGTGGGCGCAGTGCACTACTACGATGCGTACCACCATCAGCGCCTCCCTCTCGCTGGTGTTGGCATGGATGCGGTCTTCATCGATCAAGATTCCCGCCTTGTCTCGGGCGGTTCCGCTTCCGCTGTGTGGTCCTATGAGGCCATGTGTCCCTTCCAAAGCATCACCATTGTGACCTACGGTGACAACCTCTCAGCAACTCACGCAGGGTACGCCTTGGATTCATGGACCTATTCTGAAACAGAGCCCCCCTCCTTGCGCCGCACGCTCTCTTCAACCTCCACGCCTGGGTTCACGGCCTCACTTGCCCTCACGTGGCCTGCTGGGGCCGCTTCAAACGGCTTTGTCTACGAACCCCACTGTTCGCTGGAGCCAAAGGCTCCAATGGTTACAATCGGGCAAGAAAACACCTCGTTGTTCGAATGGCCAGTCGATGCACTCTCCACCAGTTTTGGGTTTGCGAAGGGACTTCATGACACCGATTTAATCCCGGGTACGACGGTGGAAAATGGAACGCTTCACATTGAAAACACTGGCACGCAGTTCGTGAATTTGTCGTGGATGATACCTGGTGATTCTCCACATGCTTCGGCTGCTATGAACCATCAAGTGCAATTCCTCGTCGAACTTGAAAGCAACGGAACGGACGGTCTTTTCTCACTTCAACAAAGCGGGCCAAGCCGAACCATTGCAGTCAACGACCCCGCACAGCACCACCGCTTGACGCATTCAGCATCTTGCCTCCGTGTAGAGGACAATGCCATCCTGCACACCGTGGCATGCACCGTGCAAGTGCTTCTGAATGGAACCTTTTCCGCCACTGTTAGTCAGGCGGTCATGGTTCCCTCACACCAGATGATCACCCGCTCTGTGCCTCATTTGACCCTCAATGATGCAGCAGATGCGTTCAGGCTGCTCAACGCCTCTGCATCGGTGGTGCTTCCACTTCGAATCACCACTCATGCCGGCTCCATTGCTGTTAACCTCAGTGCAACCAGTCAACCTTTGCTGGTCGATCGAATTCTCCCAATCTCACATCAACGCTGGTTGCCCGAAGAAACGGTCATTTTCGAAACGCAGCATTGGCGTGGCGATGCAAACCAACCAACCCTTGACGCCCCTGATCTTACCTCAGTGGAACTCATGCTCTCACCTTCAAAACTTCACATTGATGCCTTGGTTCATCTTGAAGTCATCAACGTTGATTCAACACCACAATTCCGTCAATTGGACGGTGTTGCGTACGCACATCTGATTTCAAACGGATCGAGCATTGCTTGCAGCATCAATGTCTGCAACATCACATGGATGGTGAAGAGCACGTGGGCTTTCGATGACATCGATGATGTGCATGTGCTTTCGTCTGCAACGGACATCAATGGCCTTTCAACGGGACCAGCCCATGCCTTCCGTCAAACTGGGTTCAATGAAATAGAGAATGATTTGGAAGTGGTTGGGTTTACCGTGCTGGACGCCAATCAGCGCAATCTCAACGATTGGTCCAATCCACAATGGCCGTTCCATCTCAACGCCGACCAATCCATGGTTGCTTCCGGTGCGGTCCGTTTCGAGGGGGTTGCCCAATCATTCGTCGATGCAGGCGAGGCGCAGGTTCGCATTGAAGCACGCGCTGTGCCTCCAATTAACGTCAGTGGTGGTCCAAACGAGTGGCCGGGTCCTGCGGTCAATTGGTCGGCTTCCTGGTTGGCGGAAGTGAACCAGAATGGCGCTTTTTCGGTGAGCATTGCTACCCCCTCAATGGATGAAATCCTTCCATCAGGGACGCGAATCCATCTGACGCCTCATCTTGAACGACGAGGGCCAGTGGACGATCAGTCCCCTTCAAGCCTCGACCAAACCTCACCTTCCTCTCATGTTCCGTTCATCTATGACCGGGTCCGCCCGAACACCATCGCCCTGCTTGCTCTGGATCCAGGTGGTTATTCACCAGCTGACAACCACTTGTGGATGAAGGGCCAAGATGTTGCTCTTCGGGTCACCCTCGAAGATCAAGAAGGGCTTTCCAACAGTCTTGAACTCCACACTTGGCTTGAATCAAGCGACGATACGAACTTCGACGGTGTGATGGATGCGAGCGAATATTCCTCACAAACGGTCACCTTCAACAGCGGGTTGACCGAAGCCGTCGTTGATTTACCGCTTTTATCTTGGATTGACATCACTGGCGGCGCCTCTTCAGGACGGGCAAGCGTTGTCATTCGAGCGACAGATCTTGCAGGCAACATGTTGCAAGGCGGCGGCGAGTACGGTGAAGCATTCGATTTGGGGACCATCTTCGTTCAGGAGCGCTATGATACCCTGATTGACACATCAACGATGACCTTTGACGATGTGAATGGATCGTTGCTCTTGGGCCACGAACACGCCTTCCAGTTCACAGTGACCGATGGAAATGGCATTGCTTCACTTGATGAAATTGAATTGGCCTTGCTCGGCCGGGATGCTTCCAACACCTGTTTCATTCGGTACATGCCTCGGTTTGAAACAACTGAAGCCGATGGAAACTGCTTTGAGACCCACCCGATTGTGGTGGTCCAACAAATTGGATTGCAGCAATCGTGGACGGTTGAAATTAAGTTTAGGCTCGCATGGAACCTTTCCAATGGTGTGGATTTCGGTGCCTCAGAACCGTCATTGAAATTGTTTGACGAGGGACAAGATTTGGGCCTTGGGCTGTCAAAACTTAGTGTGTTCTCGTGGTCGGTTGCTTCAGCCCTTGCGGTTCAATCAATTGTGTTTGAAGACCAAACGTCGCCTGTTGGTGAAACAGGGGATGGGCATCTGTGGGTTCACAGAAACGATCTCGTCAATTTGACCCTTTACCTTGTTCACGCCAACACCACGATTGTTGCTGAACATGTGCCTGACACCGTTGAGGCAGAAATTCTCCTCTCGGATGGCGAACGCTCTGTCTTGACCAATGCGTCCTTCGATGTCGAAGGAAGGGCCCACACCCAACTCTTGATGGATGAACAAATCCTTCAGCATAACACTGGTTTCATCGATGTCATCATCGAAGGGGATCTCCTGCAATATGACCAACGCTTCGATCTCACCTTGGACCGATTCTCGCCTCAGTTGGCCGTGCCACCTGGCACGTTGGCTGTTGTTGATTCAAATGCCTTGGATGCGCAAGAGGTGATTGTCATCCTCACCGACCAAGAAGGGTTGAGTGATGAGCCATTGATGATGCATTGGCGCTTCCTCCGCGTTGGTGAGGCGCTTGACGGTTCATCAGGTTCAGTTTTCTTGCCCAAATCCGCTGGTGGAGGAACAACCAACACCTATTCAGGGCAAGTTGATTTGCGTCCTCAAGCAACAACCTTGCTTGAACAAGAGGACCGACTCGAAGTCTGGTTCTCAGCCTCCGATCGTTCTGGCCGCATCATCACGGGGCATGGGACGAGTGAGTCGCCTCTCACGCCAAGTTTCCGATGGGTGGCGTTTGAACCGCGATTTGATGATCTTGTAGTGACGCCCTACTCACCAATTGTAGGCGAAAACATCAGCGTCTTTGTCCGAGTGGCCAATGAAGGTCTGCTTCCCGGCAATGTCACGGTGCAGTTGAAGGATTCTGAAGGGCGTATTCTTGAAAGCAACGCTTCCCAACTCCAACCCGGTACTTGGGTTGAGCACCGTTGGAGTGTTGAAACATGGACAACTGGATATTTGGGCCTCAAGGTGTCCATCGTCAATGTAACTGGTGACATTCCTTTGCCAATGGGCAGGGTATCAGACTCGCAGGAGAACAGCCAAGGGGGTGTTGATGCCCTTGGCTTTGCAGTTCTTGTCGTCATTTTAGCAGCGGGTGTCCTTGGATTCTCCTTGTATCGACGAAGGGAGACAATGGCAGAATTCACCCGCCAACAAGTCGACAAGGCCATGCTTGACCGAAGCCTTCCACCGCCGCGCCCCAAAGATCTTGATGACCTTGCTGAAGAGCAATAGTCAAGAACAGGGGGTTCGAGCGTTGGGTACAAGCCGGGGTTCCCGAGCGGTCAAAGGGGGTGGACTCAAGATCCTCTGCGTAAAG
>OBMK010000248.1_pt1 | contig 53037 bp, 57 predicted proteins | sample 1539081 | NCBI WGS metagenome assembly OBMK01 (sample SAMEA3355528, study PRJEB22509) | marine metagenome | biome: marine; feature: river plume; material: water | place: USA | collected 2010-08-07 | depth 0.5 m | reverse complement strand
TATAGTTACCTAGGAACGGAGTTGGTTCACCAGCAATAACTCTAGAATATAACTTAGAGAACGTCAGGGTTGTTGCGGCAGATCTGGTATAGTTACCGGTATATGGCCCGCCGATTTCTATTCTAGAATAGTCACCGACATAATAGATTGTATTTGTATAGTTACCGGTATATGTTACTGCGGCAGCATAATCACCAGTATATGTTACTGCGGTGGTATAGTTACCTACGAAGTTACCAGCATAATACAAAGTTCTAGTATAATCACCGACATAGTTAACAGCAGTAGCATAAGCAGAAGTACGGGTAGAATCAGTTACTCTTGTTCTGCCGTAGTTACCTACGTAGTCGCCAGTATAAGTTAAGTTGCGAGCATAATAGAATGTAGAATTACGAGTTCTAGAATATGTACCAGCATAGTTACCTACGAAGTCACCAGTATAAGTCGTAATACGCGTACGGGTGTAATCAGCGGCATAGTCGGTTACGCGAGTTCGTGCATAAGTACCAGCATAGTTACCAGTAAAGGTTGCTATGATGGTGCGAGAATAAACACCAGTATAAGCACTAGCACGTACACGTGTATATGTACCACCATAGTTACCGGTAAAGGTTTGTAGACGGTCTCTGGTATAATCAGCGGCATAGTTGGTAATACGAGTACGAGCATACGTACCACCATAGTTGCCGGTATATGTTACTACGTTATCGCGAGTATACGTATTGGCAAAGTTGGTGACACGATCTCTTACATATGCAGAGTATCTAGTTCTAGTAGAAGTCGTTATTGTCGTACGAGCATAGTTACCTACGAAATCACCAGCAAAAGTACGGGCATAATCACCAGTAAATGCGCGGGCATAATCGCCGGCGAAGTTACGGGAATAGTTGCCAATAAAGTTACCGGTAAAATCAGTTACTCTATTACGAGCATATGCAGAAACTCGAGTTCTAGCAAAGAATCCGGTGTAATCAGTTATACGAGTACGAGCAAATGTAGACGGTCTTGTTCTGGTATAATCGGCAGCATAAGCACTAGTGCGGGTACGTGAATAGTTACCAGCGTAAGAAGAAACTCGAGTTCTAGAATAAACGCCAGCATAAGCACTAGTGCGGGTACGTGAATATGTACCAGCATAAGAACTAGTTCGGGTACGTGCATAGTTACCAGCATAAGAACTAGTGCGGGTACGTGCATAGTTACCTGCATAAGCACTAGAACGGGTACGTGCATAGTTACCTGCATAAGCACTAGAGCGGGCACGTGTATATGTGCCAGCATAAGCACTAGAACGGGTACGTGAATATGTGCCAGCATAAGCACTAGAGCGGTCACGCGTATATGTGCCAGCATATGAAGAAGCTCTAGTCCTAGTATAAGCTGCAGCATATGCACTAGAACGGTTACGTGCATAGTTACCTGCGTAGGCAGAATTACGAGTTCTAGAATATGTACCAGCATAAGAACTAGTGCGGGTACGTGCATATGTACCAACATAAGAAGAAACTCTACCGCGAGTATAATCACCTACTCTTGTGCGAGAGAATGTACCAGTAAATGTAGAAGCACGGTTAACCGTGTATACTGATGCTCTAGCTCTAGAATAGTAGCCAGTAAAGTTGCCAATATAAGCTGCAGCAATTGTGCGCGTATATGTTTCAGTACGCGTGATTACATATTCGCCAGTAAATGATCTAGAGTACACGCCGGTATAATCAGCAGAATATGCAGATGGTCTTGTTCTGCTAAACTGATTAGTATAAGCACCAGTATATTCGCCAGCAAAGTCGCGAGTATAATTGCCAGTAAACGGTGTTGTATATGTACTTGTTCTTACACGTGAGTATTCACCTACGAAATCACCAGTATAGTTACCAGCAAAATCACGTGAATAGTTACCAGCAAAGTCTCTTGTGTAATTACCAGTATAGTCACCAGCAAAGTTTACAGTAGAGATGCGAGTTGATACACGTGTATAAGTTGAAGCTCGTGTACGAGTGAATACAGAAACCCTAGGATTGATATAAGCCGACGCTCTAGTTCGGGTATATGCAATTAGGCTTGTATCTTTTTTAGTATTTAACGCAGTACCGACAGCTTTCCAAGTACCTGCAGCAGTCGGTGCACCTTGAGCGGATGAACGTAATTGATATGAACCAAGTTCGCCAGCTGAGGCGCGCAACGATTTTACACGTTGACCAAGTGTATATTGAATTTCGGCATCCGTCATTTCGGCTAGACTGGCAGAAGCACCAGTTTTTCTAGTCATTGGACGCGTTGCAGCAGGAGCTGTAGACATGGAGGTTCGGAGATACACATGATATGGAACGGCCGTACCATCACCTTGTGTATCGGAGAATATGCTGTTAATGAATACGCTGTAATCAACGCCAGGACTTGTCGCAGCAAGTTTGAAAGTACCCGGGTAGTCTAAGTCGACTAGGACGTTAATGACACGTTTAGCTAAAGCATCTAGGTCTGCATCTACCATTTCGTAGAAGCCAGGGTTCAATGAATCGCTATAATATCCGATAGGACGCTTAAAGTTCGCTCCGGACTCATCGGCAGAACCAGCAGTTTGATAAACTGTAGTTGTCGTTGAACCTGAAGTGATCTGACTGGCAGGATGCGTACCGGTCGTTTGGTTGAAGAATGTATCAACAAACGAACCGACAGCAGTGTTGCCAGTAGAGGTTAATGTAAGCGACCCCACGTCAGATGCTAGTACACCTGATAAATGTTGACCTACGCTCCATGCCAAGTAATTTTCTTCACTTGGCTGAAACTCATGTAGATCTCCACCGGATAGGAGTTTTAGTGGAATACTCGATTTTGACACTGTTAATCTCGCTCTTAGTAGTTAATCGTGTACTACTATTTATACAAGTTTAACATACAACGTATATGTTTCCACTGCCTCATTTGAAGATTGAATTGTTAGACCTGTATAGTTACCTATAAAGCCTCTAGAATAGTCACCAATAAAGCCTCGAGTATAATTACCTACGAAGTCACCAGCATAGGTAGATACTCTATTTAGTATGCTGTTACGAGTATATACTGAAGATCTTGTTCTGCTATATGTGCTTTCTCTGCCTCGAGAATACGTAGATATTCTAGTTCTAGAATAGTCACCGGCAAATGCTCGACTATAATTACCTATGAAATCGCCAGCAAAATCAATCACGTTATCGCGGGCAAATGTAGATACTCTATTTCTAGTGTATTCTTCGACCCTGGTAGTTGCGTAAGCACTATTTCTTACTCTAGTATATACGCCAGTATATTCACCTACGAAATCACCAGTATAATTTGTGATACGTGTACGAGTAAATTCTCCAACATAATCAGTTATGCGAGTTCGAGCATATGCACTAATTCTAGTTCTTTCAGAAGTTCTGGTACTTACGCGTACATAGTTACCAACATAATCACCAATATAACTACTGGTCCTTATTCGAGCATATGCACTAACTCTAGTTCTAGTGTATTCACCAGCAAAGTCACGAGTATAGTTACCAACATAATCACCAATATAACTACTGGTCCTTGTTCGAACAAAGGTAGATGGTCGTGTTCTAGTGTATTCACCAGCAAAGTTGCGAGCATAGTTGCCGACGTAATCGCCGATATAACTACTAATCCGTGTTCGAAGAAACGTAGACGGTCTTGTTCTAGCGTAGTTGCCGATAAAGTCACGAGTATAATCACCAGCAAAAGTACGAGCATATGATGAGTTTCGTGTACGAGCATATGTTGATATGCGATTTCTTACAAAGTTTCTGGCGTACTCACCAATAAAGGTTCTAGAAAAGTTACCAGTAAATAGTCGAGCATAAAAGCTAACATATGTTGATGAACGGTCTCTAGTATATGTTGACACTCTACTAGAAGTTCGAACATATGATGAAACTCTGGTAAAGTTGCCGGTGAATGTTAAATTACGTGTATAGTTACCGGCATAATTAAGCGTTCTAGTATAAAATCCTGCAAAGGTTAATGTACTAGGAACTAGTCTAGCATAATCATCAACGATGATCGATATACGGGTATAGTTACCTAGGAACGGAGTTGGTTCACCAGCAATAACTCTAGAATATAACTTATAGAACGTCAGGGTACTTGGTCTGTTTCTAGTAAAGTTAGCAAGGAAAGATGAGACTCTGGTGTAATTTCCTTCAAACCCAACCGTTGAAGCGCGGACACGAGTATATGTAGAGGCGCGAGTAAAGCCCGTAGTAAAGTCAAGTACTCGAGTATAATTACCAGTAAAAAATAAAGTTCGGGAATAGTTACCGGTAAATAGTCGAGTAAAATTCGGGCTGACATATGTACTACTTCGATCTGTAGCATATGCTGAGGCACGATCTCTTACAAAGTTTCTGGCGAACTCACCAATAAAGGTTCTAGAAAAGTCACCGGCAAATGCTCTAGAATACGTCGATTCTCTAAGGCGAGAATATGACGATGCCCGTGTACGGGTATACAGGCCACCAAATGTTCTTGCATAAAAACCGTCAAAACCTGTAGTATAATCAGTTATACGAGTTCTGGCATATGACGATATCCGAGTACGGCTATAGTTGCCGGCGTAGTTACGTGCGTAGTTACCGCCAAAATCTCTAGTATAATCAGTTATACGAGTTCTGGCATATGCAGAATTACGAATGCGACTATAGTTACCGGCAAAGTTACGCGTGTAGTTACCGGTAAAATCTCTAGTATAATCAGTTATGCGGGTACGAATATATTCTCCCACAAAGTTACCGGCAAAGTTGCCAGCAAAACCACGAGAATAATTGCCTACATAGTTACCAGTAAAGTTACGGCTATAGTTACCTACATAGTCGCCGGTAAAAACTATTTGAGTATTTCTAGAATAAACTCCAGAATAATTTCCAGTAAAGTCCCTAGTAAAATTACCAGTATACTGTCTAGTATAATTGCCGGCGTAACTTCTAGCATATTCGCCGATAAAGTTACCAGCAAAGTTGGTTATTCTATTTCTTGAATATGTTGAGTTTCTTAGACGATTATAGGTGCCAAAAAATCCACGGGTATATTCACCGCCAAAAGTTCTAGAATAGTCACCGGCAAAGTCCCGAGTATAGTTACCAATATAATCGCCGACAAAAGTACGAGCAAAGTCAATTACTACGTTTCGGGTATAAGTAGAAGCTCTAGATCTAGTATACGTAGATATTCTATTTCGTGTATAGTCTTGATCTGCTACTTGTTTCCGTGTATTAATTGCGCTACCCACGGCTTTCCAAGTACCTCCGACCGGAGCACCTTGAGCAGATGAACGTATTACATATGAGCCAGGAGAACCGGCAATTGCCCGTCGAGTCTTAGCTCTTTGTGCTAAAGAATGTACCAATTGCGCATTAGTAAATTCTTGCACTCCTTTGTATATACTGGCATCTCTACGGATTTTCATCAACGTAGATGCTGCTAGATTGCTATCAAGTATTCCTGTAGGGGCAACTGATGTAGTCTTTCGATATATGTTATATACGGTCTGTACGCCAGATGTTGTAGTATCATTAAATGCGCCGGCAATATATACTGACCAGTTTGCACTAGGTGCAGTTGAACCTAAATAGAAAGCACCGCCATAATCATTATCGGCAAGTTTACTATTAACGCGATCCATCATAGTATTAAATGATGCATCAGACATTTCATAAATGCCTTCAGTAGGATCGTTATCTTTATAACCTACAGGCTTGTGGAAAAGAGGACTAGATTCATCAGCAATACCAGCAACTTGGTATAAAGTAGTAGTAGTTTCACTAGAAGTGATAGATGTCGCCGGATGAGTTCCTACTGGTTGATTATAAAAGAAATCAACGAATGAACCAATTGGAGTATTTCCGCTAGAAGATAGAGTAATATTACCAATATCATTATTTGCAGATACTGCTAATTCCTCGCCAACTAAGTAAGCAAGGAAAGTTTCTTCTGCAGAGTTTAAGCGCTTTAGGTCACCGTCGTCGGTGAATCTTTTTAGTGCCTTATCAAGTGACATTGGCTGTCCTAATAATTTAGATTAATTTAACAGTACACCATTTTCATCATATACCCGAATCCATTTTCCGGCTAAATGATTCAATGCAGCAATAATACTATTAGTTGCTCCGGCACTATCAAAATAAGCTGACAGATCAGATCTATGTCCAATGATATTATCTTTAATATTTATAAGATCACTTGAGGCTGAATCTAATTGTGTATGAAGTTCATTAATAGCAGGTACAACAGTAGTTGCAGTAGTACCCATGTTGCCAGCAGTAACATTGCCAAGATCTGTCATTAACTCATTGAGAGCGTCCATGACAGTTACTGAACCAAAATTAGCGTGGAATGCTTGCGTTGGTTCTACCCGAGTATTCAGGGTATCAACTTCATTTTCAACTTCATTAATTGCTGCAACAACATTAGTTGCAGTAGTACCCATGTTGGCAGCAGTAACATCACCTAGGTCAGTTCTTAATTCTCTGATTGCAGCTGAAATATTAGTAGCAGCTAGACCAGTAAACGTCATGTTACCAATATCAGTCTCATGCTCATTGATTGCAGCAGAAAGATTAGTAGCAGTAGTAGTTAAGGTTGTACCAACACCAGTTTTAGTATTAAGAGTATCAATTTCGGTTTCAAGCTCTAGCATTGCACCGACTACAGTACTAGCAGTAGTACCCATATTGACAGCAGTAACGTCACCGATGTCCGTCATCAATTCGTTAATGCCGTCCATAATAGTATTTGATGTAAAGTTACTATGGAAGGCTTGAGTAGGTTCAACCCGAGTATTCAAAGTATCAATTTCGGTTTCAAGCTCTAGCACTGCGCCGGTCAGATTTGTTGCAGCAGTACCCATATTGCTAGCAGTAACATCACCAATATCAGTTCTTAATTCACGAATAGCGGCTGAGATATTAGTGGCAGTCAAGCCAGTAAATGTCATGTTACCGATATCAGTCTCATGCTCGTTAATAGCACCTACTACGTATTTCGCCGTAGTATTAAGAGAAGTTAGAGAACCGGCAGTAACAAGATCGGCATTTAGTGCATTCACAGCAGTAGTAAGATTTGTTCCTAAACCACTAGCTAGAACCATAGTACCAATATTAGTCTCATGTTCATTGAGAGAACCAATAATTGTTTGCGCAGTAGTATTCAGCGTATCCCAAACACCGCTGTCTGATCCAATCTTTTCATTAGTTAATACTAAACGTATTTTAGTAATTTCTAACTCAGAAGAAGCCGAATCTAATTCAGCATGAACTTCGTTAATTGCGCCTACTGCTATTTTAGATGTTGTATCTAAAGTGGTAACTTGACCTAGTTCGTCAACAATCTCTTCGATTGCACCTTTAAAATGTTTAGAAGTTAAACCATCAAACGAACCAGTAGTAGAAGTATATAAATCAGTTTCGTGTTCATTGACTGCAGCAATCAAATTACCTGCGCCAGTAGTTAGCGTGTAATTAGTTAAATTGCCACGTACTGCCGACTCTAATTCATTAATAGCAGCAACTGCGCTAGTTTTATTAGTTGTTCCTAATCCAGTATGATCGCCTAATTCAGTTCTAAGTTCTTCTATGCCATCATAAAAGTTAATAGCACTTAAGCCAGTAAAGCTAATACCCGAATCATATAATTCGGTGTAAAATTCATTAACCGCATCTCTAAGATTATCTGCAGTTGTCCAAAGGTCGTAATTGGTCGCACTTCCACGAACAACGGTTTCTAATTCATTCACTGCCGAAACAATATCAACTTTAACCGTAGTATCTAATACCGATGGGTCACCTACGTTAGTTGAAATTTCATTGATTTTATCTTTTAAAATCTTGAATGAATCTGTTATTTCTACAATTGGCTTTGCCATTTATAATCTCTCTACGATTTTCGAAAGCATTAACTTCATTTCTGCCATATCTGACTGCAAACTAGCCACACTATCTTTTAAATTCTGTTGTTCCAGTTTACGCTTCTGAATCAGTTCTTTTCTTGCTTTAGCTTCTTGAACTTCAGTTTTACTTATATTTATAATGGCACCCGAAGCATCTCTTACTAGATTCGGGTGCCCTTCTACGTTAATCAAAATTATACTGCCATCGCAATACAACGTAAGTCTCTAAGTACTGCTACTTGCGTTGAGTTAGTTGAAGTAAATACTATTTTTAATTGGAAAGTAGTAAATGGTTCCATCTCTCCATTAGGTCCACCAATCAAATATCTGTATTCACGGAAAACATTTTTGTCAATATCTGACGGCAATGTATTTTCTGGATTAATATATTCCCATGGAGTAGATCTAATCACGTCGGAGTTATTTGTTGCTCTCCAGTATACGTGGAACTCGGCTTCAGGCGGCTTGTTTGCTGCTAACAAAACTTTAAGACCAACCGCTTCTTGAAGCAAATTAATTGGAATTGTAATATGTTTGGCCGCAGAACTACCTAAAGAAGGATGAGTTTCTGGAACATAATTAATTGCTTCGTTAAATGAACCTAAGTTACCAATTAGTTGGTTGTCTACCCAGTTAGAAATACATGCTAATTGAGCTGCTTGCATATCAATAGCCGGCGACACTCTAGAGTCTGCAGTAACCATGTTAACTTTAATTGTAGCAGATCTTTCGCCAGCTGGTAACTGAGTTTCTTCTTCAAAATGATTGATAATCATCATTGGTTCAGTAAACGGAGCATTGTTTGTTTTATTTTTCAACAGTCTATACGAATTATCTCGCGTAAATCGATTTACAACAGCAGAAGGCGGACTTGCAAACGAAGTTGTCTGAACAAATTTACCTGACATAGAATAGTTAGTAGAGCTAGGATGTTCCATGTTAAACATTGGTCGAATAGTTTCAAATACAATATTCTGCAGACCTCGTAATGTACCACCGGTTTTACCAGTCTTATTGGCAACAGCAGCAGCATTAAATGTATAACCAAAAGCATCAACTTTAGTAACAACTCTTTGACCAGATATATCAGAACCGAGAATACCGTTGTACTCGGTGCCAGCAGTCAAGCCAAATAGCTGACAGCTATCGCCAACACGGAGACCATGACCTTTATGACGAACTACAATTTCAGCTGAACCTGCAGTAGTATACAATGGATCATATAACAAATCAGTTGGCGGAACTTGTCTATTTTCAATAATAGCAGTACCCTGAGATTTAAAGTTTGCTCTATGAAGAATAAACGCAACGTCTTGTCTTTGATCTGGTTCCCACAATTGTGAGTTTTGCGACTTATACAATGAACCTAATGTAGGTTGTTTAGTAATTCTCAATTCAGTAGAACCGAGAATGAAGTCTTCCACTTCAGAAATAAACACTCGGTATTTCATTGAGGTAGATCTAATCACGAAGGCATATTCTGCACCGCCTTCTAAGTATATTGGCTCTGGGAATATAAATGATGTTCCATTAGCACGCATTGAAGCAATTGTATCAGAAGGAACAACGTTGACTTGGTTAGGGTGCAATGAAACAAACGCAGAGTCAATCATTCGAATACTATCCGGAGCTCCATTAACCATAGGTCTGATTTCAACAGAAACATGCTCATTGCCATCATCTTTGCTGGCAAAGTATAAAGTTAATCGCGTAACAAAAATACCATTTGGATCTTCAACTGCAAATGATTGTGCTGTAGGATCGATATATCTAAATGCGTTTTCTACAGTTTTCAACGTAGCAGACTGTGTATATCTTTGTACGCCGCTGGCCGCCGGAACTGTAGCTACAGGAGTATCAACCGGAATTTGTGGTGCAGGGAACGCCAGTGGATCAGTATAGTATTGCTCAGCCGAATTATACGGCGGCGCCGGATCCGGATCAACAATTGCAGTCTCTTGAGTCCAATCAGTATAATACGGTACATCAACAGTAGTTTGTGGCTGATCAGCACTAGCAACTACTTCAGTAGAACCGCTTACAACTTCAGTTCTGGTATATTCATCTGAAGCCTCTACTGTCGCAACGTTATCAGTAGATAGATCTGCATTAACATTAACGTTAGTTCCTACAGTTGACGAAGCTACAGTCGTTGATTGTGAGCCAACAATCTGCAAAACTCTAACATTAGAAACTACGTCTTGTGATACTTCACCTACTACGTTATAAATCGCCCGTGCAGATGATTTGTTATTGTTTTTATTGTATAGTGAAATATCGAGTAGCTCAAATACTAATTGACCTGATCTAAATTTATTTTGATCATTACACGGTATTTCAAATTCACCTTCTAGGCGACCTGAAGCATCAGTAATTAGTGGGCCAGATCCTTCGCTATGTTCTAGTGCCGGAACATTGCTATAATCATAGTCAATTTCCCTATCAGACATTAGTACAAAAGGTTTTGCCTTACAGAATGCAGATACATTAACAGTATCAAAGAAAGGCCAGTACCTACTATTGGCGCGTAAACCGGTTGCTATGAAACTTACAGTTCTAGATCGTACCCATGGAATTAACGCAACATCAACAACACGTGTACCAATTATTTCTCGAATTGTCGATTCACCTGCAACACGGTTAACGGTAACAGTGGTTGTAGTATTAGTAGTTGTCCCAGCACTGACGCCGCCAGTGGTAGTAGTAGTAGTAGTTTCTGCATCGAAAACATCGACAGTGCCAGAAGTAATTGGATTACTCTGTACATCTACGCCGCCAGAAATTACCAAAGTAATTGGATTAGTTGTTCCACCTGACAAAATAGTACATTCATAGCCGGTTACATTAGTGTCAACAACGATCAACAATGTATCAACATCATCAAGTACGGCAGTACAGTTAGTGGATTTAATTATGGTCCAATTTAAAGTTTCTGGTATAGTAACATCAATTGTATCGCCAGGACCGGCTTCTTGATATACTGTTTTGTAACCAGTCTTAAGACTAGGTAAACCAACAAACTTGTTTATAGTTTTAGGAACATACGTGCCATCATTGCTTGCTGCTAATATTGCAGGATCTATTCCTGAACCGATATTAACATAACCTAAACTTCCGATACCTTCTAGATTAATAGAAACGCCGATATCGCCGTAGTACGTATAGTATCCGGTATTTTGAGTAACACTATTGCCACTAACTATTTCAGTCTGAGCATTTTGAGTAGTACTGGTAGTAATACTAGTCTGAGACTGACTTGCGCCTACCTGTAGATCATTAATGTCTACACCATTCCAGTTCCATTCCCAGTTGTTCCACAATAGTGCTTGGGTAGTATCTAATCTAGTACCACCATCAACCACGGCAGGAGCATCGATGTCTGAGTTCTTCCAGTTGTCACCACTAGGAGACAATCGTAAGTTACCATCGAAATATTCAACCATAAACGGGTTGACGTTGACAGATTTAGAAGCAACGGTCTGAGAAGTATGTGCTACTTCAGTAAAATCTAGTAATACTTTATCGCCTTTTTTAACAGTATTTGTTGATTCAGCCTGATCAAACCATACGTCTACTGCTCTTTCTGTAAATGATGGCCGCGCATACAAATGCTGTGGATCTAATGACGCTCTATGTTCAATACTCTTAGTATCAGTATAGCGATGATCTTTAAAGTTATCTACAAAGAAACCAGCCTTAATGCGATCGTTACCGTCTGAGTCAACTATTCTAGTTTGTGCTGTATACAACTCAAGTAATGACATAGTAGTCACTTCTTCGAGCTTTTCTATTTTCTTATCAAGTCTACCAATATCTGCCATAGTATAACCTTTAAGAGGCAATACTTTAGACTTAAGATCTTGCGTATGCAATGTATTTGCATTTAACTCGTACTTGTAAAGATCAATACAACCCAATGGAGTTGTAGGGTATTTTGGAGTTAGCGATGAACTACCAACAATATATCGCATTTCACCATTTTCTGACAAACATAGTTTATCAAATCGCGGCATATAATATTCAGTGTCGGCTCTTACTAAACTAGTAGGCTGTGGTAATTCGCTTACTCTAGATTCTGTAAATACGCCGGAACCATTAGTAGATGGTCTGAAATCCATAGCATCGCGCAATGATATTACTGTACCATTCTGCAATCTATGTGATGGAATTTCGCTATATTCTAACTGACCAGTATAAGAATTGACAGCAAAGAAGTCACCAGCACCGTGGGTAAAATATTTAAATCTTACAAATACTGGAGCTGCAGCCGAATCTAAACCAGATCCGCTGTATACTAGTCTACCATCACCATAATAGCCATCGCGCTGACCATTGTCTAATGTGAAAGAATTTAACAAATTATCGCCATCTGAATCGGTAGCAGTAACTCTTACAAGATTGTAAATGTCAGACTTAGATAACGGAATATATCTCTGATTGCTAATTGGGTCAGTTACTAAAGTTGCTGTTGTAGTAACTTCAGTTAAGGTTTTCTGTCTTATAGAACCGACGCCTTTTGACACGTAAGCCAAAATACTAACACTAGTAGAAGCCGGAAGATTAGAAATGGTTGCTGACTGAGAACCACTTAAAGCAATATTACGAGTAATATTAATTGCATTTGTTGGATCTGATACAATCCAATCATTAATATTGGTAAAATCTTCGTCTCCGGACAATGAGATTGTTACTTCGCCAGAACCGTCTGTAATTAATGGCGCAAACAATCTAGATACTGTCAAAGATACATCAGATAAAGACTTAGGTCTAGAGATAGGCAACGGGAATAATAGAGCATTACTATTCGGCTCTTTAATTACAGTATAACCAGAAGCATCTTTAGAAGTAGTGATCCATGGATTTGAATCGGTATTAGCACCTTCAACAGAAGAAATCGTATGAATATCTCTTATGGTAAGAGAACCATTGGTAGTTGTTTTCTTAATATCAAATACATGTAGGTTATACTTACCATTGCTTCCTTCATGTATTGCACGGACACGTGCTTCACCATAAGTAGCATTAGTTACGTCTTTAAGATAAACTTTTTGACAAGTACCGATATTAAATAAGTTTCCGCCAGATGAAGCAGCATTGGCAGTAAACTCAAAATAGTTGCCGTAATTAACCGAGAGACCATCGTTATTTTGTAACATAGTTTCTTGTGGCTTAGGTACGATGATTTGACTGGAGTCGATCTTCTCGATCCTATAGCCATTGATATACGCAATACCTGGAGTAATTTTTAACTTTAAAGAACTAATATCGTTAGGAATAAAATGCGATTTAAACTGCTTTTTAATGTAGTTACCAGATTCTTCAAATGTTCTAAGAGCAAGTTCTTTGCGAATAGAATTAAAACCAGAAGTAGTAGTCACTTGACTTACAATCTTACCGGCTTGAATATTGCTTAAATGTACAAATGTTTCATCAGATGCTATATTGATTTGATCGATAAGTTGTAATCTAATACGGTATCGATCAGCACCAGGAGATGCCAAATTAGGAGTAACACCTTGGTTATCGTATAATGCAATATTATCATCTGACGTGACAATATCTTGTATGACTTTAAAGCCAACATTAGCAAAAGCATTATTTGTGTATTTGCTTAAAATAATCGATTGGGCAGGACAAAATACAAAATGACCTTGTACGAAGAAACTACCTTCACTAATTTCGCACAATGAGCCTTTGCCCAAAGCGGGATTAATAGAACTGTTAGTAGTTTGTACTACAACATCTACGACGTTACCATTAACGATACCGGTAAGTGTTTCGCCAGGAATAACTCTTCTAGAAACAGTTTCGCCAACTCCAATTTGAGCAGGTGCATCTAAGTATGTTACATACAAAGTTTCCGGATCAGCGTCTACTGCTGATACTGCTTGGTTAACGCGTACTTTAATACCAGAATCTAAACCTTCAAATATACTATTTTCCATTAGCGCCAAATTGCTAGGAAGTACACTAGGTGGGGCTAATTTAATAAACTCATAGTTGTTAGTAACTTTTAGGCCTGCGGTTTGAATCGCAGCGCCTTCAACAAATAAATTACTACCAAGTCTAGAAATTTCTTTCTGGATTATAGTTTGTAGTTGAGTAAGTTCTCTTGCTTGTAAAGCACGGCCACTATTAAACAGGATTCTATGATAGTTATCACTATCTTTAAAATCGTCTTTATAGGTGGTTCGGAAAACCTGTTCAGTAAAATCTTTTGCCATTGTCTAAAACCTTAGAGTTGAATAACGATCTTAATATCTTCTGCTTGATCTGTTGAACGAATTACTGCTGCTCGATTATCGATATAGAGTAACTCGCCTGTTAAAGGATCTACTTTGCCCTTTAAGATACTATTTATTATAGCTGTTGTAGCGCCGCCGTTAACAATTTCAATGGTTTCGGACGCCTGAAATGCTTTATATCCTGTTTCTTCTGACTGGTGGTACCATATGTTTGCACTATCAAAATCATCGATATATGCACGTGCCATCGATGTTTGACCTTCAATCAATACGTCACGCGTGAAAGGACCACTGTTAATAGAACCTATTGCCAACTTATTTAACGTTCTGCCAACTGATTCAGTAAACAATCCACCAGGAACAGCACTATCTGTTTGCAATAAATTCTTAAGTAGAGTTACTTGTCTAAAATCTTGACCTACGATGAAAGCGCCATTTTCTTTTCCATCAGGTTTAGTGTTAAACATTACAGCGCTAGATTTAAAATCATCACGTGGATCTGCACCAAAGCCGGCTTTAGGAGCAAAGATTGGGCGAGCTTTTGCGCCGCTACCAGTTCCGCCTATAAATTCGACACTAGCATACTCATAGTCATGGCCGTAGTAAGAATTATTTGCGTAATCGCCGGCGATATTACCAGAGGAATCTTCTTTAACATCTACTCGGACAACCTGATTACCAATTACTACCGCAACCGCTTTAGCGTTAGCACCATTACCATTAACTTTTACTTGTGGGGCAACAGTGTAGTTTAGGCCCTGATCGATCATGGCATAACCAACAATTTGTCCAGGAATAGCAGCATCCTGGATTGCTTTTTGTTCAATAATTTCTGCCGGAGAATCAGAGTCAGTTGATACTACCAACTGGACTGGCATATATGCTGATGATAAAAACTTAGTTGCTCTTAAAGCACCGATAGAATATACAAACTTCCATACATAACCATCCGGAGTTTTAAATGGCTGTCCAGTAGTATTACCCGATGGCTGATCGGTAGAAGCATTATTAATGTTACCAGAACCCTGTCTCAAACAAAGATATACTTGTTGGTTTGAATTCATTACATAGTATGAATTTGATGGATAACCAATAACATTATCATCGAATGCAGAATAAATTGCGCCTGTTGTCCAATTGTGTCTAGGAATACAAAATGACATGTCAGTGATATTTTTTACTGACTGTATGGCCAAACGTGTATTTCTGACATCTCGCGCTGAGTTTTGTGGAATTAACGGAACATCCGAGTCATTCCAGTCTTCGGATCGGCCAATACCAGCAAAATAGTGGTTAGCCGAATCGACGAAATCTGCCAAAACGTCTTCTAATAGTTGTTTTTTAAAGGCATCTGTTAATATTGCTGCTGACATTTATAAAATTTCCTTTGCGATTACGCTAGAAGCGCGCCTTCGTTATTAGTTACCATCCACTGAGTACCAGTCCAAATAAGAGTTACGGCATCATTGTTAGACATTGTGATTGTAGAATAATTTTTTAAATTAGTAGGAGTAACATTTACTTCACCACTATTAATATTCATTAGTTTCTTTTCTTCACCTGTTGCTGTACCGTTGCCCATAGTAACAGACATACTAATAGCAGAGTTAAAGAAAGTAAGTGGCACTTTTAAATCAACTGCGCCGGCCGCAGTCACATTCTGAGAACCTAACGCAACTTTATTTTTAAAACTAATTGCTCCAGTACCTTTTGTTGCAATATCCAAACCGATATTAGTATCAGTGCCATCAACCGAAAGTTTAGGAGGGTATAATTGAATACTATTATCCACAGAAAGAAAGTTAACAGCAGAACTAACTGGAGTAAACTCTATTAAAGTACTTCCGCTGTTATCTGCGATTAAATCATTAATACGTGGAGAAGTGATTACTGGAGCAGTTAATGTTTTATTCACTAGTGTCTGCGCGAAATTATTGAACGTAAAAGTATCATCCGTCAATAAAGCAGGCAATGTCACATTAACGCTAGCAGATAACGCAGAAGGCAGTATGACATACTCATATGGATTGCCGTCTTTAATACGCGGCATGATGAGCAATACTTCATCCATTGTTTTATCGTTTAATGTTTGAGCAGAATTAGTTAAAACGAAATCACCGTCTGCATCAGGAAGAGTCAACAGTCGATCTGTGGTAGCGGCTGATGCAACTAAGCTTATACTATATAATGATAATCCAGGCTGAGTAAATAAAATACCATCGCTGTCAAATGACATTTTCTGAGATAGATTAAATCCATCGCCAAACTTAGTATAAAGATCGGTGAAGTTCTGTTCTATCTTAAGGGATGCTTGACGGAGAGTATCACCTGTTCCATCGTTAGCAATTGTTCCCAAGTTAAGTTGCTGTCTGCTCATGTTTTTTTATACCTAAAAAATCTTATTACTATTTATAACAATTCTATGAGCGACTTTTCGCTATCTGAATCGTTAGGTTCAATCCAAGTAAATCTTTCTTGGTTAATAGGTTCTGTACTGCTTATCTTCATACCGTTGATGTTTCCTACGTCGTCATCATCATCTAGTGTAGGTGAATCTGGGGTTAAGTATTCGCCGATGCTTGAGTAGTTGTCATCTAGTTCTTGTAGTGTTCTATTTTGTAGATCAATCAAATCATTACCGCCAAATTCAGGATATGTTATTTCAGAACCCATATTTGTTCTGAATAATGTAATAGGTTCGCTGATGCCCGCAATATTAAACATTGCTGTATGTTGAGAATGCGCTGTCATATCCAAAGCAGCTTGACCGGATACTTCATATGGCGGAAGATCCAAAACGCCAGGATTAGGCTGATCTTCAATTGCCAAATCTACAAAACCAACGATCTGGACTTCTGCTCCTAAATACATTCCGGCCGGGTGTACGAACGTCTTGTATATTGATCGCCAATTTTCAGACGGCAATTCTGATTTAATTTGTAAAGCAAACGTTTGGTATAACTTGTCATCAGTAATATATTTTTGTGATTCAGCGCCAATAAATGATTCGCCGACATTAAAAATATATTTTTTAGTGTAGATAATATCCGGGTCAATAGAAAAAAACATTCTAAAGAATTGCTGGATAGAATACTTAGTACCTTTTGATCGATATAATAAGTTAGAATACTTGGCAGCATCTCGTTTATTTGAAAATCCACCAAAGTATGATTGACCTAATAGTAACTCGTCTTCGATATATGCTAATAGATCTAAGTCGGTTTGACTAATATCGCGAGTAGTAAATAATTCATCAATTAATCTAGATGGTGAAAACTCTTCATTTTCGATATGATAATATTCACTAAGTAGTTTCACCAACTTAGGATACGTTTCAATGATATAACCAGGAAGAACTTCTTCAACTTTATACTGTCGAAGATTTAGATTCCTTCTACCTATATCAAATAAAGTCCGATCAAACGTTTCGATGCTCATATTAGTTAGTTGCCGTAACTATAACTGCTTTAGCGGAAGAGGCTGTTGAATCGTGTAATAATATGTCATTGCGTACAGGCGCTATCGCACTTTGGTTAGATGGAACTACTGACAATTTAACATCAGCAACGCCACTAGGCAATGAATCAACTATTAGCCCTACAAGATTAACGCTACCTCTGATTGGATCATAATTTCCAACATTGTCTACTAGAATAACATTATCGTTAATGTTTACAACTTGCAACTTATTTGAAGTTAGTTTATTTCTAACTTGGCAGCTAAATCCGCGGTAAGTAAATGTACTAGATCTAATAGTAAAGTTAATATCGTCCGGAGTTGCTATTGGCACCGGGAATAAAAAACTATAGTTTTGTTCTATCGTAGGAGCTGGCGTAAATCTCTGTTGCATTTTAATATCGGCTCTAGAAGATAAAATGGCAGGACTTAAATCGTCAACCAGTGATAACATATTAGATCTTCTAAATGCTCTATCAAATCTACCTGTATTCTGAACAAAATAGTTGTTTATAACTTCACGCACGTTAGCCTGAACTGTATTCAGCGTTAATGTGGTAAGTCTAGGGTTAAACTGAAAAAACACTTCTGACTCTATGTATGTTTGTACTGGGTCAGTAAACTTTAAACCAAAAGAAGCAACTGCTAATTGAGCAGTAAGATCCAATATGGAATTTTTTGTTGTTGTTTTAACATTTTCAGCAACATTATCAGCAAAAAGTATTGACATGAATACTGTGCCAAATTCAGGTTCTAATGCTTCTTCGCCGCCCCAAGATTTTATATCTTTAATTCTAGAAGAATAATTTCTTAATACTAATGCAGAATAATCTGATGCAGTAACCATTCTATTTTGTGTGGCATACTGGAAAGGAGCATTTTTTCTAATTGATTCGATACTTTCTTTATCGGATCCCGCATTAGATTTTGCAACTGTAGTTACCGTCGGAGTTCTAGAAGTACTTTCATTAACAAATACTTTATCTTTAGGTTCGAATTTATTGATATTGTCTGCACTTGAACCAGCAACACTCAAATAGTCAACCGTAATTTTTGCACCAGCCGCCGGCGCCTGTCCCAAAGTAATGCCATTACCAAACGACAATTCATAAAAACCATTAGGGAGTTCTTTTAAAACAAACAGTGTCGAATCGCTTGATATCGATATTGCTCTCAGGATATTAGTATATGTTGAATAGCTAGTAGACGTCGCCGATTCATATACACGAACAACTGCGCCGTCAATATTCATATTGGCATCTGGAATAATATATGAAGTATTTTCTGAAGCATCTCCGGCAATAAATGTTTTGCGACGGGCAATACCTTCGTATATAGAAATCACTGGCAATTCATCATATGTTGTAAACTGATAAAACCCATTGCCATCGTCTTCGGCTTTAAGTGCTTCTAATGTTTGGAATGTATATGCCTTATCATCACCAGCGCCATTGAATTTAAAACCAGAAGGAATACCTAATGTAGATGGTCTGTTTGCTACACCAGAAAGGTTAAGAGCCATACGGACCTGAGACATGGACGGTGACTTACTATCTGGAATGTATCCCAAACCTTCAGATAAAGATATTAATGAACTACGTAACTGAGCAGTACTTAAAAAGCTTTCGTTCAATGCAAAGTTAGCAGTTAATGCGTTAATATGTGTATTGTACGCAAGTACGTCTAAAATAGAAGATAGTCCGGATGCTTCGAAGTTATAATCTTTAAATTCTGCAGTTTTCTCCAAATAACTTTTCAGATTATTTTTAATATTCTGAAAGTCTAGAGCCGTAGATTTAATCGTAGTTGTCATTTATCTTAGCCTGCTAACGTTTGTTGTAAACTCAAGCGTTTGAGTCGTATTAATTATTTTGAAAATAACGGTTATTTCAAGAGAGTTTAAATCAGGAGCAGATATTGCTTTAACAATTAAGCTTTTTTGATCTACTCTAGGTTCGTATGTTTTTATAGCATTTATTATACTAAACTCTACTTCTCTTTCGGTATAATTATCGGCGAGCTCAAATAAGTAAGTTTGAATGTTGCCACCGAAATAAGGCGAAAATGGTTTCTCACCACGATTAGTCATTAATAGAATTTTTAATGCTTGTTTGACGGCCGCAGCGCCTTTGACTTTATATATGTCGCCTGCTACTGGAGTAATATCTAAGGATAGATCAACATCAATATAATCAATATTGCGTGTAGCCGCAATAGATGATTGCTGAATATTACCATCCTCTAGCGAAAGTGCTCTTTTAGCTGCCATGTTTAAATACTACTATATTTGAAAAGTTGTACAACTATTTATATCATTTTTCAAGGACTTCTATTAATTCATTGACACTTAATAACCTTCCGTTATACACGGTATCAATAAACATATTAAAATTAACATCATATGATGCGCCGAGTACGGTAGGCATCTCAACTACTATTTGACTAGTAAGAGAACCGTCTGGATTTAGTGTGTCATAGTCTAATGTTAATTTTTCAAAGAAGTTATAGTCTTTCCAATATTCAGCCACTTCGTATGTGCGTTCATGGTTAACTTTACCGTCTCGGTCAATAACTTGATAAACAACAGTTCTGCCATCGGCCTTCTTAATATTATCTCCGCCTAAAAATTCTGTCGGACCTGCTCGATATATTCCTTCTGATACAATTAAACGAACATCATTAAACATATCTGTATTGCCATTAATACTACGATATAATTCGGCATGCAAATACAGTTGTCTAGTGATAGAAAGTCTGGCACTAGCTGAAGTAATGTGATTAAAGGAAGTACGATTCCCGTAAGATCCTAAAAACTTTGCTATGCTTATTCCTGGGCCAAGTTTAGTTGACGCATTAATTTCACTAGGATTTAAAAAGTTTGGGTTGTAGACCGGATCAACTAAAAATATCATGGTGTAAATCTCTTTCCTCTGTTAGCAATACCGTTTCCTAGTGGAGTGTAACCAAATTTAGATGAAGGATTTCTATTAGATACCCTACCGGTTTTACTTGGTTGTTGCTCATATGATTTATGGCTAATACGACCTTCAGCAACCATTTTCATGTGTAGTTTGCTTTTGTTTGCTTTATCTCTAAATGCTGATCGCAATTCTTGTGTGGTAGGAACCTTTTCAAATATACCAGCATAGTCATCTGCTAATATTAATGAATCCCGATACTTGTTATCATCATCAACTTTAATAGTACGTACCGCATATGAACCAAGCGTGAGGTGGCCAGTAACAATAGGAGCATTTGGAGGTGGACCGTTTGGTGCCAATGCTTGTTGTTTAGGAGGTAATTTTACTGGCACACCTGGAGTTACAGCAGATTTCGAAGTGGCCTTAGAGGCTCCAACTGCATATTTTGCCCAGTCAGCAGTTAATGAATGTCCGGACAATTGAGCTTCAGTTGCCTGACCATAAAATGAACCAAAGAAAGCAGCACCAGAAGTAAATGGTACTGGACCTGCAGGTCCTTGATAAATTTTACCTGTAAAATCCATTGCGTCACCACCAATAGATCCTTTGACGCCTAATATCGACATATTGATCGATGAAATGCTGGCGGTTTTAGATACAGAAACCCATTCGGTACTAGCAGATTGCAATAGCTGTCCGCCAGAAATAAACTCCATATTTTCGGCAGTTTTAATTTTAGTAGTTGTTTTAGAAGTAATATCTAAACTATCTAAGTTTTGCATTACTCTAGGTCCTAGGGTATTTTCAGTTCTAGAGCCTTTAACTAATTGTTTATTATTCTTACCAATCTCTAAAGTATTATTCTGACTAATACTTTCATTTTTAGAACCAGCGACATTAATATTATAGTTACCAGCAACATCAACGTTATAGTCACCGGCAACAGTTAAGTTTAAAGTGCCTTTATAGACCATGTTACCATTACCTTCAATGATAACAGTTTGATCTCCTCCAGTAACTTCTATCTTATTATTGACAGCAGATATAACAAGAGAACCGTCGGCACGCATTTCTACACCGGCGCCGGATCTATGTTTAATGAGTACTCGCTCACCACCTGGTGTATCGTCGTATTCTACAACATGTCCACTAGCAGTTTCTTTTACTTGATTAAACGGATATTGAGATGGCTGTTGATCTTCGATATTAAGCGGTACGCCGATGTCTCCACCCCCGACGTACAACTCATTAATTTTAGTACCGCGTGCTGCCTTATTAATAGAATTATCGTAATGATATTCTCGTTTAGGGTACTCGCCAGTTGGATCTTGGAAACCATCCAAAGGTACGCCATCAGTCGTCTCTTTTGCGATGTTTCTGCCTAATGATGCTTTATCTTTTGATACTGTCACTTTGGAGATCTCTTATTTAATTCAGCTGGGGTCAATACTTGATCGACTAACAAATCATTGTAAACTGATTTTTTACGGAAAACTTTAGCTGCATATTCGATAACATCAAAATAAGGATCGGCCGCAGTATCTTCCAAATCGTTGTGTCCAAATACTTGACCTCCTGGGAAACGTCTATAAAAAGCTTCAAGTAAAGCTTCTAACGTTCTCATCTGTGCCATTGTATATGATTGCGCTGACCTATAAGATAATGGGTTTTCAGTCTCGGTAGGGCAGTTTAATCCACCTACTAGTACTACGTCAATACATCTTAGATCATGACCTCTGATAGCGCTAGCCTCAGCTTTACGGGCTAAAGGCAATCCTCTTTGAAGTCTACCGTCACGTCTAATTACATAGTGGTATTGTATTCCCTGTAAACCGCGCTCGTTGTGGTCTATATGTATCTCTTCAGCGCCTAAGTTTTGATTCGTATATGTTTCTGAAGCATGAACAATTAATTCGACTACAGGTCGTTTTATAGATCGTATTTCTGCGCCAAGTTCTTCCTTCGAATCAACATACGTAAATGCATTAAATTGTGTTTGACTTCCTGCATAACGTTCAGCATTTTCTGCTAGTCTAGTATCTGTCACTGCATAACTCAATGCCGACTTTACTAATGAACCCGATATTGTCGTATCGATATTACTAAAGCTTTCATCAATATCAGTAATGCGCTGAGCGGTTGCATCAATTTCTTCTTTAGGTATACCAGCCGCAGTAGCTTTCGCCTTCATTTTGTTAATATAGTCTTGAGTATTAACTGGATCAATATCCTTTAATACTTTTTTCATCTCCGGACTAGTAGAACCGGCATCGGCAGTTACTTTCTTAATTGCCTCTGCTACTTTCTTTTCATCTCCATTTTGTACATCTTGTATAATATTACTAATATCATCATCGGTTAATTCGACGCCTGGAGCAAGTTTGGCAATGATCTGTGTTGCAGTTCTAGAAAGACTTTCAGCAATATCTTGCAATAATCCTTGACCGGTTTTTATTGTAGTGTTTATTGTATTACTGATAAACTCATCAGCAGCTTTTTCAAAGTCATTAGCAATTGCTGCAACGTCAGTTAACGCTGCAGATATATCATTAATTCCTTTAGTAATAGCATTTTTTGCTTGTTTAAACTGACTGCTTAAATTAGAATTACCTGTTGCATCTGATACTGCATCAGTAATTTCAGCCTCAGGATTTAATGTATTAATGGCAGATAGTTTTTCTACTAATTCTTTTGAATCCGGTGCTTTAAGCTCGGTTATTTGACCAGACAATTGGCCAGTATCACCTAAAGTATTGCCTGCTCCAGTTACTGCACCAGATATACCAGCAACTGCTTCATTTGCGCTAGCAACTATATCGTTTGCCTTAGCATTAACTTCACTGACTAATTTATCGGTTGAACTTTTAATTGCATCTAAAGCCGAACCACCTTCGGCAACATCAGGTAATAAATTACCTCCGGTACCAAGTCCAGTTAATATCGAGATAATGCTATTCAGTGTGCTATCTAAGCTTCCGCCGATTGAACTAATACTACTAAAAATAAAATCACCCGCAGAATCTACAGCACCTGCGATTGCTGGATCCATTTCGGTATTAACATCATATGTCGGGTTGCCGTCACTATCGACTCCTGATTGCGTAACAGTAACTTGTAAGCCGGCGCCGTTATACACGTCCGGCGTAGATTTACTTAAAATTATATTTTCTGGATCATTGATGCCAGTAATACCGATAGCATCAGTAATACCTACGTATGAGGTCTGTTCCGCGTTTTCTTTTGTGCCATATGATATTACACCGGACACAACTTCGCCGACCACAGCACCAGCCAGAGTTGACTTAACGCCGCTAGTAACGTCTTGCATGGTAATAGTTTCTTTTTCGACATTAGAACCAACCGCTAGGTTGTTTAATCTAGTTTCTAAAGAACTATTAAGGTATGTGTTAGTAATGCTCATAGTTATACCAATGCATAATATAAGTTACGCGTTGCAGTATTAATAGAAGTAATAAGATTCTTGTCTTTAATCTTCATATAATATTTAGCGAACGTTAACTGGCAATTATTTGGGTTATTTTCATCTAATGTATCAGTTTGCAGCAACTTAATATTAGCCGCCCGTTGAGTGTTATTTAACTCATATAGTATAAACGCTAATTGTACGGTAAACCGTTTCCAATCATTTGAAAATGTTTGTAGTTCTGATAAACGTATATCTGACCATCCGGCAAGTCCAATAGTATTGTCGGCTTTTCTTACGCCAGATACCATTTTAGACATAACTGATATCGTAGCAACAATAGCAATTACCTGTTTTAGTTTATATCCGGCATTTAAAAAGAACTTGACCGCTTCTGCTTTTCTAAACTCTGTAGTGTTTCTGTTAATTTCGCCGTAATTATCATCAGCAATTACTGGCAAATTTAAAACCAAATCATCTATAGTTGACTGATAGAATACTTCCGTAGGGGTTTTACGTTCAGCAATGGTTTCGTATTCTAATCTTTTTTGGATACGCGAAGGAGTTTCTGTTCTAGGCAATGATCCGATTACTATAGGAGTCTGTGATCCTTTCCCGTCCATAAACATGCCGAATACCATCGCTCCGGTTTCTAGTCGCGGCGTTGAACCTAAACCAGATATGCCACCCTCAGTAGTAGGAATAACTAATTGGGCCCATGGAAGATCTGCTTGCCTAATATCAGCGGTCGAAGGTGAATGCAAACCGTGTATTCGTATGCGCACACGACCTTCTAATCCATACGGCGGAGTATTATCAATAACATCAGCAATAAACCAACGCGTACTATCGCCATAGTATTCATATTCTATCGCTTTCATTTATCTAGATCCTTTACGATTTTACATACTGTCATAACAACGTCATGCCGCGTTTCTTTAAATTGGTGTCTAGTATTGTATATTAGAAAGTCTCCAGACTTCATTGCATCTAATTTCTTACTATCTTTCTGATCTAATAAACTATTATCAGATATAACATTTAATCTTACTATATCGCCTACCGAAGCACCGGCCATAATAAATCCAACGCCCGGGATACTTACTTCAAACATGTTTTTATAAAGCATATTTCGTATCGCCAAAGCCTCGATCTTTTTCATGAACATATCGACCGTAACTTCATCATGATAACTTTTAAAATTACCATACGTTCCTGTTGACGTGACGGTATGAAATACGCGGGCATTTAATTTATGCAACTGCGTATTATCAATAGTAAAATATTCATCGTATATATTTTGAACGGTGGACTTTTTAATAACACCGCTATCAATTAGTTTGTTAATCGTTTTTGTAATATCATAATGGCCAGATGAAATTTGGCCTGTGCTTAGGTTAGTATTATTGTATAAAGATCCTATGCCGCCAGCCATTAACTGCGTCATTGTATTTTGAATCTTTACTACTTTCATAGACTGAATTTGGAATGATTTAGCCAGCATTCCTTGTGTTTCTACTTTAGAACCATTTGCCGGGAAATATGTGTAAGGTCTTTTGCTATTAAATGCTTTTTGTTCAAGCATAATATCTAAATTGCCTAAACGAATATTGTTATCGTGTATAGACGCATATAAAAAGAAAGGTGAACCATTCTCAGTTGTCGCTCTATCCCTAAGCCACTCAGCAGCTTCTAGTGGATTCAAGTATGGGATAATACCTTTAAAATTAGATTGCGCCGCTGGACCAGAATACGAAAGATCAACATCTTTCTTGAGATCTTTAGCGCAAAGTTTAGTAATTTCTTCGACCAGATCATTTTGTACGGTCCTGCTAATTTTGATTGCTTTATTCAATATAGCATGTTCTTCTATTAAAGTAATCAAATAGGTCGAAGAAGAACCGGTGGCTGAGGTTATGTCCTTTACTGTTTTTTCAATACTAGACATAATAAAGGAACGACCGGTGCTGTTAGTGACATTATCCGGATTTAATCCTTTATTTTTTAAAGTTGAACCGCTATCAGGATACTCGCTAGTAATATCGATAAAGAGTCTTTCGGTACCACTAAAACCCATAGTATCAAATATAGCAGCATCGTCAACTACAACAATCTGTCCTGTAATATATGGTTTTTCTAAACTTTCATATAAAACAACTTCAACAATATTGTTCTGTATATAGATCTTACGGCCGGAAAATCTATCGGCGGTGATATACGCGGAATGTAGTTTATATTGTTGTTGAATTGCTTTTGACATTATTGACTCATCAATGTATTAAATTCTTGTGCCACCGTTCCGACGACATCTTTTTTAAACACTTTAATTGTTTTTAATTGGTCATTTGTTATTTGTACTACATCTAAATTAGTAACATTTGTAAGCCCAACAGGGTTTTCCACTTGAGTAAATGGATCTATGTCAACCCAATTTCCATCGGCATCTTCCCAATGATCGGTTGCTAAATACTGCGCGCGCTCATATAATACAGTTCCTGCTACGTTATGCCCAGTACTAGGATCAAAATAATAAAATCCTTCTCCATCAGTAAATGTGCCGTCCGTGGCGTTACTTACTTTAACTTGAGCAGTAACCGTATATACCGAGTTTTCGTTAAAAGGCAAACTACTAATAACTGCTTTAGTATCTAGAGACGATAATGTTATAAAATAATTTTGTATTAATTCGCCGTCTTGAAATATTAACCACTTATGCGTATCAGCAAATACTTTATTAGATTCGGTTAATGATATTTCAGCGCTACCAGTTTCTCCTACAGTCAAAGGAAAATCCTCGGTAACGGTATAAGTGGCGCCAATAGTATTAACAACCAGCTGTCCCAAAGAAAGATTTCTTTTGATAATATTGCCGATTGTACCGGTCTCAGAACCGACAATTAATGCCCCAACTTTAAAGTCATACGGTTTTGTTGCCAAATTACTCCGACTAGTAATTACTCGATGTGGATATGAATGCTCTGCATGAGGCAAAACATCTTCATTATCTAACGGCCAACCAGATTCTCTTAAATGATCATTAAGTAAAAAGAAAGTCCAATAGTAGTCGGTAGTGCCATATAATCTAAATGACAAAGTGTCCGGCCGTTCTCCGGACGGAATAATATAATCTTGGTAAAATGCACCGTTAGCTTTTACCTGATCGATTAAGTCAACGTATTGACTAAGGTCTTGCATAATAGCAGACGACGTCTCATCGCCAAACTTATACCGTATTTTCTTGAAATTGCTAAAGTATGTAGTACTCATTAGAAACCACCTTCCACAATATCTTTCTTATTAAGTGTTTCTGCTTCTTGGAATGTCAAAGTAAGGTCAACTTCCATAAATTCTGGTGTGTTACTTTCCTCGTCATAATGAAAACCCATTTGAGTTGCGTTGTATGTTACAGAAACATCTCTCAAGTTACATGGCTTTATTTTATTTGCCATAGGCGTGCCGTTATATTCTAACTGTATATCAAACTTATTAGGAAATTCATATCCTAAAGAGATAGAAGCACCGCCAATATTTAATGGTATATCGTTCGGGTATAGTTCTGATCTAAATAACTTAATAATATCTTTGACGTGTTTGGCTTCTTCTTTGGATCTAGCAACCATTTTAAATGCAAACGAAAACTCACGCAACGTTACACTCTTAAAGAGAGATCTCATATTTGGGTTTGTTACTAAACCAGAGGCAGCAGTAATACCGCCAGCAACACCTTCAGCGCCGATTACTTTTGCGGCACCTTTCATAAGGGCAGTTTTACCGGTTAATGATGCTACTCGGCTATCCATTGCAGCACCTTTCATTGCATTGACAAAAGAACTTACGCCGCCTTTTAATGCTCCGGCAACACCAGCGCCACCTGCCACAGCAGCTCCTATCATACCCAATTCCATGTTATCATAAGTAACAGCATCTCTAAATTGAATGCCAGGTGGCATATACAGGACAACCTGGTCGCCTCTTATAATAGTACTATCAGCAGATTTTGATTCATTACGGCTTCCATTATGTTCAGCATTATCTGCGGCTGTTGCTGCTTCTTGGTCAGCAAGAGATGGAGTCGCGTCAGAAGCCGGTGCCTCTTGCTCGATAAAGTTTAGCGCGCCTGTAACAACATCTTCTAGCAAATCATTACTGACTCTGAGATATTCTTCTTTGAGTACAGTAAATTTAATTCTAGCCAAATACTCGTCTTCTTTAACTAACGGATACTGGTATCGTTGTTGCACCGAGGTCTCAACTACAGCAGTTTCTTTTTCTGGTTCTTCTGCTTCGTTTTGTTTGCTTTGGATTTCTTCTTCGGCCATGGGTTAAAAACCTAATAAATAGTTTGTACAAATTCTAATTAGTATTTATACGAGATGTCAAGAACATATAAAGGAAGATACAAACCGGTCAATCCCAGCAAATATGCTGGAGATCCAGAAACTGTGACATATCGTTCTATGTGGGAACGTCACTGCATGAAATGGTTCGACACAAATTCAAATGTTGAACAGTGGGTAAGTGAAGAATTAGTTATACCATATATTTGTCAAACTGATAAGAAGGCTCATAGATATTTTACTGACTTTCTCATAAAGTATAATGATGGTAGAATAGTTATTATTGAAGTGAAACCATATAAAGAGACTCTTCCACCGAAAAGCGGTGTCGGTAAAACCAGACAAAGGTTATTATCAGAAGGTTTGACATATGTAAAAAATCAATCAAAGTGGAATGCAGCAAGTTCGTATGCAGCAGATCGTGGCTGGCATTTTGAAGTATGGACCGAAAAAGAATTGGAAGCAATGGGAATATTGCCAAAATCAACAAGAAAGTTAAGAACTAAAAAACCAATCAAGCCTTTAGCTCCGTTTAAAAAGAAAAAGAAATGACGCTACCTAGAATATTTTTTATTGGAATGAATCGTACAGCAACTAAGGCATTATCGTCATTAGTATCTGATAGCGGATATGCTGCGTACCACTTCAGTGGTCGTAACGGAGAGAATATTGCCAAAACTATAAAGAAAAATGTTTTAGCCGGTAATCCACCATTAGATACTATAGATGACGCATGCTCGTATGCTGATATGGCATACCACGAATATGATGATTATATAGAAGGCAATTTGTATTTCAGAGAATTGTACCAAGCATATCCGGATTCATATTTTATTTTAAATACTCGGACTGAAGCCAATTGGCTTCGTTCTAGAATAAACCACAAAGATGGTGATTACTTAAAACGTTGTCGAGAAATACTAGGTGCAGGTGCTGCTATTGAAAACAATGAAGTACATATGCATTGGATGAATTACCGGAGAATCCACCATTCCGCAGCAATATCGTATTTAACGTCAAAGACTGACCGATTTATGATCTTTGATACTGAGTACGATAATATTTCTAAATTAGTAGAAAAACTTAAGGCGCATTATAACATTAATACCGCTCATTGGAAACACGTCGATTAAAACCGTATAAATACTAGTATAAGTTTTTAAAGGAACAGTCAGTGTCCAATATTTTTAATAGATTAGAGCTGCAGGCATTTAAAGCCGGTATTACTCCCCGGACGGCCGAGTCACGCAAATGGTTTCAACAAAAAGCCAAGAATCTTCGTAGCATCAATCGTACTGAGTTGATGAAAGAAGAACCTATTAAAAGAAAGAGTAATGAAGTAGTCGGCGGCATGTATATGTTTATATATGATCCGAAACACAAAGACACTCTTCCTTATTACGATGCCTTTCCTTTAGTCGTGGTCATAGGACCAGCAGAAGGTGGTTTTATGGGATTGAATCTGCATTACTTACCTCCTATGCTACGCGCTAAAATGCTAGATGGTCTGATGGGTATAACAACTAATACAGCTTTCAATGATTCAACGCGATTCAAAGCATCTTATAATTTATTACAACGTGCGGCTAAGCTTAAATACTATAAACCATGTATAAAACATTATTTAAGTAATCATGTTAAGTCACAATTTGCTTTGGTCCCTGCTACTGAGTGGGAAATAGCCACCTTTTTGCCGACAGCTGACTTTAGAAAGGCAAATAATTTTAAAGTATATTCTGACTCTAAGAGGATGATCGGATAATGCCGTTTTCAATAGACGAATTTAAAAGTGCGGTATCAAAAGGATCCGGTCTAGCAAAACCGAATCTATTTAATATTTACTTGCCACCTTTAGATCCTAGTGTTAGCACTAAAGAATTAAATCTACTTTGTAGAGCTGCTGCCTTACCTGGGAAACAGATGATTTCTCAAGATGTACAAATGGGATTAAATACTCGTAAAATTGCAAATGGGTTTGGAGTTACTGATATAACATTGACTTTTTATGTATTAAATGATTTCCACGTAAAGAAATACTTTGAAATGTGGCAAGATATGGTTGTAAAGCGCCGTGGCGAAGCATATGAAATTGGTTACTACAATGACTATGTAAAACCAGTTCGAATTGAATCAGTGCAAAAAAAGATGTCTATTCCGGTATTTAAGAAGAAACTTTTTAATAGTACTGGGGTTGCTGATACTGTTTTAAAACGAATTGCACGTGACGTCGGCCCGATAGGACCATTTGACCTTAGTCAGGGAGAAATTGATCTTAGTTTCGGGGGTGAGAATAATACCGTATATAAAGTTGAATTGATAGAAGCATATCCAACTTCAATAAGCGAGCTAGTATTAACTAACGACGCTGGTGGACTTATGGAATTAACTGTGCAGTTATCATATAAAGATTTTACTAGTTCGTTTAGTAAGATAGATGATAGCCTCGGAGATATCATAGCTGGAGCGCTAATAAATAAGTTTAAATCGTTATTTTGAATTATAATATTAATTAGGAGTTTTATATAATGGCTTTGCCAAAACTGAATGATTCACCTTCATATGAATTGATTGTTCCATCGACAGGTAAAACTGTAAACTACAGACCGTACTTAGTAAAAGAAGAAAAAGTTTTAATGATTGCTTTTGAATCAGGAGATACAAAGCACTCAATGCGAGAAATTGGTAATACTCTCAATGCCTGTCTTCATAGTGCTGGTATTAATGTATTCGATCTAACTACATTTGATGTTGAGTATATGTTTACTCAAATCAGATCTAAAGCAGTTGGAGAAGTGGCGAATGTATTAATTGCATGTAAATCGTGCGGACATAAAAATGAATATGAATTAGATGTTACTGATATCAAAGTGAGTAAACCTTTAGTTGAAGAAAATGTTATTCAGTTGACTACCGATGTTGTAGTAGAGCTTGAGTATCCTACATATGGTGCAGTATGTGCATTAGAATCGCTTGGAGACAAGGATACAGTAAATCAAGGTTTTGAGATGGCAAAGTTATCACTCAAAACTATTAAGACTGAAGAAGACCGATTTAATGTCAAGGATTATTCTAAGAAAGAAATTACTGAGTTCGTAGAGTCTATGACTACTGATCAGTTCCAAAAGATTTCTAATTTTCTAACTGGAATACCTGCAGTAACATATGAAGACATTTTCGAATGTTCTTCATGTAAAGAAGTGAATGAAATTAAACTGAAAGGAATGAAAGATTTTTTATAGTATGCCTCTCTCATGACAATTTGGTTAACCACTTCAAAACCAATTTCGCGATGATGCAGCACCACGGGTACAGCCTTTCGGAATTAGAGACTATGATACCATGGGAACGAGATGTTTATGTTTCTATGTTGATTGATTATATTAGAGAAGAGAATGATAAGTTAAAAACTATTAACAATAATCGATAGAGATAATAATGAACACCTTAAAAGACGTCATTGATAGATTAAAAGTAGAAGGTATGCTGACAAGAAACAGCGGAACCCACTCAATAAAATCAATGAAAGAATTGTTAACACAAAATATCGAGGCTTCACTCGAGATTAGTTCACAACTAAAAGAAATGGGTGCCGTTGTTCCTCAATTAGCTCAAAGCGAAGGTGACACTAATAAAGGTGATGCGCTCGAAGCCAAAATGGATGATGATCAACAAAACAAAAGTATTTTATCGGCTCTTAAAGATATCGGTTCATCTTTGTTTGGAATATCCGACGAACAAAAGAAAAAATCAGAAAGCGGCGGTATAGCAGGTTTCTTTAAAGACCTTCTTTTTGGTGGTGCTATAGTTGGAGCAATCCAACTGGTTGTAGAAAACTGGGACTATATTACTGAAGTATTTCAAACTAAGATTTTACCTACGCTTAAGGAATTAGGAAGTAAGGTTGTTGAAATAGGTAAAATTGTTATTCCTTTTATTATCGATAACTTTGATACTATAGCAAAAACAATGTTAGGTATGTGGGTTTTCGGTAAAATATTTACGGCAATAAAAGCTGTCTCAGCCGGTCTCGCACTATTAAAGCTTAACCTACTTAAAACTGGCGAACAAATTACTGAGGTCGCCGGAGGCGCCGCCGCCGCTGGAGCCGGCGACAAAGCCGGCAAAGCCGGCTCTTTGAAAGACCGGGCGAAAGCGCTTTATACTGCGATAGCTGGATTTGCTGCGAGAATAGGAGTCGTGGCGGTACAAATTGGTGCCGCCGGTGCAGCACTGTATGCTGGAATAGCACCATTGGCTGTTGCTGCTGCCCCATTTGTCCTTGCTGCTGCAGGGATCGCGCTGGTGCTTTATTCACTTACAAAAGCAATAGATAATGCGAAGGCAATATTTGCAGATACTGGATCAATCGGTTTGGCACTGACTGAAGGATTTTCTACGTTATATGCTACTATTATTGGATTTGTACCAGATCTTCTTAAAGATGTAGTATCGTGGATAGCTCGTAAGTTAGGATTTGACGAAGCAGCCGACGCAATGGACGATTTTAGCTTCACCGATTGGTTGCAAGATGGCATTGCCGGTATATTTGACTCTCTTCGTATAACTTTCATGAAGGCAATTAATGGAGTTATTGGTTATGTCAATGGTGCTTTAGACTGGATACCAGGTTTTGGTCCGGAGACTATTGCCAAACCTTTTGATATAGAATCAGAAGAAAAGCTTATTGAAACAAAAAATGAAGGTAAGTTACAGCGCAGGGAAGAAGCTAAGTTACAGCGCAGGGAAGAAGAAGCAACAGAAGAAGAAAAATTGACCGTGGTTGAAAAACCGCCGCTTCCTGCACAACAGGCTGAAGCCGTAACGACGATGCCGATTGAAAGAGGCGAGTCTCCTAATCAAGGCGCTTTAGTTGTGGAGCAACAAGCTTTACAACAACAACAAGCACAGGCAGCCGTAGCTCAGGCAGCGATGGCATCAGCAACACCGATAATTAATGCTCCAACATCAAATAATACTAATGTCAGTAATGTGTCTAACGCAATTATGGATATTAACATTTCGTCTATCGATTTCTTTGATAGAACTTATTCTCCAATATAAAAAAAGGGTCCCTTTCGGGACCCTCTAGTCTAACGCACTTGACTGGGTTCGGTTTAATCTTCCGCTGCCATTTTAGCAAAGTATGACAAGGTGTCATCTTCGTCTGCTTCAGAAGCAACAGGAGGAGCATAGGTAGTCTGGGCTGCTACAATAGTAGGCTCAGATGCTGAACGAAGCGGCGCATGTTCAGCGGTCATAGTCAATGATTCATTTTTAATAGTTGAACCGACACCGGTAGCAACGCCTAGAACCATCTCTAACTTCTGCTTAAGCTCGTCATAAGATTTAAATGTGCTTGGATCTGCATACTCGCCTACAGGATGCATAGAGTTATATACTGATTCCAACTTAGACTCTTCAGCAGAGAATAGTGGAGTCGGAGCTTTAAACTCAGATTTATCATAGTTACGGTAACCAGCAACATTACGAATCTTCAGCTGGAAATCTGCACCACGCCAAAAATCGAAAGGATTAACCGGTTCTTCACCTGGAAACTCAGGTTGCATAAGATCCATAATTTTATCAAAGATCTTTTTGCCGAAAGTGTACATAAACACTTTACCGTTGTTTGCTGGATTAGCCGGATCACTTAGTACTAAGACGTTAGAAACATAATGCAAACGACGCTTTTGACGACGTGCAGTTTCTTTATCTTCTTCGATGCCGCTATTCCACAAACGTGAATTTAGTTCACCTACTGGATCGTTCTGTCCAATAGTTGTAAGTGATTTTTCGATATACCACTTACCAGTTGGGCCTTTAAACCCATGATCCCAATAACGTACCCATGGCAAGTCTTGACCTTCACATGCTGGCAAGAAACGAATAACGGCATAACCATTACCTGATTCGTCAACAGTCGGTTTCCAGACTCGGGCATCGTCGTATGAATTGGTTTTTTGTTGGGTACCAGCAGCTTCTTGAGCTGCATTGACCAACTTAGAAATGTCTAGAGATTTAGACTTTAGATTTGCAAATGACATAAATTAATTCCTTCGTATTAACAATATATGGTTTAAGTATTATAACACTGTGTATGATATTTGTACATTAATATTTGTACAAATGTATTTATACATCCAAAGTGTTTAGTTTCGGCAAAAAGTTTAATGACCTAGCTTCAGCTTCTAAATGATCCAATATAGATGGAGTCAAATAGCGTTTAACGTCTTCTAATTCAATATTATTCTTTTCGCATATATGAACTACAGCGTCCATATAACTCAATTCAGTAGTAAAAACAGTAGTCTCGATGAGACGAGAAAACGTTTTCTTATTCATGAATCGAGTAGTTTCATCTTCCATTGACAGATCAATGTCCATAATTAGACGACCGGCGAAAAATTAAGTACCGAGTCTAAACGGAAAGCTCTCCAACCTTTGGCATTGAGGTCATAACACCGTACTACTGCTTCATTAACTTTAATAGTAGTACTTGCAGTTTGTTCTCCTTCAAGTCCCATGAGATCTGCATTTAATGTACAAAGCATATCACGAAACTCTCCGTTGACTTTAGTGAAGTGTACATTGCATGGACCTTCAGATAAAGCTTTAACTATTTCTGCATAGTTGTATATAGATTCCATAATATAATCTCCTAATTAAAATCGGTCGTATTCAGCATCTTCTTCAGCAGTATCTTTGTTACCATCAGGTTCACCAGTAACATACTTCAGAAACTCATCATTACCGTCAAGCATAATGATTACTTTTTCAATTGACATTAATAAGTCGCCGATGTTTTTAACAGTAGTATCTTCGGCACCAGATTTTTCTACTTCTTTTGCATAGTCCTGACATGCGTCGATGTAAACTACGCGAAGAAATTCGCGGGCAATTAGTTCTACGTCGTGCTGCGGGTATTTGCGTAAATCAATTAGATTTTCCATTTAATTCCATTCCTCGTAACAAGTTGTTTTATAAACATCACTGTAATTAGCAATCGCATATGCTTCTGCATCATTCCAGGATATTTCCTTTTTGTGATCTTGACTTTCAATACGCTCGGCAGATTTGATTAGCTTGTACACCTGTCGGCGTTGCGCCGCGGCTTTTTGTACTTTTACTGCTGCTTTTCTAATCATAGCGTACCGTAATTCCTTATTGAAAGAAGCGTCATTTTGTTTCATCATAATAGTATATTATACCTCATTTGTACTGAATTGTACATCTTTTTTTTCATTATTTAAAAAAAATCTTAAATCACGCTCCATAGCAATAGTTAGCAATTTAGCGTTGCATGATCTAAGATTTACAAGCATTAGTTAAGCAAACGACTTGGCGCATTCCCACTGGCCAGCTGGAGTCCACCAATAAACATAGTCAACATCACCTAATGTATTTGCTAGAAACTCTTTCAATGTGCCGAATGTTTCTGCTGCATCATTATTAACGGATTTTTCTTTGCTTTCACTGTAAGTTTCTTCTAGAGAAGAAAGATAACCACCAGAAGCTACTTCAAGAGCAGCGGCATTATTGTTATAGAAACCAGACAAAGTCTTTCCTACACCAGATGTGTAGCCATCATAGTGGCAGTAGCTAGCAGTAACAGTACCATCAGTATTAACGTAAGCAATCATTGAACTAGTAGACATAATATATTTCCTCAGTGGTAAATCATCATTATGTAGCCATTATATTATATGAAACAGACTTTGTACACAACTATTTTCAATTATTTTCAATTAAATGTTATGATTGTCATCATCCGGATCAAAATGCTCGCCAGGATAGGTGAGACATATATGAAGAAGTTTAAGCACACATAATGATATAACTCCGATGATTAGATAGTTAATGTATATCATTATAGACGCCGGTTTTCTTAAGTTCTTTCTTTTTGTCAATATGAGTAGATGGACGATGGACCTTCGGAAGGTTCTTTGCTACCGGATTATTAAACCCTATGTCAGAATTCAACCCGCTATGGCCGTCTCTCCTCTTTCTACTAGATTTGGACATTTCTAATTTCCTATGTTTTTGCCTTACCGACGCATGTTAGCATGGTCTATGGCATCTTGTTGACTTATGATTGGTACTGCATTACTTTTATGAAGAGTGCTGATACCCTTCACTAAGGTGCCGGTATACACCGGCCTGTCGGCTTTGCCGCAATTATAAATAGTACTAGTATCCGATACTGATTTGATATGTGAAGTATCGGCGCCGGGTCGAAGCGGCAGTGTCGTTTCTACTACGAGTTCGACAAAAGCAGGTTTGGTTGACTTTTTGGTCGACCAAGCATTATATTTCTTTTTGCGGCCATTTGCGTAATAATTACCATATTGCATAGTATAATAGTATCCCCGGCTGAATAACTATATTATTATACTATAATAAACAGCTATTGTACATATTTATTTTCACACAAAAGGTATAAATACAACCATGGACAATTTATTCGATTTTGGGTTCACCTTAGTAGACGAAGACGAATTAGAAGTAGTCAAGTCTATCAGCGCCGAAGCCATCTCAAGTGATCAGACTCGGCAAGATATAGAAGAAAGGTTAGATCGGTTATATAACGCTATACAGCCGTTGCTAAATAACCTGAAATCTAATCCTGAAAAGGAATACATATTATGGCCCAATCGATTAGCAAAAATCGAACAGTTCGAAGATTATATCTTAAACATCTACCAGGGAAACTAATGTATGTTTTTTAACAACCTAAACGAAACCATTTTGAGAGAGATTGGTCCGACCGGAGCACCGGTTTACCGATATGTACAAAGTGAAGAGAAAGATCATTTTGCACGTAAATTAAATGGTCAAATTAATTCTGATTTAAGCGCAAATAGCGTGTATCTTAAGCATGCAAACTCTAGAGTTAACTCTGTAGAAGAAGCGCTTAACTATGGTCCTATGTACTGCAACTTCTTGCAAGACAAAGGATACAAGAATATTCTATTTGTTGGCCATTTTAATGCCGGTCAATTATCCTGGATTTTAGATGCCTCAGCTGACCGCGTAGTTGATTTGCTTCCGCCTGAGCGTTATCATCTTGGCCAAATGGTAGATCCTAACATTATGTTGCAATTCGTGCCTATGGTTCATGCTATGTACACTTATAAAACATCAGCCTCTGTGGTAAGACCACCTGAATCACGTCATAGAGCAGTAATGCACTCTCTATATTCCAAGAATGGTCTTAAGGACAAGATGCTTGGTTCTAATAAGCAATACCGTCATGGTATGATTGATTGGACTTTAGATATGCCGGCTGATGCGGCAAAGTTTGATGCAGTAGTGTTCTTAGGTGTTCCTAAACATACCGACTCTTTTGAAATCGAAACAGTACGTGCTACCTTTTCTCCATACTGTACGCCAGGTTTTGCAATGGTTGATTTATATTACAACCAAGGAGATTCAACAAAGTGGGTAAACGGCACTAAGAAAGATAATACAGAAGGCCTTGCAAAAGTATTTGCAAACAGAGCCCAATGGGATGACGAAGTTCAAACGAACGGCGGCCGTCCAGAAGAACTAAGTATTATGGATAGAATTATTAACGTCTTCTAAAACAGAAGTGCTAATATAAAAAATAGACCACACCATATAAGAACGTTTGGATAGTCATTCCAGGCGTTCTTATAGTCTACCCAGGTCCAGTAGATAAAGTCTTTTACTTCGGGCCAATATTTTTCAATTAAATCATTCAGTCTTGTCATTTAAAACACCCACTTCTATAGTAACGTTTTTCGGCAATTTAAACTTTATTTTATCATGTCTGTGATGAATTGTAAACTGTATATGGCTAAATTCTTTAAAAAAGTTTGCCCATATAGGTCGCCAATTCATAGCAATTCTATGCGTATTCAGATCACTTCTATCGGCTTCTAAAAACAAATCAGTATAACTACGTAGAGTCAGATCAAAGAGTGCATCAAAGCCATACATATGGACTTCGGTCGCTCTCATACTACGACATGCATAGTCTACTGCCATGTGACCACAAGAATAGTTTGTCGCAGCTTGTACTAAGGTATGACCTGGTAACTTCGCATACTCAGGAATATGAGTATGGAAACCTTTAATGTTCTGGGAATACTTAAGATAGAATGTTGGATTTTGTTCCATCCAACGGCGTGGTCGTGTACCTAGTACCCAATCATACATTCCTAGATTGACGCTACCTTCCTGTAAAGCGGCCATCATCTTGAAGTCTACCATACAACTAGCATGTACTTCAGCTTTAGTCAATTCGAATGGTGGCATGTTGCATACAAGAAGTTTGCCTTCTGTACCACGTTTAAACAGCGGTGCGTAATCACCATTTCCCAAAACATTAACGCGCATTATTATCTGGCTCCACCAAAATATGCTTCTGCTAGGTCATTCTCGACCAACTCTTGATTCAGATTATATATCACATCGTTAACTTCAAACAATATTTCACCTAAAATCCTACCATATTTTCCGGTACGATCTTTATATGTTTTAAGTATTATCCAACTACCTTCTGGTACTGTATCCATACAATATTTTTTAGTTGCTAGTCCTCGAGCTTTTTCCTCAAGATCTCTAGTACGTGACTCAGGGGCATTAATACCAAACATACGTATGCGCTGATTAGTATAAACAATACCAAACCCAAGGTCGATATTAACATCCAAAGTGTCCCCATCAACCCATTTAATAATTTGTGCCGGATATTCATACATATTACTCTTCTTCCTTTTTTCCTAATTTGCGATAATACACAATTATTTCTTTTTGCTGATTTATATATCGTTTAATCTCTTGCATATTATAGGCCATCAATTCATAGTCAGCAATACTCATAGCAACAAAAACTATTTGTCCGCCATTTTCTGCTTCCATCATATTTATAAACTCTTCTAAATTTGCTTTAGATACGACTTTCCATTCTGGCTCTTTTAAATCTATTGGCCTAGGTAAATTTGGATGAGTTATTTTAGCTTCTACGGTTACGGTCTGTATTTCGATAACTGGTTTTGGTGGTTCCGGAAGTAGTGAGCAAGCACTACTCAACAGTATCATCGATAAAAGCGCTGGCCTTTTCAATTGAGTCAAAAACATCTTTTGTACCTTCATTTATACTTTTCTGTATTAACATCGGTTTTGCTGCTGCTAACCGTGTTAAATTATGTCGTTTAAAAATATCTAAATAACGATCCTTTTCAGCTTCTAATACTGCATTAGCATTCATTAAATCGTTTAATGCATTTTGATTTCTTTCGGCTGTCTGTACCAAACTGTCGATAGTTTCTTTTTGTATTGCTTCTCGTACTTCATATGCGGCCAATCTTTGGTTCAGTTCTGCTATAGTGGCCTGGGTCATTTTAAAATAAGTCGCACCGCTTATACCCATTAAAGCGATAACTACTAACAGATATTTCCACATAGGTTACTCCGTAGTGTATACAGAAACTCGCGTACGTAGTTCTGATGATGAAAATCTATGGGCACGTTCATTAAAATATAATGCAATGCCCCTTTTCTTGCATATGTCTTTACCCGTAAAATCTAGATTACGATATTCTTCTCCTAAAATGCGAACATCAATATGATACATTTCTAAAATATCTTCTAGATCTTCTTCAGTAACGTATGGAATAATTTCATCAACATACGATACAGCATTGAGTTGAGTATATCGCTCTACTATAGATTGTATAGGTTTATTTTTATTAGGACGCACTAGTGATGGATCTACCTGCAATCCACATATAAGATAATCGCACTGCTCTTTAGCATGTCGCAACATTGTTATATGTCCGGCATGTAACAAGTCAAATGCAGATGCGGTAAATCCTACTTTCATTTCATCATGGCTCTAATAGTATTATTGCCCTTTTCACCGGTATGATGAATTATCAAAGGGTTTTCTACAGCAATATTATCTATATAATCTATACGTAACGTGTTATACGTGTGTGGCAACGGTTCAATCACTGAAAGCTTTTGTATTTCTGTTAATGAATTATGTAATACTTCTTGATCACCGTCGATTGGAGCACTCTCGCATGCTAATAACCAATTGCGTAAATTCCAATTATGATCAGATACTACTACACCTGAGTTATACCAAGTGCCATTCTCAGGTCGTCTGGTAGTCCACGGTCTATCCTTTACCATACCTAACTTACCACCCACATAATAATTAAAGATGCTACTAAGGTCGCCTGTTACCTGACAATCAGTATCTAACCAGCACACAGTGCTAGCCCAATATGTTGCTTCGTATATTGCTCTAGGTTTCTTAAACCAACCTTTTGTGCCATTGTTAGCCGGCAGTTTACCGTGAAACGAAAATACCTTAATATTAACCGATTCTAAATGTCCGATCATTTCTTCGGACATGCCAAAGTCAGCAACCCAAATAGGAATACTGTGGTTATGTTTTAAGTAATTATTTAAGAACCAAGGTAACTGCCACTCAGTCTTAATATCACAACCAGTAAGAAATAGTTTATCTAGTTTCATTAATTATATCACTTATTTGATAACTATCATTGAACTTGTGTTTAGCCTGACAACCAGCAAATGTTTGTATAGTAGTGAATGTATCGCGTGCTTCGACTGGCCATGGGTATACCTCAGTTAACCACGGAAAAACATCTAAATTCAAATATAGATCTGTAGGTCGACCGTACCCCCTCACTCCATCTACTAAAATCTGTGCGGCCGTTGGATTAACTATGTATCCATGTGCTCCAGGGAAATATCTTTTGCTAGTTAACGGATTAATACCCAAAATGTTTGGAGTATCATACTTGCCGTAACTTGGAGCTCCTATATTTGTACAAATAGGACCATAACCGGTAGGTTCATGAATAGGAGAAGTGATTATTGCGTCATGTTCAAATATGGCAATTGTTTCATTTCGTAAAATGCATTCGTTCCATAAACGATAATGGGAAATAAAAGCAGCAAGACAATTATTTGATCTAGAATATTTTTCAACCCAATTTCCAAGCGGCCAAAATCTTTCTTGTGCATATTTAACTATATTATCAGCAGGCGTTGTTGCTTTCCATTTTTCAATGACTAACCCATTACGCGTGCCACTTTTAATGCATTTATTTGCAGCAGCCTGTGATTTAGTATGACCTTCTATAGCAATGACAAAAGCTTTCATAATATTATTCTACAATTCATCCTGTAGTTGTTGATCGTGTACCTTGCACTCGTGTATAGTATGGATAAACCACACCGATGCTAGTATTTAGCAATTCCTTACACATGAGTGCATCATTAGGCCAACCGCCATATTCGTTAACTAACGCCAACATTTTTGTTGCGCCACGTGGAGTAATATAATAAGCACTATTACCAGCAATACCTTGTGGAGATCTGGGTTCGTTCGGTAAATTTACAGAAGGAGGTGGATAATATCCAGGAGCTTTAGATACTTTAGAGTGGAACATTGCAGCACGTCGCGTTGCGCCACGTGGGTCATTCAATCCAAGAATATCGTATGGGTTATAATCAAATGCATTATATTCTAAGCATGCAGTAAAAAGAGCATCAGCTTCTAAAATAATCATTGGCTTATGGAAGTTTGCGCATCGATGCCATAGACGCAAATGAGAAACAAAACAGGCTTCTACTCGTCTTTGATCTACTGCAGAATAATAAGGTTTGTATAAACCAGAACTTAAGTCGTATCTGACCTCAGAAGGAGTTTCTGGCCAGTTCCATTTATAATTTTTTATTGAAGTTACCTCAGATACATGCTTTTCAATAGTATCTGGGGTAGTAGCCTCAAAGATACTGGCAGCAATTTTACTGCCAGTCTTCTTGATAGAAGCCGCAACATCTGCGGCTAGGGATAATTGTTCAGGTAGTGTAATAATATAGGCAGTATGCATAACTTATACTAGTCGCGACTTAATATACTCAATTTGCTCTGGCGTAAATACTGATTTGTGAATACCTACTTTTTCGATATTACTAGTACTTGGGCCTGAGCGTAGTGCTTTAATCCTAGATTGCTTTACTACTGTTTCAACCACATTTGCATTAATATGGTCAGTATTCAATTCAGCTTTAACACGATTCAATATACGTGTTAATGTTTTTTCTGGGGCTAAAACCAACTGCTCAAATTTTACAACCTCTCCCCACTGGAAATTAGCAAAATTGCAGTACATAGTAAAATTGTTAACTGTAGTAATACCGGCAACATCGTCCAAGAACGTTTGTACTTTTAATGCTGGATGCATCTCTTTATGTTCTAGGTATGTATGTGCTAGCACATCTAATGGATCACGTTGAACTAAAATCAATTGATCTGGATCAGCCTTATTCCGCAACAATCTTCCAGTATTAACCGAATCATTACCATCAGTACCCAAACTAGTAGGAATTACTGGGTGGAATCCTACTTCAGTAGCATACAATGCACTGGTAATGGAAGTTTTAGCGTTGATTGAACCTGGGTATGCTAACATTAAATATTGTCCTACTAATGATGCTAGTAAGAAATTGCCCGAATTAACACCACCTACAATAAATTTTGCTCTTGCTTCTTGTATTTTCATGCGATTTTCCTGAGTAATTCTTTTATATTTTCACCACCATGTGGCAGTTTATCTTTTAAGAAAAAATGAACGAAATGACATTCATCGATTTTTGTATTTGCCGTATATAATCCGTTCCATTTCCAGCTCATATGCAAAGTAGGAACGTTATATTTCTTTAAAAAATAATTTAAAAGCGTCTGGTCCGTGGACCACTTCCATGCGCCGATGCCGTCAACAAAATCCTGAAATTCACTTCGACGTAAAAACTCTTTTGCCGATTGATTTCTCATATATGGCTTCATCTGTTTACTATTTATAAGAATTAAACCCATATTAAAAAATTCATACCCCAGCTGATTAGGCTTAAAATCTAATCCTTTATTTTGCAAAGGCAGATATTGCATTCTAGAGTAATTAACGATCTTATTCTTATATTCATCAGAGATAGGCATTTCTCGTTCAGCAACACATCCCCATGCGTGGTCTAGACCAAAGTCATCAAATATATTAGGAGCATCTTTCTTAATATAAATGTCAGCATCAACAATTGCTATTTGATCATAGTCATCTAATAAATCTAAAGCATTTTCTTTTTCGTAAATAGGAAGAAATCCGCCATGTTTCATGTACGAATCTTCGCTGCGATGAGTAATAAAAACATCTGGCGTAATACGTAACTTTGCAGTATGCTGTACAATATGCTCTATATCATACTTCTTGCAATATGATGCAACAGAGTTTATACATTGTTTATACAATTCAGACTGGGATTCCTTTCCCAGACATACTTGATATATTAAACGCTTCATTTTAGTTTTTGATAATCTCTAAGATCAAACTCAGTACCGTGCATTTTCATCATGTCACGTTCGTGATTAGTATATACCAACACTTCAGGGTCATCGATTAGAAAGTCACATCCTATACAGAAATCCGGATAATTGCCAGTAGTGTGTTGTTCACGTAATTCTGTATACTGTGGTCCATTCCAAATTTCTTCTATAGTGTTATCTTCCATATGACCTAGTACGGCTTCATCGTCGCGACCTAGCACTTGACAACATGGATGCACTGCACCTTTTTTACCATTCAGTCCACCTGCACGAATAACAACATCAGGACTGAAAGGTCGACCACATGTTTTAACTTCGCCATGACGAGCATTTTCTTTTAAATCATATACACCAGACCAATTGTGCATTTTCCAAATCTCGGTTTTAACTCCAAGATCATCGACAATCTTTTTGTATCTTTCTAATTCTTCTTCTATCTTATCATTATCAGTAATAAGATGATATGTAGAAATAACACACTCTGCTTTTGTTTCATTAACATAGGCAACCATTTCTTCGATATTTTTTCGTATACCGGCGTATGTGCCTCCGATTGCATTATACATCCATTTGGTATAATCTTCTTGGTTGGAACCAATAAAAGAGAATCGATAAAAATCTAATCCGGCGTCAACACAGTCTTTCATATATTGACCTTCCATTTTAAATCCATTCGAGAAAATAAAACACTTTGCTCCATACTTCTTAACGATTTTGATAAACTCAGGAAGCTTCTTTTGCATTGTCGCTTCACCTGAACCATCCAAGTTAATTACGCGTACCCCATGTTTTGCACAGTCAGCAACATAACCTTCAAACTCATCCAGCTTCATCATGCGTCTAAAACCTTTATCTCGGCCGCCGACACGCAAATCCTGTGGACACATCGTACAACTATAGTTACAACCGCCTACAATTTCAATAACGGCACGATCAATATACAGAGGGAGCATTTAATATTCCTTTCATTTCATTTTCGTATAATACGGCTTTTCGCTTAGCTTTACCAATCATGTCTGGTATATTATCTAACCAATACCAAATACTACGTGGTTTATCTGGATTATGACTAACCCTCATTGCGTGAGGAGTATGATAACCAGTAATTCCTTCTTCACTAATAACTACTGTAGGTTTAGCAAAATTCTTTGCAACATAATGCCACATACCATCGTAGCATAATACCATCTTACAGTTAGCTATATGCCATACTGCTTCACGTATCGGTGTGCGATACGTTAATTCGACCACGTGGAAACCGTAAGCCTTTAATCTCTCTATTATAACATCCCAATCATCATTTGTACACAGTCTTTTCCATGTTCTTGGAATTTCTGCATTAAATGTTGGTCGCCACAATACAATTTTATGTCCAATTGTTGGCTGAAATGCATCTTCTCTAAATAGCCATTGGTTGTCAGGTATTGTTCCGCCGGTCTCGTCAGTGTAGACACCGGAGTCAAAATAGAATCTTGCCTTTTCTACGTTACGGGCAATTTGCTGCATAGTACCATCGTCATTTAACCTGGTATCATCTTGATACCTCCAAAAACGATAACGGCCATCTGCATTTAGTACATGCCATATTTTTACGTCTTGTTCTCGGGCATAAAAGCGATGCATATATTGCATTCGTTCTATAATAGTTTCCGGATCTTCAAAGTGATGATTGTACTTATCATCATGATCCCAATGCATCTCTAAATCAATTTTGACTCCGGTCCTAATTGCATGAAGATGGGCACAGTTTAGTGCCCACATAAAGTCGCCTACACCCGGCGTACCTCTCCATGTAACTAGTTCCCGCTTTTCTGACATATGGATTACTTCTTACTTCCCATTGCTTCTTTAGCATAGAAGGCAGCAACAATAGCAGCAACTGACACAAAATATGTTGGAGCCATCGAACCTAAAGTAGATGCCGCTTCATTCAGACCCATCACCGACGCAATTACTACAGCAAATGGATAGAGCAACATACCAAACAAGGCAAACCACGCCATATTACGTTGCGCATCACGCATCGCATCGGCATCTTCTAATGCACGACGTTTAAACTCTAAATGCATTTGCAGTTCTCTTTTGGAGATTACTCCATCACCATCACTGTCTGCGTGATCTAGCTCAGATCCAGCTTCTAATATTTTACCTTTTACTTCTGACATAATACATATCTCCTTAAAATACTTTAACTTTATATTCTTGTTCCCATAAACGGGCATCTTTTTCATCATTAACCATCGGTCTTCCACGAATATTTAATGAAGTATTCAGCAACATTGGAACACCGGTCTTTTCATAATATTCTTCGATAACTTTGCGGAAGATAGATTCACAATCCTTTTTAACAACTTGTACTCGTGCGGTGCCATCAACGTGGGTTACTGGAGCATAGTCATGTTTTGCAATAGAAGTATATTGCATATATTCGTTCATTGGGCCATCAAAGTATTGATCAGCAAACTCTTCTAGAATAGCAGGAGCAAATGGCCGATACTTTTGACGACGCTTAATACCGTTCACAGTGTCTTTCACATCATATCTAACATCAGCAATCAACGATCTGTTACCTAATGCCCTAGGACCAAATTCGGCTTTACCATTTGCAATACCACATACTTTATTGTTTAATATATGGTCAACTATATCTTTTGGGTTTACTTGACGGTCGATATTATAACCACAATATGGAGACCAAATCAATTTATCTTTACCAGTAGCTTTTGCCCAAGATCGTGCAGCAGTACCTAAACCAGAACCGGCATCAGTAGGCGAAGTAGCAATATGAACTTCATCGAATAATTCAAATAACCGTGAGTTAATTACGACGTTCTGGGCACAACCGCCTGAATAACATAACTTTGATCCATGCTTACGAGCTTCGGTCATAATATCCATAATAGCATATTCGGCAAAATCTTGTACTGCTCGAGCTGCTTCTCTATCTTCCATTGACAGTACGCGACGTTTAAAATCTTCGCGCCATCTAACTCTGGCTTTTTCACGAGGAGATTCGGGTGCAGCAACCGGAATGCCCAAAGCAACTTCTGGGGCAATATCTTCCAGGTCTTTATACCAATCAATTAACCAAGCAGTAAGTTCTTTGGACTTTATATTGCCTTCACAATATGCCGATAATCCCATAACGACATACTCGTCCTCTAATGGGCGTAGTCCAAGGAACTTTGTAACTAAAGTGTATACTAGGCCTACTGACTTAGGATAATGCCATTCTTTAATCAAATTAAAGTTACTATCTAGAATGCATGCTGTTTGTATTTCACCGGCGCCATCGATAGACACTAGTACAGTATCATCTTTAGAATCCCATGGTCGTGTATAAAATGCTGCAGCACAATGTGATTCGTGGTGTAAATGCTTTGCGTCATATACCAACGCTGCAGGATATACAACCTCACTTACTGACTCAATAACATTTGGAATAGTGGTAAGTCGATCAATACTAGGAGATACTCCTTCTCCTCCACGGACGTCGAATTTAACGGTATGGTCTTCATAGAAAGATACATGATCATTTTCTCCGACCATATCCCAAAGCATCTCTGGAAGAACCGCATCGTTCTTTTTCTTAGAATATCTTTCGCCATGAGTAGCAAAGTCAACTACTCCAGATTCATCAATAATAGCAAATCCGGCATCGTGATAATATTCACTGAAACCTACATATTTCATTCTACAACCTCATTAATAACTATTTGTATCTGTATATATACCGGTAATAAAAAAAGGTTCCAACCAAGGAACCTTTGTGCGCATGTATTATTTTTTATTGAACAATATGATTATAGATTTGTTTCCAGTTTTGCACACGAACTGCCTCGCCTGTATAGTCGGCATTTTGTTCGTGAGCTATTAGAAGTGAATTTAATCCAATGGCTAAACCAACATCAGCATTTTCTTTTTTGTCTTCTATCCAGAAACATCCAGTATTACGGTACTCTTCAAGTACTTCATCTTTGTCAGCCCCAGTATCTAAGTATGTGTATTTCTCAAATACAGTCGGACCAAACAATTCAATAAGGTTCTTGGTACGTAAGTGTTGAGCATATTGATCATTGCTCAATGAAGTTATCGCGTGGAATATATAACCATGTTCTTCATGAAGCTTTTTAACATATTTAATTGCGTCACGCAATGGAGGCAACTTGCGAATGACAGCACTCTCATTAAACATACGAACTAATTTTTTGGCTTCTGGCTTTTCAATACCATAACGCTGCCCGATACAATATACATCTTCTTGTTGTAGAGTATACCCATGTCTAGACATCCATTGATTGAATGCATACACCCAATCCAATAACACGCCATCACAGTCTACTAATATCACTTTATCTTTCATTACATTTCCTAATTGCTATTTCATTATGTAGCCATTATACAATGTAAAACAGACTTTGTACACACTTTTTTGCATAAAAAAAGAGCAAAAAAAAGGGGTCCTAAACGGACCCCGTGGCTCGGGCGGAACCACAAACCTTTGCATGTTGCATATACTATATATTAAGAGGCATCGATCGATCTGGTCCATGGGGTAGTTTTATATCGCTTTTCTTCCCAATGTTTTACCATATCGACTTTCCAGTCTCCTCCGGTATAGTGACAGAACTTTGCTTTATCAAAAAACTCTTGTTCTGTTTTATAATGCGGAGAATCATTCCAAGTCTGATCTAAGCACTCCATATCAAACTCATACTTTCCTAACATTGCTGATATGTATGGTTGATCGTTCATAATAGACATGTGATACTCGGGTTTGCCATAACACCAATCTTCCCATGGGTCAAACAATTCACGAGCCTTAAGACGCGCTTCCTTTGTCCATATGACCACGCCTGTATTTACTATAGTTAACTTTGAAGGTCTACTAGGCGGAAGTGTAGGAAGTGCAGGCGCCCCGTGCTGCTTGAACTTAGCAACAAAGTCGTCATACGTTTTTCCTTTATAATCCCAAGAATTATATCCACCGCCGCTAGCAGTAACGATATCGGATTCTAATACACCATAAACATCTGCGCCTGCTTCGCATACGTCAAAAATATTTTCTGTGGTATTACATACAATATCGGTGTCGACGAATAGCAGATTATCATATTGATCAAACATAGGATCATATATTACTCTCATGCATTCGAACAACATAGAGGTGGAACATCCGTGTCCCTTGGTCGCAATCCTTTCACTCGAATATACATGATCGGCGCCAATGAGCTTAGCATACTGCTCAAAGGATTCCTTCGATATTGCCGCAACTCTATTATAGAGATCCGACCGTTTCCATCCCTTAATATCACCTCGAGCATCCGTTGCTTCTGAAGTTATCATGTATTGAAAAATTACGTTCTTAGACATTCTCTAATCTCGACATAAGTCGCTCGGCGCGATTGGTTACTTGCTTATACCAAAGAGAATCTCTACCTTGAGCAGCAGCAGCTTTCCAATCACCATCGATTAATGCAGCAGTCATATTTTTAAATTTGCTTAATCGTGGTCGACCCATGTTGAACATCATATTAACCAAGACTTCCTGGACTTCAGATGGAAATTCTGCAAATGTCCGTGTTTCGTATAAAGTTTCACACTCTGCAATTGCGGTATCGAGGTCTCTTTCAAAACATTCTTGAACCCGCTCCTCGGACACTCGAGTTCCAAGTGCTTTGCCGTGTTCGGCATCACTCGACAACACGAGGTGACCAACTCCAAATGTAGGGTATCCAAGATGGTCGTTATATATTTCATACTTGACTCCTTCGTCAATCTTGAGAGTCTCATAAATTGCTTGCCTGTTCATATAAGTTATCCATTTTAAGTATTTATTGTGTTGTTTTTACCAGAACCTTTCTTAATAGCTTTAAGGTGATTCTGCCATTCTGATCCTGCCACCCGTAATGCAGACTTTGTACCAGACACTAATGCTGGAGCCGACAAGTGCACTTGCTCGTAGTGTGGATTTTCTGCCATAAAGGTATCATAGTTTGAAATTGAAACAAATATTTCTTCTATCTCACCTGTATTTTTATTTCTTACATCATATAGTGGCACAGGATATTCCTATTTTCTGATTAATCCAGGATACGCCTCTTCAACTAATTTCTTAGTCAAAAACTTAACCGGACTAGTTTTACTAACCATTGCCAAGACGATCTCTGCATCTTTTGGATGAATTGATTCTAACATTTGTATGAACTTAAGTTCTCGTCTAAAAGCCGGCATGGTAGCGCCAGGGCCATTTTCTACAAAGAGCCCAAACTCTTTATGCCTGCGCAACAAAGACGAAGGTGCCGATTGTGGTTTATTTGGAGTATATGGAGGAGTTCCGGCTGGCAATTTAAATACTAGCATATCATCAAAAGTTCCTCTAAGGACGTCTTTAAATGGTATCGCACTTTTATATTGCTCTAGAACTTGTAGTCTTTCTGCTTTATTTTTTGCTTTCGAAAATTCTTCGAAAATTTCATAAACTTCGCGTGCCCGCATGTATTTCACCGCTAAAATTAATAATTGGTACTTTTATATATTAGTTTGTTAACTCGAGCTGATCTCGGTATGGTTTAGCTGCTTTGTGCGTTATTTTATCGAACTTTCTTTTTGATTTAACAAAAGAAAGAGGTTTAGTAAATCTTTTAAACTCACCGGTATAGTCAGACCACATAGCAACACATTTTCCGCTAATCCTACTTATAGCATACGTATGATTAGGAACTCGGTGCTTTACATGACTCCAATCGGTTGTTTCTTTTAGAATATCGTATTCGGATGGCATTATACTGCACCTCTTACATTATTTTGAAACCACTCAGGCACTTCTCGATTAGACCATTTGGCAAAGCTAGCCTTTTCTTTAATATAATAGTTTCTATAGCCTTCTGTAACTTCTGGTTTTTTACAGTGATCAGGCATACACTGCGGCATCACTGATTCATGTGCGGTCTGTTTGATATTCTTAGGTGCGAGCCACAACATGGAACCTAAATCTGTATAGGTCTTATGAACACGTCCATAACGATGTTCGTATTCTTTGGCAGTTGCCTGAAAGTGTTTGTACAACCAACGATAGTTCTTGTCATTCTCACGACACCAGATGTTTGATGGGTGATTGATATGAGATGCCTTGTACAAGAGTTGCTCTTGTGCGTCACCTGCAAGTCTCCAACGTTTAATCTTGCTGCCATTCTTGGTACGATCTAGATACTGTTCGCCGTCAAGTATACGATGCGCAGTAGATAATAGTTGACCATATTCGGTCACCATTTTAACTACGTGTTTATCACACATCATCTGTGCCGATATAACCGGATCGTTGTGAAGTTTAAATATATTCATTTGGCACCTCGGGCTTTAATAATCTCTTCTGGACAGTTTAGTAATCCGGCCTGGTTGCACACCTGTACAACAAACGGTAGGCCGCATCCCAATCGCTTTGCGACAGATGCCATACCTTCGCCATTCTCTACTGCTTCAGTGATCTCGTAAACTACAGAACCAATCTTGCTCATGGTAACACCTCACATCAATAATCATCATTATGTAAACATTATACACTATCAAAATAAGTTTGTACACAGTTATTTGCGCATTTAATGCCATTTATAAAAAATATGTGAGCCAATAGTACCAATGCGTCTCATACCACGGTCGCCGATCCAATTAGGTTCAACATATTTCGCATGGTAATGGGTAGATCCTTCGCTAACACCTCTAAACCGGTCAGTACTAATAAATGAGGTTGCCACTTCTACTGATATTTCCCACGCTTCTGGGTTTTTAGGAACATCTGATTTTCCATCACAATACCATGAGAATTGGCATTTATGACGAGATGGTACTACGTTACCTAACCAATTGGTTGTAGTAACTGTTTGTTTGACAACACTGCATATAGTGTTAGGGAATAAGGTGCTTTCGACTCTGTTTAAAGTAACATCAGCTACGGCCAGTTTGCCGGCGTAGTTATCGCCTCGAGCTTCATGATATATGTTCAATGCCAGACATTCAATCTCTTCTGGCGGTATTATTGGTTCTCGTAATAAATTCTCACCAATATCTTCTGGAATACTAATAACTTCAACTATAACATCAGGGGTTGGATTATAAGAACGTAATAGTAATAACCCTGACATAAAAACAACAACAAAAATACTGATATAAGCCTTCATAATAGATCTCCTATTATTCTGATTCATCAATTATTATTATTATACTATATTTGAATGGAAGTGTACATATCTATTTACACTATTTTGCATCTGAAGCAAATATATCCGGATTATCGTGTACCCTAGAGATAATTTCAACAATCTTGTCAAAGTACTGAGGATTAGACCCGGTACTATTAGCCCTAGAGAAACAATTGAAGTCTGCACATACTTTCGGGCGGGTAGCATAAATGCTGCATGATCGATCGTCATTGAGTTGCGCACACCGTGTGCGTAATCTGATGGAGTTGTCTGTAACGATTATTTCGGTCTTTGGCTTGCTCGGATGCAAGTGAATCGCTTTTAAGAAGTCAATACTAGTACTAGAAACATCCATGTCTCTAGATATATCGACAGTTGATTTGCAGCACATAGCACATTCCGTGCATACTGCAGATACAATCAATGAGTCATTCAAAGTTTTAAACATAATATTATACCACGTCTTCTGGGCACCATTCATTCACTTATTTATTGTAGGGAATGAAACCTACAGATTTAGTCTGCTTGCTTTGCCTTGCGTCTCGCCCAGGCAGCTTTCATAGCGGCAGATTGTTTCATTTTATATTCAGCTGATGAATGGTCCTTCGAGCTGGTGTTACCCATCATAGAAGCTGAAATCTTTTTTATTGTTTCTTCTGAGCGAGCAGAGTCTCGGTGTTTATGCCATTCCTTTATAGACTCAGATACCTTAGCCTTATGTGATTCTGACTTAGGTTTCCCTCTATTATTATTACCACCTATAGATGATAATATTTCCTGTCTCTCTTCGTTAACCATTTGTTTCAAAAGACTCTTATAGGCAACATAGTCTTCAAGTTTGCCGTGTTCTTCATACAGTACTCTATGTGCGTCTGCATGTTGTTTTATAGTCAATTCAATTAAATTAGATGGATCATTTGAGCCACCCATATGTCTTGGTACTACGTGGTGCATATGTAACATATTAATCCCTTATAGGTCAGTTGATATAATTATTTATACATTTAAGTATTTCTACCAAACTGAGCTATAATGGTGGAGCCCTCTGTCTGACTCGAACAGACCACCTAACGCTTACAAGGCGTTCGCTCTAACCGGATGAGCTAAGAGGGCATAAAATGGTGGAGCTAAACGGGATCGAACCGTTGACCTC